>JACCDR010618367.1_pt1 | contig 79444 bp, 61 predicted proteins | sample 7446431 | NCBI WGS metagenome assembly JACCDR01 (sample SAMN15323443, study PRJNA562643) | freshwater metagenome | isolation source: river surface water | place: USA:Blue River Watershed | collected 2017-08-17
CGTTATTCTTTTTTTCAATTTCCTGCGGAATGAGATATGCGTCGATGAGGCGGGATTTTTCTTTTATATCTTGTAAAAAAATTAGTTTATTCAATTGTTCCTCCATATATAAAATTATATATCTTCCGTTCAAATGAAATCTAAATAGAAATCTGGCCGGAAATATTTAAACATTCTCCAATCAGTTTGAAACGTGCTCCATTTTGTATATTTAATGATTTCTCTGAATTGTGCTGAATTTATAGCTTTTACTATGTTATCACCCTCTTCTTTTGAAGAAATTTTTAAACCATAGGATATTTGACTCATCCCACATTTTCCTTCATAGTCATTATATGGATATTGATGTCTTCCAAAATTCAATATAACTTTTTTAATTCCAATATGTCCCTTATTTTCGTTGGAGTAAACATACCCCAAGCCCTTCTGTGTCATGGTATGAACAATTGGATATTTAAATATTTCGGATTCGGTTTTAGATATATTTTTTTTATCCGTTCCATACATCGTTCTTGAATAAATAACCTCCTGATTACCCAAAATACTGCTTATTGTATTTATACAACCGCTGGGTAAAAAATCCCAATGTAACAGGTTTATGCAATATTCTTTATTGTCCTGCCCGGACAATAAAGAATTCAGTGTATTTTCTCTATTTTGCAACAAATAATAATCCACCATGGTGGAGCATTTAAATATTTTAATGCTGTCTTTTTCGGATACCGTTTTTATATAAAGTAATTGTTTATTTTTCATTGTATTCCATAAATAATGTTCAGGCTTTCTCCATGAGGGCGGATGTACAAATAACAAATATCCATTCATTTCTATCCACTGATCCAAAGATTTCACCACAAATTTATCCCAAAGACTCCTCCCCCCATAACCTCCCTTTCTCGCTTCAAGCCCTGAAGAAGTGTTATATGGGGGATTTCCAATGACGAGATCAAATTTAATACCCCATTTTTCTGAAATGTTCAACGCTAAAGTATCCCCACAACTATAATTGAGCCTATATTTTCCGTAGGGATCAAGGAGCAATTTACAAATATATATATTCGTTTCGTTTATATCCGCGAAATATAAACATTCCTCCACAATGAACCTGTAACGCTCTTCGGCATCTTCTATGGGCAAATTATCCATGAACCTGGACACGACATCTATAAGAAAGCCGCCTTTACCGGAACAAGGCTCAAATACCTTTTTGGGCGTTTTCCAAAAATCCGCCGCCGCATATTTATCTACTAAATTTAACATATCTTGCCGTAGATGGTGCGGTGTTGAAACCTCCGCGTTATTCTTTTTTTCAATTTCCTGCGGAATGAGATATGCGTCGATGAGTTGGGACAATCGGTGTTTATCCCCCACATTAAGACTCAAAATTTCTTTAATTCTCTTGACGATCACGTTAAATTCATCATTATTGGATAAATATTTATCATATATATTGATAAACAGGTCTAACACCGATTCCGGGATAATTTTACCCCACCATGTCCTAATTTGCCCCAATAATATAACCTTTAAATCGGGAATGGAATTCACATGAGCTATCATTTCATTTAATGTAATCTTGTCGGATTCCTGAATCGTCAGCAATGAAACAAGTGGAATCACATGTTTTAAAATATCTTGCATGAAATTGACGTCCTGTGGTTCATTGATAGTTTTAGATTCTTCTTTAGATTCCTCTTGTTCAAGGGCGATATTTTCAATGCCGGTGCCGATCGAGCTGGGTGTATTCAATATTTCTAATATTTGCTCGTTAATTTTTGTCTTGGCCGAATTTGTAGGCGCATTGATTTTGAATAAAGTATTGAATAATGTTTGGTCATCCACGGAAAACAGTTGAAATTTAAATTTCAAATTGTCAAGCAATTTGGCGATGTTCCTGGAGGGGTTGTAATTATATATATCAAATAATGTTTTTGAAATTTTTGATAAGCTACAATGTGTCATTTCAAAATATGCGTTCATCCAATCGTCGGCATTCAACGTAATCAGTCTTTGTTTTAACATTTTATGGATGGCTTTGCCGAGTGTCAAAGATGGGAACAATTTGGTTGCGCAATCAACAATAACATCAGCAACGCGATGTATGTTTAAATCAACAATGAATCCGCATTTTTTGCCGGGAGCTTCAGTCATTGACCGAAACCCCATTTGAAAATATTGGTCCATGCTTTTGGTGTTGTTCAGCATAAGAACGATGTCGCAATCATATAGGGATACGCCCATGCTACACTGGCGGCCGCTTAAAATTAATATTCCTTTTTTATTTGAATTTTTTGCTTTTTGTTTTGTGTCATTAATTTCTTTCAATGGATCATCGTTATTTTTAGAATTGATAATACCCACTTCAAAATCGGGAATAATATTTTTATCTTCAAGTAATTTCTTAAACGTCTTGGATAAGGTGTCAATACATTGCGTTCCGCATGGGAGGAAACACATGATTATTAAGGGGTTTTTGCGCGAAAACCATCTTGATTTAAATGGCCCCGCTTCAATGATTGTCTTAATGCGTGATAACACATTATTTTCATATAAGGGGTCTGGTGAATATTTGTTCATTTTTCCAAATATATTATAACACAATCTTTCCACGTCATCGGGGTTCTGAAACTCATTTTTCACCCGTTTTTTATCATTTTTCAACAATAATATACTTTCAATAGACCATCCATATTTACTATTTTTAGTCTCATCAATAATTTCTTTTTCAATGTCATTTTGAAAGCTCAGGGTTAGCAGATGCAATTCCGGATAAACCGAATAAGTTTTTGCAATTTGTTCAATTCCATATTGTTCTATCAACGCGGAAACATCTCCGTGTTTTTCCTGAATGCGCGCAATATTTTCTTTTTGGTCATCCAATAAATTCTTACATAGTTGAATATCTTCTAAATCCCATAATATACACGCTTCCCGCGGAATATTAAATTTAGATTGTGGTTTTGTGTATGTTGCGGTGATATAACACGACTTGGATTTATTCCCATATTTTTGTAAGACCACTTCTGATAATTCAGTGGTTCCTCCGTTATGCGCCTCATCAATAAATCTAATGTTAAAACTTATTTTTTTCAGCCATTCAATGTTGCGAATTCTATCACTACCGCCCGCTTTATATTTAAGAAAGTGTGACGAGCATACGATTATATTTTTTGTATATTTATTAAGGGTGTCTGGTTTGGATATATTATCAACATGATATACTCCAAAATCTTTAAATTGTAATGTATTTTCAAATAATTCTAAATATCCTTTTATGGTCTCGTTGGGGCACGTAGTTATTATAAGATAATTTTGTTTTTCATCGGCGCGATTTAATGAACTAAAATGATCGATAACGCCGGCCATGATATAAGATTTGCCGGAACGTTGAATACACCCTAATAAAATGTCGTCGTGCGACTCTAGTAATTTATAAAATTTTTCTACACACAATTTTTGGTGAAAATATAAGTTTAAAGGTCGTTTATTAATGTAATACAAACTGTTGGCAGATCTTCCCGTATAATTGTTTAAAAATCTAGCATAATATTGGTTCAAATCAGAATGATCCAAGACTATAGATTTTTCGCATATGATTTTTGCATATTCATTATTGCTCTTAGAATTATTCACAACATTCCAAAAATATTTCTTATCGGGAATGATGATGCATAATGTTATGGTGTAACCATATGGTTCATATTTTTCTTTATATATATAAAATATTTTTTCAATATCAAGATCGCCGATATGATAATTGGGCATGTTCTTTGATGAACATATAATAATGTCTTTATCATTTGATTTATTTATGAGGGATAGATCGGATTTATCCCCTGAATCTTTCAAAGATTGGTTCAGCAATAATTTCATATCAGTTGTCGGTTCTATTGTTTTTTTGTCATAATTACCCACGGCGATATAATATTCCTTGAATTCATCTATTAAATTCAAATAACTAAACAGACGAAAAACAGATTCTTGTTTTTCTTTACCTTGCCAATTATTGGCTATAAATTTGGTAATGTCATCCAACCGGTTATTTCTTAAAAACTTGTATAATCCCCTAAATGTTTTTAAGCAACTGCTTTCATCCGCCATTGTAATTGTTTATATAAAAAGATATATTTAATTCAATTTTTTGGCGACCTCCCCAATTTTCACACTAAAGATATATTTATTTATATTTCTATGCTCAGATAAATACACACAATGGAGCCGGTATATACCCATTCCAAGATACCCAATGGAAATATACGGGCATTGACCTAGTGGAAAAAGCCGGACTTACACAATATCATGAATGGATAGGGAAAAAATCATACGAGGCCCTGCCGGAATTATTGAAAGATAATGAGGGCGCATTTGATTTGATTTTTATAGACGGTATGCACCTGTTTGATTATACCTTGGTGGACTTTTTTTATAGCTTTTTATTAACAAAAAAAGAGGGATATATTGTTATTGATGACGCGCGTCATCCCGGCGTAAAGGATTGCATTCGCTACATTGACACAAATTATTCCAAGTTTGTTCAAAAACTGTCAGAGGCCGGCGAAACAATGACCATATACAAAAAAATCGCGGAGGATACGCGCGAATGGAACTTTCATAAAAAAATATGCTAATATATAACATTATACAAAGATTCATTTAGATAAAAAAAATTATCATTCCCGTTTGGAACGATCAATTGACCCCTTGCGGGATTGTAATATGTTTGCGGGTTTTATGCGATGTTAATTCACGACTAGTTTTAAATTTTTTGTCGCACTCGGGGCAAGGAAACCATTTTATATCCTCCGGGGCGGTGTGTCTTCTAAAAATATGTCCGTCTAAATTTTTCTGACTTTTAAATAAGTCTCCGCAACTCGTACATTCATATATCTTTTTAAGTTCATAGTGTTTATAGGCTTTATGGCTTTCGAGATTCCCTTTTCTTTTAAATTTTTCAGAACATCCTTTATAATTGCAGGGAAACCATACAACACCATCAATATCATGAGCATTTGCTTCATGAGCCTTTAATTCGTCATTATTTTTAAACTCAGCTGAGCATCCCTTGATTCGTTTATTTCGCTCACATATACGGCATGCATATTTGCTTACATTATCCGGGATAATTAAATAAGTATGTCCCTCAGCATGACATTTAATAACTATTGGATGCTTTTTATGGACCCAGGTAGACATTACATCTGCGCCTTGCTCATTTAGTTTTTCTATAAATTTATTTCTAGCTTCAGCAATTGCTTTTTCTGGTTTGCCATTTATTTTGGAAATATCAATTATTTCTTGCTTAATGATGTAATAATCGTCTATACTCTCTTTCGCAAGTTCTCCTTTGTTTTTTCTTGCAACATTATTCGGCGCATTATTCTTAGAAATGTCGCCACCCGATGCGTTATCATATTTAAACATAAGCACGTAATCGCTTTCCACATTTAATGATATATTATTAGAAACGAAGCATTTATGTAACGGAATTTTAGAATATTTTTCATCAACGTTATCATTGCATATTTTGCATATATAGCTAACATTTCCGAATTTGTCCAGAGTGTTGATAAATAGATACTCTTTATATAATATATTAAATTTATTGACATAGGCAACTTCATCTTTTTTTGATTTATGTTTTGGGCACCATCGCATGGGCTTTCGCACGATATTATCATATGTTGTTTTGAATACATGGCCGATCACACATAGGACATCAAATTTGCACGCCGTACTTTCTATATATCGAGTTTCATCCACTAGTCTAGCATCATTTTGTTTTAAGATATCTTTGACTTTTTCCGTTCTTTCTTTGGCTCGCGGGTTTGTGGCGATCGCGGTGGATATATCGGCATTATTTAATTTATCAATATTTTCTTGCTTTATTTCTATTTTTTCATCCTCTAACATATCAATTATATGTTTTTTCACCATGTCGTCAGGTTTATTTTTTATATCTTTATAGTGAATAACTAATAAGGTAATACCGGTTTCTTGGCATTTTTTAACTTTAAAGGCGTCCTTTTCCTTGAAATATTTCAACACGGCTTCATCTTTATTAAAATGCATGAGCTCATAATGTTGAATTCCATTATATTCCAATGCAATTTTTAGTTCCTCATTGAAACAATCTAATTCCAAACATGCGCCATTACGAAACATTAGAAATTCTGGCCGACATCGCACAAATTCAGCATCAAATAAAATTTCTAAACATTTTCTGCATCTTTCTTCATTAAAACTTGATTTGCAATATGGACACCACGAATTACGATTTTTGACATTATGAGGCGTTGCTTTCCACTCATGTCCGACCACACATTGCCATTTAAGTTTAACACTAAGATTTATATATGTTTCGGACAAACATTTTCCACCGCGTTTTTCAGCAATAGTTTGCATTTCTTCAATGGTTAAAATATCGGACATTTTTTGTTTAATGCTAATAAATATGTATATCAATATTCAATTTTTTTAATGACGCTGGATCACTAAAAAAAATATTTGATTTTCTTGAAGAAAACATATGAAATGATAATCTTTGTTAAGTATGTTAATGGATCAGCCACTTATGTACTGTAACGGAGTACAGCTGACCCATCACTGATCAATAAGAAGTTAATCGCCCTGGCAACAACAATGAGCGTACCCACAAACGAGGTCGAGATAACCGAAGAAGTGTATGACAAATAGAATTCACGAGCGCGCGAAATATTAAGATGGCCAGATGGTTGATAAGTATTGGGGAATAAGTTAAATGGAATAAACAAAGCGCCAGTATCCTCAGGAACCTTTACATTAGGCCCACCGAATTGATATGGCAAATAAGCGTTGTAAAATTTAGAAAGGAAGCCGTTATAGATTGGAATACCATGTGCTTGAATTGTAACGCTATCAACAGTTTGGGTAGCGACAGGTACGACACCCGAAGCTTCGGCGGTATCCACGCGATAAACAGCCGCGGTGGTGGTAGCGGCTGGCGTTGATGGGGTCAAACCAACATCATTTGTAGTCAATGTAGAAATACCAGTAAGACTCTTTACTTCTTGAACAGTTTGCTTAAATTGGATATAGCCCTTGGTGGATACATCAGAATCAGGCACGACTTGGGCAACCTCAAGTGTTAATGTTACAGCGGAAGCAACAGATTGCGTAGTTGCGACTGTAACGTCACCGGTATTAGTTGGGGTTAGTGCCAAGACGAGCACATCACCGGCGCAGATCCCTTCAAAGACGTTCGCGCCTATAGCCCAAGCAGCATCCTTAGTTAATCTTAGTTGAGAAGTAAGAGATCCGGTTACGCAGTTGAGAACAGAAGCCGGCAATGAATATGAAGCATTCTTGAGGCTGAGCTTACCAGATCTCCATCCTTGAAGAGTGCGAGTAGTATCCGTGACCTTGCTGAACTTATGCCACTTATCAAGATTTTGACGATTAAGAGTAACATCGGAACTATTGTAATCACGTGGTCGGATACCAACAGTCATATGTTCAATAGGCCACTTCAATTGTTGTAACAACACTTCGGCCTGTGATTGGTCTACCGATAGAGTCTGTTGACGATTAACGCGGATTAGAGTAAATCCAATACGTCTAATGAAAATATTGTGAATTTCTGGATTGACGAAAATATTGTTGATATACAATTGAATATCCCGCAACATGTTATCATAATTCAAAGATCCATTAATGCCAGCATCTGTCCAAGTTCCAGTTCCACGGGGCACCAAATTCACTAACTTTTCTGGTTGACATAGTGATACCTTAATAAATCGTTGACCGTATGGAATGGCAACTGATGGTACTGATAGACGCACATCAGTATTACACCAAAATAATAGAGGCACCAAAAGTTCCTTATATACGGCTGTGTCTTTTTGACCCGTGGGCGTTTGATCACCGCTATACGTGGTCATACCAACACGATGCACGACATCAGCCGGAGCAACTGAGCTATTTGCCCAATTGGGCTGATCTAGGTAACCTTGCTCCGGTTCTTCTTGACCCATACAACGATCCCACCCCAACTTCTTATTCACAGGTACATTGAATTCACGATGGAAGTTGACGCTGTAATCATAATATTTATCAAGAGGATTACCATTTACCTCAAATTCAACGGATGAACATAAGCGTTCGCCTGGATATGGGCACCAACGCATGAGGGGTTGATTTGAAGCTGAGCCCGATAGAGTCAAAGTTGGCTGTTGTAATTTAACATACAACACCATATCATGAAAGAAATCACCAAATTGAGGAATGCTAAACGTAACGTCATTACCTAACGAAGCATTACCCGAAGATGCTGTAGTTTTATTATATTCGAAACCAACTGCCGCGAATGGTTTAAAATGAGCATTCGTAAAAAGAATATGTGTTTTTTCAATATCTAACAGTGTTGGTGTAGGGTCCGCGATAGCTGGGTTAGAAGCGCGGCTCATAGAAACTGCCTCTAGTCGATTTCTGAGAAGTTCAGAAGCCATAAGCATTCTATCTTGCTTACCATCGTTCGTAATCAATTGAAAAATTCCGCCCGTAGCCATTCTATTTTTTGATTATATCATAGTGAATAAATTTTTTCAAAAAAAATTTATTTATTTATCAATCAAATCTGGTAAAAAATTATTATGTGTATTTATCGCAAAAAACATACAAAAAATAGTAAAACATAGAAAAAACATATATCGCCGAATATATAATTATTTTTTATTTTGTTAAAAAATCTGCTCTATTTTTTTATCTTCTTGTTTGTCATCGCCGTCATCAAACAAAGATACTAACGCCGAAACTATAACAATGAATATGAATAACAATATTAAATATTGTAAATCCGAGCTTAAGTCGCCCATACCTAAATAATCAAATAATAGCTGAACATCATTCTTTTCTATCGGCAGCGCCGGCGCCGCGGGCTGTTGGACTACTGGTGTACCCCCTGCATGCGTTTCTTCTGTTTTTTCATCATTTGGAGTTCCACAGCCCTGTCTTAGTTCTGATATTTTACTATTATTCGTGTCTAGTATATTTATTTCATTGCGGCATAAGCTTATGTTAGGACATGCGCCCGTTCTGAGATTTTGTCTCATAGCTAAAGTTTTATATGCTGTTCCGGACGCACATTGGGCATCATAACATTCGGGGCGAGATAAAACTCTTTTTAGATCATCACTAGCGCCCGGTGGAGGAGTTTGTCTCAAAAATTTTATACAAGCACAAAAACTCTCATCTAAATGTTCATTACAAAATGAATTAACTGGCGTATCAACAACCTCAAACCCTTCTCTTAAAGATTGTTCGGCGCAATAAGAACCCGCAGCAAACTGCGAAGGGTTTGTACAATAATTACGAAAATTATTTACACATTGAGATAGATTTCTATCGCACCAATTACGGCATAAGGTTTTTTCTAAATTGTTGCCCGTACAAGCGGTGTTTAATAGCCCATCGGCTCCCGCACCAACGCGCTCAGCCCACCTCATACATTTATCATCCGTAAATATATTTTGCCCAGTGCAAGTGCGTCTAAAATAGTCATCGCAATCGGGGCTTTCTGCTCCGCCCCTATATTTGGGGTCGCATGTTCTATTTTCTATCATATCTGAACTCGTTTCACAACAACGATCCGCCGGCGCTAAATAAGCGCGTCTTCTATATTGAGGTATTGCTCCCGACCAACCACATCTACCCGCGTCATCACATGACCCGTCCGATCTTTCCATACGGCGCGGGGCACAAGTGCTACAAACGGCACAATTTCCTGTTGAACCCGCCCATTCATATTCGCCGTTATCTGGTATCAAACTCGCCGCTTGAGCGGGCCCTTCTGAACCTAAAAATACACATGCGTCGTCAATAGTCCTAACAACACCTAATCCGTCATTAGGATCATTAGGACGCCTTTGAGGATTTGAAATAACCTTATTGCCCATTATATTTCACCCAATATAAAAAAATGAAAAAAAATATATAAGAATACGTAATATCAACATATTTAAAAATAGTATATACAATACATATAATGGGCGCCGAACTTTCACAAAATATAGTGGTGGATTTTGAAAAAATTACAAATAATCGCCAAAATAAACCATGGGAGTCTTTGATTAATGATAAATTATTTAAAACATTCATGGTGAATAAAGAAAATTCGGGAACTACAAACATTACCCCTGCTTTAAGTATCATCAATATGGTTTTTAAATCATTTAAACATGAATTGAATATATTAGAGGTGGGCTCTGGCAATGGGTTCAATACATCTATGGTATCAAATTTAGATAATATAAAATCGCTCACAGCAACGGATATGTTAAAATATGAAAACACATATTATTGTATAGAACAAAAACTTTCACATATAGCAGTTCAAGAATATGAAGAAGAGATAGATATATTATTAATGATATCACCTCCTCCCATGGGGCTCATGGATTATTACGCCATAAAAGAATATGAAATAAAAAATCAAAAAAGAACAAAATATTTAATGTTTTTAGGAGAATTAGGCGCCAGCGACGGTAGCGAAGGTATATATCATTACCTTATGAAAGGTTCCGAGTGGAGGCTTTTACACGAACAATCATATCATGTAGGGGTTGATATATATGGAGGACAATGTATAAAAAAAGTATATTTCTTTAGATATAAAGATTTGCCGCCATACGCCGAATAGAATATAATTTAAAGTATAGAACATTTTTTTTTCTTATGTCTTAGAAAAACGGGCGGAAGTTCCATAATTGAATGAACTACATTTTCTTCTCCAGGATGGACAAAATCAACAGGTAAATAAGCCTGCACGTCAATATTTTTATCCAACAACCCTAAGTCTCTATAAATTATACATATCAACTCACTACAGAACAACCAAGGATATTTATCTTGTATGAAACTAGTTATATCATCAATTTTATCTCGTAAACCGCGAACGGAAGGAAAAATAGTACCCAAAAGCGAAAATAGATTTAAGTCATAAATACTATTATTTCCAGTAACATATTTTTCATAATTCATAGATATTATGTGACAAATTTGTTCAATCTTAAAATTATCATTTCTAGCAGCCGCTTGCGTATAAGGATTTTCTTTTAAATGTGCTACGGCTATACCAGCTCCTTGTTCCAATAGTTCTTCCAAAACATCGGACAATATACGAACCTGCGCGCCCAATGAAACCCCTCCAGTCTCTATATTAGGCACTTCATTTATTATAGATACAGTCACTTCCATAAACAACAATTCTTCTTCTTTTATAGCATATTTTGATTTAATATTAGGACATATTTTTTTGTTGATGACTAATCCGCAGTGTGTAAATTGCCCACTTCCTCTTATAATTTTACTACCTTTTTCAATCAATTTAGAAAAAGCAGCGGTGCCCTGTATTAAAATAAGGTCAAGTGGCACCAAATTATTCATAAATTTTTTTATATCTTCGCTCATGTTATCGCTCATGTTATCGCTCACGTTATAGCTCATGTTATTTCTCACAATATATTGTATATCATACAATATATTATATATAAAAATATTTATATTTTTATTGCTTTTTTCCAAACATCGCCGCTATTCCAATAAATGGAGTTATCGTATAATACGCCCAAATGTATTTTGTTTTTGTTTTCTATATAAATAGCATTTCCCACAACATAACCTCGTATTGAAGAATTCACTAAGATATTATCATTTAATTTATTATGCTCAACAACTTGAACTTCGCCCTCTGAATTAGACCATTTGCCGCTCAAAGAGCGTTTAATACCCATAATGTATATATAATAAGAAATCGTCAAAAGAAGTAAAATCACAATGACTATGATAGCAGGATTCGGATTAACTTTTTTATTGACCATACTAGTCACTGAATCTTTGTTTATTTCTATTGGCGTGCGCTTCGTACTTCCATCGGCGTATGTTTCAACTAGGTCAGACATCTTTTGTATATTATGCGTAATATATTTTTTATAGTGAATTTAGATTACTAAATGCTTCATTATATCTAGAGTCTTCTTTATTTTGACTAGCTAATTTTTTTTGCCTAGAAAATAAAAACATTGAAGGTATTAATTCTAGCATCAATTGAATACCGGGACTCATATTATACTCCTGCATAATATCTTTAACAAAAGTACTGGTTTGATATCGGCAGCGTCGTAATTTAATTTGTACTGTTTTTGACCAACCCACTAAATCGGGCTTTCTCCCAAACCATTCCTTTTCACCATCAAAAAGAAACTCCATACCATACGCGCCTGCTAAGATAACCTCTTCGGCAAAAGAACAATAATGATTTCGGTCATTCTTTAAGCGCAAAATTTTATATACATTTTGAATATCCCCTATGCTAGAATTTTTATTTACTATAGGTATATTACTTATATCAGTTCCGTCATCTTCTAAACTCATACGCAGCATATCAATTTGTTCTAATAATGAATTTTTATCATCTTCTTCCTTTTCTTTGTCTATATCAAATTCAATATCGCGATCATCGGCCATATCGTTTAGTACATCATCAACATAACTCTGTTTTTTTTGCTCCATTGTCATATAACGCAATTGTCTATCTTCAACCGAATGCGGTATAAATTCATCAGGTGCGTTATTTATATGCGTTTTATTATAAGAAGATTCGCCAACGGCCGTCTGTGATCCGTAATTATTTTTTTTATTATCTATTTCAGAAACGCCGAAAAAATCCACGTCATCATTTGTATTAAAATCAGAAAACGCCGGCGCTCCACTATTTAAACCATCCATATCATATGATTTTGCTAATCTTTCCATATCTCTCTTGAATTGTTTTGCCTCCATGTCTTCTTCTTCTTGTAAATTTGTCCCGTTAATTATTTGTTTTTCTAGTTCCAGTATAGAATTTGAATTGTCTTCAGACATCAATGCCGAAATACCGACGATATTTTTTGGGTCGCTAACATTGAATTCCATTGGGTTCCTATATGCTTATAATAGGTAAAAAAAATATATTTAGGTTCATTTTTAATATAAAAATATAAAAATATATCAATACAGATTTCATTTTTTTGTTTTGCCTCTCGGCACAATATATAAAAAGCATTATATGTTACATATATGTTTTATATAGGTTTTGACATCGCAACAAAATCACTCTCAATTGTTATCATAAAATATGACGGCAACGACGTATTTAATTTGATTAATGAAGAAATTAACTCATATAGAAAATTAACATGCGCACCACAGCAGAAAAGTAAAAATTATATTAAATTATTAAAAAAATGTAATGATATTCTTGATAATCAATACGAAATAAAATATTTAGACGTAATAGACTTAACGCCCGATAAAAAAATAAAGGACACGAACACCATTGAAAAAACATTATGTTTAGAACATTTTTTAAGGAATACTATAACGCCCATTCTTATGAAGATACCTGAAGAAGAGCGAACATTTATCATTGAATATCAAATGGGGCCGAACGACAAGAGTCGTGTAATATCTTCACAAATCATGTTTTATTGTTCATTATTTTGTTGTAAAAAATTACAACGGGCCCAAGAACAAATAAAATTAATAGGCCCGGCCCTTAAGAATAAATTATATATTACCGACGACGAAAAAAGCTTTCATTCATATCATTTAGGCAAATATAAAACCAATTATGCGGCAAATAAAAACCATACCAAGTATTTACTAAAAACTTTTTTAGGAGTTAGAGGGCGCGGCCATATACTAAAAAAGATTAGTAAAAAAAATTTAGACGATGCCGCCGATGCTTTCTGTATGATAATAGCATATATAAAAAATACCCACGATTACTCCCAAATATCGGCATCAAAATGAAATATTTCTCCCATTTCCGTTATTTGATTGTCAATAACGTCTTCTGGCGTCTTTTCTATATCATTAGTTTCTTTGATGAAAGCCGATAGAGCATCGTTTTTGTCGGCTACATTTTTATTTTGCTCCTTTTCATCTCGTTCATCTCGTTCAACTTGTTCATCTTGTTCAACTCGTTCAACTCGTTCAACTTGTTCAACTTGTTCATTTTCATAGGGTTCGTATTTGCCCAGATCGTCATGAGGGCCTTTATCTACATAAAAATCATCTTCTTTTGTATCGCCCACTGATATTTCGAGCCGTTTCGCATTATTTTCGTTTAGTTCATTATTTAATTCATTTATAGTGTCTGTAAGTTTAGCTATTTCTTCTTTATATTCATTGAGTTGTTTTTCTTTGAAAATAATTATTTTTTTTAAATTTATATTGATTTTTTTTAGCTCGTGTTTTTCTGTACATAACGTTTTTATCTCCTTTCTCATAGATTCTATAATAGCGGCCCCAGAATCCGACGATCTATTTCCCATCTTTGTCTTTCCTATAAGAAATTTTTTATACATCGCCTCTCGTTCCAACAACAACATATCAATAAATTCGTCTTGTAAAATCCGCGGATTATCCGCCTCGTTATGATGATCTATTATCATACCTAAATATTTATCCACTAGTTTAACAATAAATAATTTATTTACATTGTTGAGAACATTTCTAAGGATTATATTTTTTTTTTCGTTTGTTACGCTATCGTAGTAATCTTCCGGTATAAATTCTCTAATAATTCGTTCTATACATTGTGAAAATGTTAAGCTAGTAAAACCAATATCTATAAAGAAAGTATGTAAGCCCAACAAAGATTTTTTATATAATTTAGGGTCTTCAATCCCTTGAAGAAATGCGTTTAAAGTATGCTTATATCCTTCAGTTATACTTGATACCGTTTTATCATTTCTCAATTTTTTTGCTTCAAAATATAGATGATTATAGAACATATCTATATAATAAGCGGCTACGGTCTCATATGTTTCTATAGTTTTGCGAGGATAAGTCGACTTATCTAAAATCCTGCTTTCGTTGTTGTACATTTAGGACTATATAGCTAATTGATATTTTAATATTTAGAATCTATAATTGAATAGAAAATTTATACACATTTATATATACAAATTATTCATGACCGAAACGGGTATTATTATTTTTGATACAGACAACGAAGCGCAAGAAATATCAAATAAAAATGATATTGAATTATTTTATGAAAATCTAAAAAATAATCAAAAATTTTCACCTCAGCAGATAAATATTTTTTATGAAATGACCGTGAATGAAAAAAAAGAAGAATTCATAGACTCTAATATTAACAATATAATATTAGAGGATATAATAGAAAAATATAAAGACTATTTGATTCTTATGTTATATGATTTACCCAACATAAACATAAAATTACAGACGATAGAAGATGATGAACATATAAATTCAACAAAACAAAAAGTTTCAATAAAATTAAAAAACGCAGCTCGTTGTGAGCATAACGGAAATTTGTTTGTTATGCCCAAGGGCACTGATATCAATATTGTAGGCGTAATTATTAAAGTACCGCCTCTTAAGCAACCCCCCGAAGGATTGTTACGCAACGGCGCATATACTATAATAGATTTATTAAATCATTTTTACATAACTAGCGCGCGGCCCATTTATAAAAATACCGCAGAAAATCTTAGCGCAATGAATAAATTTGACCAAGATAGCAGATATTATATTTTTAAATTTAAAAATATAGATGACGAACTTCAAAATATACGTTCAAGTATACATCATATAAATTCATATTTTTTGGGGTCCAATACATTATTTTATAATGTAATACATGGACTCCTTGGGCCCGTTCTTCTTAGGAGATCCAATGCGTCGGCAAAAAAAATAAAAACACCGGAAATAACAGCATTAGGAAAGGTATTAAATAGAGATTTCGTATATGAGAATATTTTTAACTCTTCTATAGATCTTCTTAATGCCGGATATTTCGATATATATAACAAATCACAAATTAACAATTCTATACTTGAAAACATTAATAAAAAATTAAATAATATCGTAAATTCAGAAAATATAAGAAATGAACAAACTTTTCAAAAATTTACAAGAATGATGCAGCTTTTTCAGAAAAAAACGATAGCTTATAAAAAATTTCATAAGTATGATTTAAATAAATTGACGAAAGCAGAAGAGGCGGCGGTTAATAAAGATTATGAAAAAATAATTACATATAAAAGTAAGTTGAATGATGATGAACTTAAAATGGTACGGGATATGTTCAACTCAATAGGGGCAGAAAATTATGATGAAATAAAAAAGTATGTAAGCGATATCAATGAAATTAGTAAGCTTGGTAAAAATGGGTTTTTTTTGAACCGCAAAGGATATAATTTACTTTGTGGACATGTTATGGACAAGGCCCAAATGCTTATGAAAAAATATAAGAATATAATAGACAAATCTATATCTATAAGAAATGAAATGATACAAAAATATGCTGAGAAGACGGATAGCGGATATTTTTGTAAATTATGCGGCGAGTTATTATCAGAGGTGACGAAAGATGAGGGGGTGTCAAATGACGCCATGCGCGAATATTCGATAAAAGAATCGGAGTACGATTCTCTATATTCAATGATATATAGAGAGACGATATATATAATTACCACTTTTATCCATATACGCGATGCTAGTGCTCTAAATTTAGCCAATATGATTCGTAGCATAGTTGAATTGATAAGACCAGAAATAACATTAATTCAAAATAGCATTTTAAATGTAAAGACCGCTCAGAAAGATAACATAAATTTAACCGTGTTATTATATATTTATATATACGTTTTTGCGGCCATTTGCCAATTAATATACACCAACAACGAGGCCATAAATTTCAAAGATAATTTTATAAAAGGAGGAGCCGCAGATATAGCTAGTCCATTTATTGTTTATAAAAATAAAATAAGTTCGGGAAAAGTTAATACGCAGCCCCTAGGAAAAAATACCCCTAAAATAGAAAAAAAAATAAAAGACACAAAAAAGAATAAAAATGATTTGCAGCGTATAATTAACAACGGTTTAGCTATTATTAAACGCGTTAAAAGAGCCGATATTTTACGGTCGGATTTTATGACAGAAGATAGTATAAAAGGTTTATTTCTAAAGGCTTATAGAATGGTGATCAATAGTAAGTATGTTTCTATTAACTATTCTTCGTTAAATTATTTCATTCAGAATGAAATAATAGGTTATATGATTTATGGGTATAATCAATTATATAAAAATAAATTACCGATTTTTTATAATCATAAATTACCGGAATGGTTAGGAAATAAAGATAACGCATTATTTAATAATATACATCTTATTTTAGGCAGAAATTATGACGTTATTAACCGAGATCTAACAAGAAATGTTAGCATATATAATACATTAATAGAGCCCAAAAAATGGAATGATAACGAATACACCAATAAAAGCTTACATATGATTTATGACCTCATACCTTTAGTCGACGAAGACGTTGCCGCCAGCGAAAAACTCACTGATTTTTATAAAAAATATGAAAATATACTTCGCATATCTAAACAAAAACGCCGCGAATTATCCGCAAAATATAAAAGACCGTTCATAAAGATAAAAAATATAGAGAGCCCGGATTTGACCAAACCCGAATATTGTATTTGCGGGGAGTATGAAATTTTTTATCAAAAAATGAACAATAAGAATCAACCTATAGGCGAAAAAAAGAAAATTACCAATCGGCAAATCAATGAATGGTTACAAAATAAAGATTATGAGAAGGTAAAAGAATTCAGAGAATTAACTATAATGGAAAGAAAGTGTATATCTTGTAAAAATAAACCCAAAGTGGGGATTATAGATATATTTTATAAATATTATGAGGCCGTATGCCCTATGGGGGAGTTACATATTTTTATAGATGAAAAATGTAAAAAATGCGGTTTAACATATGGACAGATAAAACAACACGATGAAAAATATTTTGCCAAATATAAAAATATTTTTGGTGATTTGCGCAAGAAAGAAAGAAAGTTGGCGGAAGAGGCTAATATAAAATCATCCGCCAAAAAAATACAGAAAAAAGAATTAAAAAAATATAAAGAATGGGTCATAAATTATACGAAAATAAATGAGCTCATAAAAACATTCAAGATATCAGAAAATGTATTTTTTAATATAGGACTGTATGAAAAAAATATATACGAATCTATTAAGTCAAATATTATACAGACGAATGATATGAAAAATGCCGCCGTCGTAAAAAGAAACAATACTATATATGATTATTACTTGTATATAGTTAGAAATTATTATTTACTAAAAAATAGTGAATTGATGGTGATTGCGCCGCCAATTTTAAAAGATTTTTTATCTAAATTCAACAACAAGGATATATACAAAAAATTGCCGGACATAAATTGCGAATTTTTAGATATATATAAATTTTATAGACGAACACATGCCCCTCAAAAAATAACGAATTTTTTGCTACATATGATCGCCCAAACTCTATTAGAAATATATACTATTTTTAAAAAAAATAAGGACGTTGATATGGGCCAGCATTTCGTGAGGATGTTATTGGAAAATATTTTAGGGTTTGAAAAAAAATTAACCGATTTCAGAGTTATAAGGATTAGAACAAAAATAGAAGATGATTTTGACACGAAAACAGATGATTATGATGATGGAGATACTCCTCAAGATGATATTTCGGCCGATTTAGAATATGGGGACGAATTTGATGATAATGACCAAGATGACCCGTTTTCGATAGGTGATATGGACATTGAAATTGATGATCCAGATAATGCCGATGAGTTTTTTGAGGACGTTCGTGATTAAATGAATATCAATATGGGCTACCAAATGATTCAATTATCTTATATTAGAATTTGTGGGCGTCGGCGCCCCTTCCATTTCTTTTTTAATTTTTCTTCCATTTTTTCTAATTCAATATAATAATCGGGGTATTCCATTATATGAGCTAACGCTATCTTGGCGCATGATAATAAATTATCGTTTGTTATGTTTGTTATATTATGGCGTCTTCCGTGCTCCATTTCTATGTTCATACCGCGCCTAAACATATCCAAATCTACAATTTCGAAATTTATACCAAGTTTATTACCGGCACGAAAAGCTTGCGTCTTAGTTATTTTTGTCATTTTTTATATTTATATAAATATAAAAAATGGGCGCCTCAGAATCTAAAGCGCAAATATTAACAAAAGTTTTAAATGAAGCCTCAATTGAGGTTATGAACAAAAATAGTACCTCAACTTCAAGCGCCATAGATCAAAGTAATACATTAGCTATTACAGGAACTAAAGACTCCACTATTTCGGGCATCACGCAAACGAGTGAAGCAAAAATTAGCGTATCATCGTTGAGTAATTCAGTCGCAAATGGTAAATTACAATCGGATTTGATAGCTGAATTAAAAAATAAATTAACACAACAAGGCGCCGCGTTGGGTTATTCGGCCGCAGATACTACTATAGATAATATAGTTAGAAACGCAGTTAATGCAAAAATAACAAACGAACAATTTACCCAAATAAGAAATAAAATTGCTCAAAAAAATGCGATTATAATACAAGATACCGAAAATTCGACAATCAATTCTATATTACAATCAAATGAAGCAAAGAGCATAATTAGCCTTGTTAATGATATGAACGGTTCTATCATTTCAGAAATGCAGTCTCGGGGCATCATTGAAAATGAAGCAAAACAAGATATAGCACAATTATTTACATTCAGCGGTGGTATAATAATTTTATTAATAGCAGTCGCGCTGGGCGTCGCATTATATTTTTTTAAAGACGTATATAAATCTACTATGGAAAATATTACAAAACCCGCGCCTATGGCGGCAATAGTTGTTATAGTTTTAGCTTTATTAGGTCTAGTCGCATATCAAGAATCGCGCACGCCGCCGACGGCGACACAGCCTTCTTCTACTTTTGTAGGCAATAGATTCTGCGGTAATAAATTTTGCGTGAGTAATTACCCCTATAATGGCGCGGGTGCGGGTGCAGGTGCGGGCATTTGAACAGTCCCCATGGGTGGAGTTATATACATTGGATGCCCTGATATAGAATATGAGTTGTATTTGATTATGAATACGACCACCAAAAACAATATAAACATTGTAAGCATATCATTTTTTCTTTGTAATTCTAATAACATACTGCGCAATTTTTCTCGCTCTGTATCCACACAATTACATAGTTCCGCGGTCTTCTGTATAACACTATTATCGTTTTGCGAAGTTTCCATATATTTTATTTTCTTAATCATGTCCATTTCAATATTGTTGCGGGCTGCTGGTGGTTCTGTCATATGATAATTATCGGCCGCTGGATGAACAAACATTTGATCATACCCAAAATTAATACCATTATTGTAAGCCATCTTTTTTGTATATATTTTTGTTATTTTTATTTTTTTGTAAAATATTTTAAACTTTTTTCGTCTAAGTATTCATAGAAGTTTAAAATATGTTCGGTTTAACTGTCCCGAAAATTTTATTTATTAGGGGCGTCTTTAAGAGAGACTGCGTCGGTGATGATTTTTTAGAAAAAAAAATTATAGATAATATGAAGTCTTCGCAGATTACAGAATATAATATTAACGATAATATCGTTGATTATGATGAATGCAACGCCGAGCAAGTATATAAAAAAATACCGACTATATTTGAGACCTTAGAAGACTGGCCTGATAAAACTAATTTATTATGCTGGCATTGTTCATTATCATTTGATTCGGTGCCCATTTTTATTCCGCGGGTCATAGAGCCAGTTATTTCAAAAAATAAATTTCGTAAATATTCTATAGTCGTATTTGGTGTTTTTTGTTCGTTCGGCGACGCGTTAGAGTTCGTACAGGCTAGCAACTGGTCTATCATGGATAAGATAGAGGCCTTTAATAAGCTGAAACATTTATACAAGATTTTTTATGGAGAAAAACTAAAAGAAAATATAAATTATCCTGATGTATATGATATGGTGCAATACGGCGGTGATATATCAATTAATCAATATAGAAAATTGATAAAAATGGCTATATCTAACCAAGTATAATTTTAGAATTATTTTTTATACATTTAACGATATATGCGTATATATCTTCGTTGTTTAAATCCGCGATTTTTCTTCTATAGTTTTTTATCATAGAATCATATTGTTTTGGTGTATAATTCGTGTATATATTTTCTATTTGTGTTACTACGCGGGCGACCTCTTTTTCGGTCATTTTTTGGGCCTTATTTTGAAGTTCGATTGATTTAGAAATGCCCGCGTTGTAATAAGTAAATGATAAATTTATATAATCTTTATCCGGTTCCATTATTAAGTCTATGAAGCTATGGTATTCATCTTCATTCCATCCTTCTTCATTTATAGATTTTGTAAAGACATTAATATTTATGATTACTGAATTTGTTAAAAATAAATACTTGAATCTATTTGACCAAGGATAATGCCCTGGTAAATTTAGCAAAAACATATATTTAGAATTTTCTGTAATTGGTGTATAATTTTGCCATCCATCTAGAAGTATTAACATGTTTTTGCGTGTTTTAGCATAGTCTGCTAATAATTCCCGTATTCTATGTATTTTATTCGTCGTCGGCGTACCTTTGAAGTATATAATTTTTTGTTTATGCTTATATTCCTTATTTTTTTTTTCAAAGAGTTTTTTTGTACTATCCCAATCGAAGCAGGTTCCTTTATATTTCTTTTGTAGAGTTATGCATTCAAATGTATTATCAGGAAAAATTATATTATTGACGTTTTTAGGCGCGGCAAAAACATAAAATGGATATTTGTCCATATATTCACCTAACTCCCACGGCACTCTATCACTCACCCAAAAATATAATTTTGTGTCGGGCACTTCGCCATTAGCCCATTTTAATGCTTTTTTTAAAAGTGACATAATGTGCGGTATGCGCGTATCACCATTATTATTTTTTTCTTCTGTTGCTTGACCATCTTTAATATCTATCACCAAAAGAGGGTCTGCTTTCATTTTTTTTATATTAGTTGGCTCGTTTTGTTGATAAAATTTAATATATATTTCCCTCATTTTTTTCCTAAATTCCGGCGTGTCCGTAATTTTTTCTTTAAATTTACTAAAACATATGTCTAGATATGTATCGGTTTTCATATAATGTATATATAGAAATTATATAGAAATTATATAGAAATTATATAGAAATTATATATAGAAATTATATATAGAAATTATATATAGAAATGAACACTCCAAATGAAGTATTAATTGACGCAAATTTATTGAGAAATACAAATGTGCAAAAACGTCAAATAAGAGAGCATACGGTAGAAATATTGCGTCATATTAATGACGAATTAAAAGTAGCACATCAATCAGGAAAGCAAGTTTTAATAACCGAATTGCCTATTATTTTTAATATAACCAATATGAGTGAGGCCGACGCGAGGCGTGAAGTATGGTGCCGCATCATAGAATGTTTAAAAAATAAAAATTATCGCGTTGTAATAAATCCGCGCGACGACTCTTGTTTATTAAAAATAACGTGGTTTAGTAAAGAAGACGAAGAAAATATTGTATATCAAAAAAATATAATAAATATGCATACGCGCGAATTTTGATATACAATATTTTTATGTGATATATTTAAGAGTCATATAACCTTTATCAACTACCAAGAAATTAATTGCGCGAGCTGAAACGATGAGATCCACTGGATAATCCTTAGATATAATATCCGAAGTAAATTGTAAATATAATTCACGACCCATTGAACTATTATATGACCCAGTGGGTTGAAAATGCATGGGGTATAAATTAAATGTGATACAATAAGTGCCCAGATCTTCTGGTATGCCCATAGCACCGCCAAATCTGTATGGAACATATGAATTAAAAAAAGCCTCGGGTTGTTCATGCCATATTTCAATATCGTTTATTTTTAACGATAGAGTTTTTATCGTGGGTATTTCTTCATAATAAGATACTGTGTTAATAGCCAATTGCGGTGTAAATAATTCGTATGTAGTCGTTGAATCAGGATTAACACCCGACCAGTTAGGTGACACAGTTATTTTTTTTGTAGTACCGTTATAACTATCAATAATATACCTATTTTGTATTATATCTGATGAATTATATCCGGTGCCTCCTGTTATTATAAAATCATATGATATATATGTGTCGTCCACGGCCGACAAGGCCCCGCCTAGAATAGCGCTGTTTGTGCTATCACTCGATATGACATTACCAGTGATAACGCTAGATAAGTTCTTTGCCACGACGGGAACTTTATATGTTCGTTCAATTAATTTCACATTTTTATACCAATACTGACTTAAACCAAGATTTTCTCGAGGACGAAAGGAAACGAACATAGTTTCTAGAGGGTATTTGAGCCCATTTAACAAAACGCCCATTGAACTATTATTTTCTTCTCTTATTTGTTCTTTATGACGTTGATGGACGCGTATTAGATTAAATACGAATTTTTTCACATATAGTTGAAAAATCGTATCGGGAACAAACAAATTATTTATATATAAATTACATGTTTCTATGTTAGGCTCGTGATAGTCTCCTCCGCCGCCGTAATCGGCGAATCCAACTATACTTGTTACTTCGGCCAATTGAATTTTTATTTGCATTTGCCCCCAAGGAATCACGTGTGATGATATTGCCGTCTTGACGTCATTACACCAAAACAATAAAGGTATAAACATTTCTAAAGTATCGTGTGAATATTTAAGAGTTTGAAAACCGTTACCAACCATCCTATACTCACGCTGCATATCAAATGAAGGATCTGAAGTTAAAAATCCTTCTTTAGGAATTTCTTGACCAACGTTTTTACACCATGCGCGTTTTTTTTCGACGCTGTTCAATTCATATAGATAATGGTTGTTATAATCGTCTGTATTATATTCGTCTATTATTGATCCATTATTTATAACAAATTGTACGTTTTCAACAAGTTTATGACCCGGAAAAGCCACGTATCTAACTCTATCACGAGCATCCTTTGCGCGTAGTCCTGAAATTTTTATATGTAAAACCATATCATTTAAATAATTGCCGACTTGCGTCGGTTGAAATGTTAATAGTTGTCCAAACTTGGTCCCCGTACCGTACGGATGAACTTTTATATATTCATAAGTGGTCGCCACATAAGGTTTATACGTTCCGTTGACGAAAATATTATGCGTTTGTTCAACCACGTTAAGACTTGGAAGTATTGAATTTTCTATTTTTAGGTAGCCGTCGTTAGGTAATTTAGCGATGTCTTCTTCTGTATATGTAGGGTTTTTTTGTATAATATATTTATTTATTCTTTTTTCTAATAATTCGTGTGCATTTAATAACTTATCTTGTAATCCGCTATTAACGACCAACAAAAATTTACCTCCTGTACTCATTTTGTTTTTGTTATATATTTATGTTTTCAAATAAAAATTTATAACCGTTATTTCTTATAAAAAATTGAATATTATATTAATATATATATTAATATAATATTCAATCCATAATAGGTCATAACTATAAAATAATAAATGGAAGCCGACCTTAAGGCATTATTTTTGGAAAAAGTTAATCAAGAAAAAATTAATGATGAAAAAAAGGATATGATAGAAATCAAGAAAAAAAAACAAAAGAAAAAAGATATTATTAAACCCGCCTTGGAAGATGTTGCCGAACAGTATTATAAATACGAATATATTGACGGAATCAAAATTTATGATAGTATCATTGACGATAAAAAAAATAGGATGCTGCAGAATATTCAGTTATTTGAATTGATTACCGACGAAAATATATTTGATAATTTATTGCCGAGTATATTGTCGGTAAATGGTAAGTTAACAGATGTATCTTTTAACGAAGAGGAAAAAATGCCGTTATATAAAATGCCCAATAAATCATTTATGAATATTATAAAAAAGGGTTGTAATTTTGGTGAAATATATGTATTTCCTAATATTTACCAGCCTCATAAGCTAAAGAGCATGATAAAATCCATATTAAAATTAAATGGCAAAGATATACTCATAGGTTGTTATTGTCAGCCGGCTTTAGATATTGCTCATATTCTAGATCTAATAAAAAAGATAAATGATAGCGGTGATATGTTAGAAATATTATCGCAATATTTTAAACCAGAATATTTGATCGATCACGGAGTAAAAAAAATTCGTGTTAGGAAATTAATGAAGATTTTTGATAAATTAATAAATTTTAGAATAACAGATAAGGCGAGCATAAATGAAGTTTTAAATATCATTGAAAATATAAAAAATCCACAGCATATCAAAATTTGCGGTCTATATATAGATATGATTATCAACATAATAACTTCATTTACAAAGTATGCGCGTTGTTGTAAATGTTGGAAAAAATGGCAATATACTTCTATATTTAATCACTCAACTTCTAATGAAAAAAACAAACAATCAAAAAGGAAAAAACAAGGAACCGGTATGTATTTCAATAGTCAGATAACTTTTGATATATATAATGACATAAATAAAAAAATAAACAAGATAAAAGTATTTAGGAATGGTTCTTTTCAGATACCGGGCATCAAACGCCCGGATATAAAAGACATAATACCTTCTTTGATCATACTTAGAAAATACTGGCAAGAATCATATCCCGAAAAAAATATATATATTCAATATATCATATCAAATATGAGAAATTATAAATGTAAATTACTAGAGGATGGAGTTTCTATAATTTTGAATAAGCTAGAAGATGTATTACACTTTGAAAAAGATATGAAATTAGCCGATTTAGATCCCAAAATATATATAGATATATTAGAGGCATTGAATTTAAAAAAGAAGCATATAATATCTATATTTAAGTATTTTCCTAAATCTTTAATGCATATATCAGAAATTAACAATAATTCGGAAAAAAATCCTAAATTATTCATTAAGTTAAATAGACCCGTGCCTCATAAAGAATTACAAAAAATAACTATAAAAATACCTAGCAGTGGTAAGATAAATTTAGATGGCGCTAATTCGGAGATAGAGATCCTTGAAATTTATAAATGGCTCAATTATTTATTCATTAAATATTGGGACGAAATAGTATATGACCCAAAAAAATATATAACCAATGCCATTTCTTCAGATAGTGAGTCCTATGAATCATTATATTCCGAATAATTATTCGTTGCGTCTAGCAACGGCGATAAATTACTGATGGTAATATCAAATTTACTATTGCCCATTTTTATATAATTTTTTCTGCTATCGGGAACAAAATCATTTTTTATATCTATTCGTATATTTCCCGCGTCCGAATAAATTATGAAGCACATATTTACGCCTCCCCCGTTTAAAAAAGATAGATTATCTATTCTACCAAACAACATATAACATAAAATTTCATCAAAATTTAAATATGGCGTATTAATCTTTTTACATATAGAACATTCATATCCCAATTCTAAACCACTAACATTTCCGTAATTTTTTATAAATATATATTTGCGTTCATTACAAACCATGCGCTCATATTTTTTGATAATATTTTCCGCCGTTGTATCAAAATATTCGTTGAATTGAGTTAATCTTTTTAAAATGTTATCATCACACAAATTGTCATTAAAAAATTTTGTAAATTTTGCGGTATTTATGCGCCAAAAATATCCGCGGTAATTTAAAAGTAATGACTCCATATTTTTATACCCAAATAACGATATATCAGGGAGTTGCGACCCCTCAATGTCGTCACATGGTATTTCAATATAATATTTTTTATTTTTTATCCATTTATGTAAATCAATTATAAGTCTATGCGCTTTTCCGAATAACTGGTTGCGGTAACCTATATATAAGTATGAACAGCCGGAACTTTCATATATTTTATATTTATAATCGGCCACCGGTACCCCAATATAAGTTTTTTTATTAAATTGCCGGATATCGCGTCGTATAAACCTATCGTTTCTTTATCTATAAGAAATACGAAATATGTTTTCTGGTCATATATAAACCATTCTAATATGGTGTCTATTATATATGAATTTTCTATTTTATATATATATTTATCATTGTTGTAAAATTCGTATGTAATCGTATCACTATTTTCTTTATCATCATCTAAATCATCCGCGGCATTATCGCCCTCGTAATTTATCCATTTTACACTAAACTTATCGTATGTTTTTTTATTGAGGTACTTATTATCCATTTAGCGCTCGTATATATATATATATCATAAAAACTTACCTTTAACGAGTAAATCTAAAATGATATACCCCAAAACCACGGAAGATATTTGTATGAGCGTTCCTTTTGTTGTGGGGCAGTCTCCTTCAACGGCTCCCGTTGTATTAGTTAAAATCAATTCTATATAAGAATCACTAAATATAAATATCATTAATATATATAAAAAAATAGCAATTTTCCAATTAACTCCGCATATCATGTCTGTTAACATTGAAGGAAAATCATCGCCATTTTTCAAATGCGATTTTTTTTTTGATTTTGTGAAAGTTTCAATATCTTCCGACATGTTCTATCTATATATTCAAAATTATATTTTGTTATAAATAGTGTAATAAATGATTAATTTATTAAATGGAGTAATTCTTTGCGTACCATTCATTTATGCCAGCGTATTCAAACGTTAAATGAAATAAAAAACCGGCCAAAAACGCGGTTGATTCCATAACATATGTATCATTCCATGCTTCACATTCTTTGAGCATTTTTTTCATGGGGTATCCACCGATCATTAAGAGTGCTGAAGATATATATATGAATACTATTAAAAATAATCCAACGAATACGCCTTCTAAAAGAACTGTTTGGGGCTGTTTTACCATCACTATATATACCCAAATATAATTCTCGGCCGCGTGTTATTGTAAATTATACTATACCAAAAAATATATAGTGATATATCTTTATAATAAATTTAGGGCGCCGGATTAAAAAACATGATATACGACAATATATGTGTTCTCGGTGGGTTTAAATTTAGAAGGCGTTATCACGGCATCATTAATACAAAACCAGCCCCCTTTACGGCGACATATCGCGGCGTAATGCCCGCCGTTAATTCCGGCACCGTAATGCTCTATTTGGGCAACCGCTTGGTATTCAAGCGGTGATTTGTTTTTTGAGCCGAAAGTTAGTATTTCCGGAAAATTTACATAAATATTTAACTTTTCGCCGCGGCCATTCTCATATTTATATTTTTTGGCCATGACGAACAATATCTCTGGTACCATGACGAGGGTACTCGTTTTTTGCTTCTCACTCCTAACGCCGCAATTTGAACAAACGCAATCAGAATCAATTTGATTTTTTTGATTCAATAAAAAATCATTAAGATTTGCTGATGCGGACGCTTGTGGCTCAACTTCAAAAATATTATTGGTCTCGTAAATGTCCGAGAAATAAGTGTTACAATCGTCGCAAAAAATCTTATTACGGCGACGATAAGTAAATAAATTTTGTATATTCTCATACTTTTCAATGGCCTGCAACAAAAGACTAAAACCTTCCGCGACACATTGTTGACCGGCGGCAAATTGTGAAAATTCGCGAGGTAATTGCTGGATCATTAATTTCCATGTGACTGGACCCAGTCGCTGGATTTCCGCGAGGATCGCCGGTGTTGACGCAGTTTCTAAATCATGCATTTTACAAATCATATATCTAAGTGCCCTAAGTAAATTACTGTTGTCATAACTTTTGCCGAGAATTTCTTCCACGAAGGAAGTACAACTTAAGAGCCCTTGAAGCAGGGAATTATAATAACACGTGAAGCCCAAATTGTTGAACCCCGCCGGAACTAAACTAAATTCTTGATCGTAGCGCGAAAGATCCATATGTGAATCTTTTTTTATATATATTTAATATATAGATGGAAACATTTAAAGGTGCGCTTGAACAGGTCATAAAAAAAATTAATTCGTCGGGAATATCCCACGACGAAAGGGCAAAATTTCTAAATATGGTCGAGGACATAAAAAAAAGAGCCACTTCGGAAGATACTATCGCGCGACGATTATTATTAAATGAAATAGATGAAATTATGAAAAAAATTAATATATTGACGCGTCCTAAAGTAATTCTTGTTCAAGATGATGAAAATTATGATTTAGAGAATTTTTCCATAAATGGGTTAAGAGAAGATAATAAATTTCAAATAAATGAATCTACCGAGCAACTTAATAATTTGAGATCACAACTCGAAGAAAAAGAAAACAAAATAAATGAATTAACTAGACAACTTGGAGAAAAAGAAAACAGAATAAATGAACTGACTGAACAACTTGAAGATTTCAAAAAAAAGTATTATGAATTGGAAGAACAACTTAAGGTTGCTAACGAAAAGCTCATAGAAATGAAACAAAAATATGAAAAAGAGAAAAAGGATCTATTTGATAAACAAGTTATCATAAATAAACTTATTATTTTGTATTCACGATTTCTTGGTGCGGCGAAGAGCTATTATATTCGCGATCACGGCATAGATGATTTAAAGTATTTTGAAAATCATATAATGACGTACATGGAAAGTTCAATTAATATTTTAGAGACAAATTATATTAGTGATTATGATGATAAAAATTTGTACGTTAACGCGGCGTTAATTAAAAATTTTGGAAATATAATTAATGCGCTTGTGGATAAAAATAATGGGAGCGACAAAATAAGAGCATCGCTTGCATATATTGTAGACAAATCAAATGACGCCAAATATTTCGATACAAATTTATTTTTTAATCCCGAAGGAACTACATTAATGGTAATTAAAGATATAGACGATAAATATCCATTTAGCAGCTCTAATACGTCAGAAGTTCCCGAGTTTAAAGAATATAATATTGACAAAGTCCCTATCGATGAATTTTGCGCAATGTTAAAATTAATTTTGTTCATATTAGTACAAAAATCTAATGAATTGAAAAATAATAACATATATACACCAGATACTACTAAAAAACATCAAATTAAGACAGTCATAAAAAATGGCATTAGATTCAGTAAACAAACGACAAACATCGATTATAATATTGCAAAAATTGGCGGAGGATCGACACCGGCGCGATTTATTTTAATGTGCGTTATCATTGCGGTTTTGCTCATATGCGCATATTTAATCGCGGAGGGTTTACTCTTTTTATGGGACCACATATATCAGACCCCTGGATATGACCAAACAGCAGAAATACCAAACACATAATGACAAGAACGAGGAAGACTACTAAAAACGAATGCTGCGTGGTGACGGCAGCGGCGCTTGCTCCGGCGGTGATTAACGCCGCGCCTCCGCCCAAATAATCTACGTATGGGGAATACTCATCGCCGCCTGTTGTTTTTTTTTCTTTAAAATTGTTGAAAAATTCTTGTGATTGATTTATTGGGATCCACTCCGTATATTTTTTACTTTTAAATCTTATTACCGGTGAATCCATTATATTATCATTTTGTCTATATGATTCATATTTATCAAAACATAATACATATATTGCATATTCCGCCCATCCTTCTATTCTAGCTATTTTTTTTGCTGCTTCGTCTAACTGTGATTCAGCTTTATCATAATTTATATTTTTGGTCATTTTTTTAATTACATCATCTTCTTTATTTGATCTTAATTGTGTCCAATCATTTTTTTCGTCCCCCAGAGATGATATATAATAGCCGGCATATTTTAAAGATCTCCATATTAATGGACAATATACATATGATTCAGTTCCGGTTGGTGGGCTTTTTTTTTCATTATTTTCCCGATATAGTTCATTGTATAACTGAATAATTGGTTGAGATATATATTCCACTTCGCTTTGCTTATATCCTTTAGTGATGCCACTTGATTTGTTTATGATACTATCGCCGTAACATAATATTAAATTTTGTATGAAAGATCGTATATGACCAGGATAATTTGGATTATCAACTGTGGATTTGTCTACTGCGGTGCGGCATATGTCAGTTTCTTCAGAATTCATTAAAGATTCCTCCCATGTTTTCATCATGTCTTCTTTTAATTTAATAAATTCTTCTTCATTTAAATCATATTTGTACCGATCATTCCCATAAGAATTTATCTCGTCTAATTTTAAATCAATTTTTTTCTTATCGTAATTTTTCATATATGTAATTACGCTTTTGCTTTTGTGTTTTATTGGTATTTTACTTATTAAAATTCTACCTTCTTTTATTATTTCAACATCCGGATCTTCCGCTTTTAGTTCATCGACTTTTTTTACGAGTTCTTCATCCTCCTTGAGTTTAGCTTTGGATTCTTCTTCCTCCTTGCGCAGGCGTTCTTCATCCTCCTTGAGTTTGGCTTCTTCTTCCTCCTTGAGTTTGGCTTCTTCTTCCGCGATGCTTAAAAATTTTTTTAATTCAGTTTGCTTATCAGCACTAAGTTTTTCCAAAAACTTGTTTTTCTGATCGGGTTCCAATCCAACGATCAATTTTTTTTCATCATCAGTCATCATTTCATAAAAATTATCATCGACGACATTTTTTATTGCGTAATCTACAACATTGTGCTTTGATGGACTTCCAAAAGCATATTTAAAAATTGGGTTTAATGTTTTAGTTTCATTGTTCCAGAAATCCCGACAACCCTCACATGATTCCATAACATTTAAAATTCTTGTTTTTTGGCCCGGAGTTAAAGCGTTAATAAAAAATCCAGCAATTTCAGGACGTTTTAAATTATTTACGATATTTATAAATTCATAATCATTATCTTTTATATTTTCTAGAGCACTTACATAAAATTCTGCCCATTTTGAATCATCTTTTGTAAAGTTAAAAAAGTTGCTAACTTCTTTGGGAATATTTTTATATTTTTCATTTAAATAATTTTTCACATTATTTGACTTGGCGGCATTAAATATTAAATCTAAATTATTTGCGGTCATTCCTTTAATAATGAATGAAATACTAACATCGGCATTATCAAATAATTCAAAAGCTTCTTTTTTTTCCAATATTTTATGAACGGCAGAAAAATCACTGCCCCTCTCTAATTCTCCTCTTAAACTATACTTTATTTTTTTAACATTAAATACGGCACTCAAAAATTTAGCATATTTAAAATTATTATCCTCAGGGGTTTTCAAAGCTTTTAATATATATCTTCTAACATCCGAATATTCAAAATCACCAAGATCATTAACATCTTTTACGGAAATATTTAGAGCCTGTCCTACTAAATGAGTCCCGGGGACTCGCCCAATGAATTTAAATATATTGGGATATTTTGCACCGTGTGCGGCCAGCGTTTTTATATAATTTTGTTTTGTGTTTTTTCCATCCCGGATTTCAACAAAATAAGATCCAATATTTTTTATCATCGCATCCTTTGGCTCATCATAATGTTCATCGCTACCATCATCATCAGCCGTGGTGTCGTCTTCAATATTTTTATCAATCGCACCTTTAGCGTGATCATCATCCACTTCTTCTCCTGCGCCATCTTCATCCACTTCTTCTCCTGCGTCATCTTCATTATCCTTTTCTTCTTTTTCTTCTTCTTTTTCGTTGCTATCATTTATTTTGCGCAACAAAATATCATTTTTGCTTTCGTTAGCTATTTTTGCAAACATATTTGCGCATTTTTTATTGTATTTTACACATGAAAGCATCCAATCTGTTATTTTCTCATCGCTACCAACAAGTTTAACAAGTCTTTCAGCGTAATGTGGTATCCTATCAATAGTTTCAGCAAGATTTCTCATCCTTTTCGTTTCTACTCTGTTCAAAAGCTCTTCTTTGATTTCGTGTTCAGATCCACCTTCCAGCACTTTAAAAATAGCATCCAAATATTTTTGTTTTTTATCATATTTTATAGCGCTGTTTATAGCCTTATCTATGTTTTCTTTCGTTAAAGGGTACTCTTTTCTTTTTGGAGGAGCATCTTCAAGATGGACACTTTCTGCTAAAATATTAACAGTTGATATGACTGGAGGAGCCGCAATATCCACGGGCTGCATAAGATCATCAATTTCTAGAATATCGGGCGGATTAATAATATTTTCAATATATTCTTCGGCGTTTTTAATTTCGCGCTCATAGCGTGTTTCAATGGACTTTTCTAATGCCTGTCTAAAATAACTGTCTTTTTCATATTTTTCAGCGCCGGCGATTTCTTTTTTGAGCCTTTCCTGCATTGATCTCAAATGGGCAAGTTTCTGCTCTTTTACGGTCCCATTGAGGTGTTCTCTATATTTTTTTAACAGCCCTTCGAGCTGTTTTAAAATTTTTTTCAATATCTCATTCATGTGATCCTTATATAAAATGTAGGATTGTTTTAACAAAAAAAATTATGTCTGTAAAAAATTTACATTTATTCAAAATCATCCAGCGTAAATCCCTTGTTATCAGACCCATAATCAGTAACTTGTTCGGATAGTGCATCGTGTTTGATAACAACCGGATCTTGGACCCATTCAAGCTGTTGGCGCATCAAAACTCGGGTACATCGCTGCAGTTCCACGAACCAATCAGTCCATCTTATAAGTTTTGTATTATATCGTAGATATCCTTCATATTCAAATGGTTTTTCATCTTTAGCATCCACTTGTTTTAATTTTCCTTCTTTGTCCATATATTGAAGCATGGTAGATTTTTTTGAACAATCAGTAACATTTGTATTAAGTAATCCTGCAATAAATGGTTCTTTGGTGGATGGTTCTGGTAATTTAGCAACGCGTAATTTAGTGGGCATAATCCGGGCAGAACTATGAGAGGCATTCGTTCTCTTATTATCGTTGTTGTCGTGGTCCCAAACGCTATTCAGCAATACTTTATTCCACAATTGATCGCTCAAAAATTTAGGTCGGTTTAGTCCTAAAGTTGTATCGCCGCACATAAGACTCCTCGTAAATATATTATATTCACATAATCTCCTAAATCCGTTGGGGTATATCAAATGACGCACAAGGGCATCCTCCGGATGAGTTAAATTTTTATAATCATCATCAGAATATGTCATTTCACCCAACTCCTGAACATATTCACCTTTCATATCTTTTTTCAGTGGCATAAGTCCATGAATATCCGTCAGAGATTGGCCTTTATAAGCCGAGCCGAGGGATTCCTTTATGATATTGTCAAATGAATAGGAATAATTCATTAAATTAACGAACGGAATTTCGCGCTGAAGCGCGTGAATATTGAGCGGCACGCACCCCAAATCCAAAATATTATAAATCCTCAAATCGCTGCGTTCGGAGCCGGTTAATTTTCCGCCAGAAGTCTGCATGCACGCGACCATTCTATATACAGCTTGCCTAAAATTATCGTTTTCAGCCAAAAGCACAACATTTTCGGTTCTTTTCCAAAATTCGGAATCGCCCTTGCCGCATCCCGTTTGACACGTTAAATTTTTAATCTCAGTGGCACCTGTATTTGTTCTATTTTCGTACATTAATTTACGCACTACGCCATATGCTTGCTTATCAAGATATTGGTGATGATATTGATAATCAGTAACAAACCGCGACAAGATGATAGAATTGCTCACCAAATCAGCAACGCTTATATCACGGGCGGCACCGCCTAATTTGGCATATTCCAAAAGTGATGTAACGCCCGGCACGTAATCAATATTTGGTTTTTGTAAATGGCTGAGCACCCCGCGGGTTCCGTATGCAAATTTAAATGCTGTGGATCCTACGCCGCGAGACGCCTGCGGCAACAAAGCCAAATTATATTTAGTCTTGTCTTCATTTGTTGTATCAAGACTGTAATCGTGGGATCCGTCATGATTCACTCTATGCAAATTCAAATTCATTAAATGTGTCAAAGACGACAATGGCATTAAAGGAAGATGCCCATTGCGGTTGTTGTAATCGATAATGCTGTCCTTATATGTTTCAAAGAACATTGGAATATCCGCAAGCTCCTTTGAAACGCTTTGAACGCATCGGCATAATGATTTAGCCGTGACGACGACGTCAGTTAGCATATTGATGAGATATGTTTTGCGTGATGCTTCGCCTTCTTCATGCGGAACACGCATTGGCTGTGTGTAAGAGCTGTCATTTTCAGCAGCTGTTTGATTAATGTACATGGAAACATCTAATGTTCCTGTTGCTTGGGTCTTATGTGTTTTTGGTTTATACACCTTGCATGGGGTGTTCTCCAGTAAATTTTTCATCAAATCGGCGCGCTTTACGATGAGCTCCAGCTGCTTTTCAAAAGTTGGTAAATATGCTCGCATAAGTTCCTTTTGATATTCAGATATGTTCGCAAAGTTATCTTCAACGTATCGTGGAACATTTCCAGACACGCGCTCCGTTGTTTGGGTCATGATGCCCTTAATGGTATTTGCCAATGACGCAAATAATGTGGCCTGCTCTGGTGGTTCTAATAAACATACAGCTGGTACAACATTGCATAATTTATCTTCAGTGCCATCAAGGGAATCGACATAATTAGAATTTTTGTTAGCCTTTTCAATACCACGAATAACTCTGTCATTAATATTTTTACCTTGCAGGACATCTTTGGAGTTATGTCCATTGACAAATTTTTCCAAGAGGGGTTTATATATTTTTTTGCTTGAGGGATCCAAGAACATCTTTACGTAGTTATAAATAAGGTTGTTAAGCTTTGGGATTAAACCTAACTTATCGTGAAGATATACTTTTGAGACAGAAGAGGAGTCAGAAACTTTCGCAACATCACCCTCCTTCCCATCATCCTCCTTCCCATCACCCTCCTTCCCATCATCCTCCTTCCCATCATCCTCCGTTTTTTCTGCTCCTCCCACCACTGATTCCTTGCACGGGGCTATTTTATCTGCCCCTCCAAGTTCATTTATACTTTTTGACTCGCTTCCTCGTAATTCAGTCTTATGATCGTATTCTGCATTATAATCATATAAATTATGAAATCCTAAAAAGAAATCCATTCGTATGTTATTTGAATCTGTGTTGTTCCTTAAAACAGGTGTAACAATTTTCTCGTTAAGATAAAGTGATTTTTTGCCATCCCCAATATTTTCCGTCATCATTAATGTGTTGTTTAATTCCTTTTCTTCTTTAGTTTTTGTATTTCCGAAGGTGCCGCCTGATCTATAAATTGAAATATAATGCGCTGGAAATTGTTGAAGTTCATCGGTCATAGTTAAGCTGCGTAATCCTAAAGAATTCTCAACGATATTTTCCTTGCGCGTAACATCCCAAAATGCCAATTTGCTGAATACATCATTATAACTATCATAGCGATGCTCGTCATCAACCGCTGATGACGCTCTATCTTTAAACCCATAATCATGTTTCTTGGTGAGTTCCAACCAAATAGATTTAAGGCCGTTATTTGCGTCACTCAAACCATTTCCAAATTTATTCTTAAAAAGTCGGTCAAATAGATTTTCTTGGATCCAAAACAAACTAACCACATTATCTTTATCATCTAACTTGGCCTTTTCAACTGATTCAATGAGCGATGCGGGAACAGATTTGCGCAATTTACTTATGGAAGTTTTCACTGATTGGAATAAGGCCTCGCATACATTTTCTAATTTATCAAAATTTACAATTGGATATCTTTTTTGACCCTGGCCGGAATAAGAAACATCTACAAGATTATTCATTTCACACGCAATATTCATAACATGCCTCAACGTATCTTCCATTAATTTTGACCTATTTAAAGAAAATCTCTTTGTAAATGAATCATTAGTACTGCTATACGATATACCATATATATTTTCATAATTTTTGGCAGCATCCATAGAATAATCAGAAATATAATCCAAAATAGCTTCTTTATTATCTTTAAATGTGTCATTCTTAAAGTTTTCCTTATTCGCAATGAGTAATTTAGCCAAATCAGTGCCAATATTACCACTCCCATATTTCTCCATATTTAAGGAAACCATAAATCTGTTATAATTATTGACAATCAAATAAGTGAAATAAAGGATAGTCAAGGGGCTAATGACGGTTTCATGAAACGCCAATAATTTATTTTGGTCCAATTCACCAAATTTCTCAACGCCATGTAATTGCTCATGAATGATGCGATACTTATCTTCATCTGTGGTGGCTCCTCTTAAGCGTTTTTTCGTCAAATCAATAACTTCGGCGACCGAAGTATCATTGTTAAATTCAAGATCTTTCGGGCCTAATGGCCCACTACCTCCACCAACACTACCCAACATAAGATTATGTTCAATGGAGTGTCTGAAGCGCTTAACGGCGTTGTTAAATTGACGAAATGAAATTTCGCGACCAGCGGCATTCTTTGTCGCAAATGTTCTGAATCTATCCGAGGGCGCCGCGCCCCGACCAAATTGATTATTAACATCTAACAAATCATAATCCATAACGTCTTCCTCATCATAAGATATGTTCTTATAATTTAATTCCCTTTCCTTAAGGTAATCGTTGATTTCGTCGCGCATCATAAAACCATACCGGCGATTGATCTCTATAACGAACTCTTCAATGATTTCTCGGCAAGTTATACCTTTCTTTTTTTGTGAATAATGTGTATATATTTCAGTTATAGATTGAATGATTTTGCGGGCGTATTCTGATGGATAAGTGCCGTCCTGGATATTGCGCCCATCAATGAATATAACTTTGCACAAAGTTCCCCAAATATTATCCATTTCGGGCACAATAGAAACGATGGGGTCATTCTGTTTTGTAAATGTTTCGCCATTTTCTTTGTTTAGATCCTTGCTGAATTCAAAAACGGTCCTATACCATTCTACCAGTAAAGGCAGGCGCAAATATAATTCGGCAGCTTCAGGAACTACCTTAACATAATCAGGACCTCCTCCCATGATTTGACGCAGAGCTGATGTTGGCATGGCGTCACTAGTCGAGATTTTCTTTGGCGGGCGATTAAACAACGAATAAGAACCAACCACAGTAAATATTTTGGCGATCATTGACTTAATGCACATTTCAAAGATCTTATCGCAATTGGATCCATTCTTTTTCTTCAACTCCTCATCAACCTCAAGAGGGTCGCACAAATGTAAAAATTTCTGATCTTTCAATTTTACATATTGCTCGCTAAATCTGAGACCCACGGCCATTTTTGCAAATGCAATTTTAATGGGAGAGTCAAACTTACTTATTTCATCGTCGTCATGGGGATAATTATCCTCCACGGTCGCGCCACCTGTTGTCGATGTTGTTGGTGATGCTATAATCTCTTCTTTAACTTCTAACGAAGTTGTTTTCGCCGCATCTTCTGTTTCAAGCGAATCTTTCAATTCGGACTCACCTGATTTTAGATGTTCTTTCGAACTTGAAGAACTTTCTCTATGGTCAACCGCTGGTGACGAATTTTCTAAAACTTTAAATCCGACGCTGAGAGATGCCGCAACGCAATATTTCATAAAAGCTTTAAACATTGAGGCCGGCGACATGAAAGTTTTAACACCGTCGCGACTATGCGCATTAAGTTTTGTAAAAATATTAACGAGATTTTCCAGGGCCCTAACACTCTTTATGGATTTTTCTAATCTTTTTACAAATGTAATAGCATCATCCCGCTTCATCAAACGTGGATTATAAAACTTTCCAGGTTTCGTTGTTTCGTCTTCAAATATTTGATAATAATGTTCTTTAATTATCAAAGAACTATTCAACGGCGCTTTTGCTTCAGCGTTATGTTTTTTTGCACTGTCGGCATCATTAACGTCCATCAATTCATAATCTTCATCAACGGAACTAAATGATTCAAAAACTTCGGCGAAATTATCGCCAGACTTATCATTAAACCACTTAGCAACCACCTCGAGTTGTTCAACAATTTGCGCAAAGTTTTGTATGATATCAGGTTTCATTTCAACATCATGCGTAAATTTAGATAAGTATAAATCAAGCGCCTGCGCTGCCTCTAACATTTCAACCTTCGCACCGCGTATGTATTCAATTAAAAATTTATATCCGCTTAACTCATCCTTTAGTTCATCACCACATAAATCTTTCAAACTTTTTTCGTTCTTAGTCGCGGTCGTTCTTCCCTGCCTAAACAAGTCCTCATATTTAGTGTATCCGTATTCGCTCAACATAGGTTGTCCATTAGCGTCGGCCAATAAAGCGTTATATTTCTTTTGTATTTGATCAATCAAATACCCGGCCTCTTCGCCCAAAATATTTTCATAATTCACAACATTCGCCTCATTTTCAACGGCCACTTTGGCCAAATTTTTCTTTATATGCGCAATTTTATAATAATAATCCATTCCACGAATCACACGCTTCAACGTAACAAAATGTTTAAATTCATGATCATCATATCCCGCAATAATTCCCCCTAAAATATGCTCCATACCACCAACAACACTATGTTCTTCGGCTTCGTGTTCTTCGGCTTCGTGTTCCTCGGCTTCGTGTTCCTCGGCTTCGTGTTCCTCGGCTTCGTGTTCTTCCGATCTCAAGTCAAATTCATCAACGTCTTCAACATTGTTACTGTGTGGTTTTTTACTTTTTTTACCTTTACGACCACCACCCATTCGGGGTCGTGGTTGGGCAATATTAACATGTGATTCAGTTAAAGTTTTTGTGAAATTTATATTAAAATCATCGATTACTTTAATCAGGGCATTGATACTTTGGGCTATTTGTTTAAATAAATCACCACGGCCGGCTAAACTCTGCGCTTCCTCAGCCAGTGTAACCAAATGAGACATATATTGATATTTAGTATATGAAGATTGACTATCTGTGTAATAACTAGAAAGGGCTAGATGTAGATTGTGTTTATTAGGTTGTGAGGCGGCAAAAGAATTTAATAATCGTATGAAGTGCTCTAGTTCAATTGAAGGTTCAATATCAATCCCGATTTTCTTCGATAATTTTTCTAAATTATAGATAATTTTTTGGTAATGATCGCGTATTTGCTTATTAAAATCTGCAAAAAGCATATTTCTATATCGGGCTTGTTCCTTGATTTGTTTACCAACTGATTTACGATATGATTGGACGCGTCCTTTGAATGGCGTCGTAGAAGTATCAGTCCAAGTAGCATCATCAACCATATCTGCGAAAGAAGGATCGCGTATTTCATCAACGAGCCCGCCCTTCTTTTTTTCTAAAAATTCGGCAATATCATTATGGGCCATATCATTCCTATATAGGACATCGGCCGCAACCAACATTTTATGTAATTCGTTTGAATTAGGTTTTCTGTTTATCATAGTTTGATAGACCTTATCACGAAGTTCTCTCAAATTTTTCACGTTCTTATAATCCTTAACGCTCATGCCGATATTCTTAAGCGCTTTATCTACCAAATGAGCCGCGTGCGCTATATCGCTCGTTCCACTTAATAAATACCCCAAACGCTCTCCAAAAACAGGAGTTCCGACCATTTTTTTCAAATCTTCAGTTAAACCCGCAAAATCATTGTTATCTTCTAATAATGTTATCAAAGATTTACCCAAAGGGCCTATTACAGAATTGGTTAGATTTGTTAAGATAGCATGTTGCCGATCAATTTCTGAACTAAGTTTTCCATAAAGAGCTTTCACATTTTCGGCATCACTACTAATAGTTAAATCAGTTGAATTCTGTAAATCTTGAATCAACTTATTGTTAGCCGAATCAATATATTCCTTAAGAATCTGTAAATTTTTAACAATACGGCTAACGTCACCGGCTATAGACAAAAACTCCGTATGTAGTCCGGTAAATAAAGAATACATAATTTCGCTCACTTTTTGACATATAACTCCAGCCTCAGCATTTTCATCAATGATAACGACACCATAGCGCTTATTTATAGACGACGCTAATTTAGCGCATATAGCTTTATGCGTTCCGGCATCACTACGTAAATTTTTCTTGTTTTTAGGATCGGGCAAAAATCTTTTAAATTTAGCAATTAATTCACCAATGGGGGCGGATTTAACAAATTCAGTCTTTACTTGTAAAGAGGTCAAAACATCAGAAGCTATACCCCTAATCAATTCTTCTTTAGCAGAAGAATATACAGAATTTCCGTAATCTTCCAAAGCTGAATATCCTCCTACAACAGCCCCTCCGACCTTTGCTTCGTTGGTGGCAGAATCATCCCTAAACTGCATATGCTTACCTAAAAGATGTGCATAATGCGCTTCCAAGATTTGTGCCGATCCATGGTTCCCCATTTTATTGTTAGGCTATATAATGCGATAGAAAAAAGTTTAATTATTTTTTTTAATTAATATATAAAAAATAATTAAAATATTTGGGTCAAAAACGAAGTATCGCAATTTTTATACTAGCGCTCATATTTAATTTATTCAAAATTTTATTTTAATAATTATATATAATTAAAGAATGGTTAAAGCTAATACTTTAAAAAGATTTTGTAGATTGACTAAATACATTGAGCAAAAAGATCCGGAACTATACCAAGCTATTGACGATTTATGTGTAGGTCATTACTTCAAACCGAGCAATAATAGTAGTGGTATAACACTCTTATACCCCGTTGACGCAGGATATCGTAAAAAAATCATCAAACACGCTTATTCAACCGATGTAGACGTGGCCGTAAATATGATTAAATCTTTAATACTGAACGGCCATTTTAATTCACCCGAAGATATGGTGAATAATGGTGTCGTGAATAAATTAAACCACGAACTAGAAGTAGAAAGCGCCACCGAAGATCAGGTAAAATTTAAGAATGGCCTCGTGGCCAAAAAAGACGAAAATTTTATTCCTATGTCACATCGTGAAAATATGTCCGTATTTTTATTGAGCGGTAAGGGCGAAATTTCACTAGAAGGTTCCGTTGCTAAACCTAAAAAAGAAAAAATCGGCGGAGAATCATGTATGTATTCTAAAAAAATCGATTTACATAAACTATTAGAAAGTAAATACGTGAATGAAATAGGTCTTGTTGATAATGTATATGTTAAAAAAGTCCGCTTACAAATGAAAATGTTGTTGGAGAACAAAGATTTATCTAACACAGATATATTAGATTATATGGGCAATGATGAATTCAGTGATTCATATTTATTAGATATGTATTGCGAAGAACATTACCCAACTTGCTTTAATACTATATATAAGGCAATAGAAAGCCGCAATGAAAAAGTTGAAAATATCAAATTTGATGACTATATTGCCGCAAAAAAACAAATAGTCGGCGCCGATGATAATAATAAAAATGTATCGCGTACAAATGACCTCCTTAAGGGTTTAAGATCCCCCGTTGAGGTCCGAGCAAAGGTATGTAATGAATATGGTACAAATAAAAAGCGCCTAGGTAAGGATTTATTTATTGTATTTTGTAATATCAGCAAAGATTTATGGTTATCAGATCCACGAGGCGTCGACGAATTTAGAGAATTTGCATATATAGCTTCCAGGATATATACAAAACCTGAGCATCTAGTCAATCAAGAATTTGACGCCGCCCGCGATTTGACTCTCTATGGTAATCTTTTAAAATCCGACGTATTCAAATACAACGCACAAGCGGATTTTCGTAACGCCGAAAGCGTAAATTTAAAAATTGTGCCCCAATTACCATCCCCGCTCGAAATGTCTTTATTTTCTTTATGTCATCTAGTTAATAACCGACCCGCTCCAAAAACCGGCGGCGACCCTGAACTAAATTCACTCCTAAACGGTCTATAAAAAAAATAATTATACTAATTCAAGTATATATATTAAAAGTCAAAATCTGTTACTCCTAATATATGGATCCTACAGCAATGGTTGTTAATTCGCAGTGCTTTAAATATAAAATCTAACGCAGGCAATATATCTGCTTTAAAATCAATTTTATCTATATCAATATTACCATGTTCTTTCATAATATTTTCAAAGTATTTATTTTTTGTCGCCTCATACGCCGGATATATCTCGGCTAAGTCTTCTCCGCATTCTGGGCAAAGTATATGGCATACCATTATAACTTTATAATAAAATTTCTGGGGGGTATATGTATATAAAATATAATCTTTAATATATTTTTTGTTTCCAATAAATCAATTTTTATCTTCCATAATTGATATTGTTTTCCATACAACGATAACTATATTTTTTACATCATTTATACCAGAGTGGTGTCTCCCCGCATATTTGATTCTCAAATATTTTCACATTTTCAATATCCCACCGGTAAATTTAATTATTGAATATAAAAAATGTTTTATATTATACTATCTTTTGAAATATATAGGGTACGTCTTTTTTTGATAAATTACATCGCGCGCTAAAAATCACAGAAATCAATATTTAGCGCGCATCTATAGTAAAAAACTTTACGTATATAAAGAATCCCGAAAAGTTTATCCGTATAACTCTTATCATAAAGCTCATCTTTTATAAAATGATTAAGAAGCAGAAATTCCATCGGCAATTATTTGATTAAAGTATTTATATACCCATTTTGTTTAAAAACACGGTTATCCTATGTTAAATATAGTTTTCTATGTATAATCTTGGTATTTTTTATATTTGCCCACATTTTTGAGTACACGTGTTCAAATATTACTTTTTTTGTCTCATAATCAGGAAATAATAGAATTTCCTGCTGGTAAATTTTAGAATTTTCATCATATGTACGCGCTTCCAAAATCTAATAAAAAAACACCTATTGATGTAAACACACGTTATCTAAGATTTAGATAAAAAAAAATTGATTTTTAAAAAAATAAATTATACATTAAACTAATTTTTATATATATACTATACTAATAACTTGAGCTTAAACAAATTTACGATTAACAACATAGATCTAAAAACCGCAAGCAATTAACAAATTACACAAAGAGAAATGTCGCAAAATAACACAGTCACGATTAATGATATTTTAGCAAGCATCAAAAAATACGGAAAAGAAAATATTTTAACTTGGAATCCAGCCGATTACCGTGATAATAAACAAAGAAATAAAACGGCGAAATTTGACTGCACTTGGGTGCCGTTAAAATTCAAAATGGAAAACGGTAAAGAAGTTGATTTAAAAAAGCTCAAATATATGAAAGTTTTAACCGCATCAGCGGCAAAATTACCATCGGCTTCAGGCGAAGACGCTGTTAAAAATATGCTCATAGCATTTAGAAAATTTACTATAGAAGAAATTATGGTCGGAGATTACGCCCCAAAGCAAAAAGAAAATGAAGAAGAACAATTGCTAGAAAATGAACGCGCAACAAAAGAAGCTCATATTTTGAAAAAAAATACTGATGATTTTAACGACGCGATGGAAGCGATTGATTTATCATATCAACGCGTCGCCGAAGAACTAAAATCATGTAAACAATTAGGATTTACGCTCAATAAAGATGCTGTTAAAGCAAAACAAGTCAGAGACGTAGCAAAAAGAGCCAAAAAAAGAGCCGACGAAATTGAAAAAGATATAAACGATTCAGTCACGGTTTATAAAATTAGACAAACTTCTTATGAAGATCCGGACTCAAAGGAGGAAATTGAATTAAAATTTCCTTTGACGAGAATAAAATTAATGATATCAACTAAAGATGGGCGCGTCGGTACAGAATCTTACAATAAAGACCAAGGCAAATATATATTTGAACCTAACGTATACGACGCTAGAAAAAAGAATGCAAATGGGTTGCCAGTTTTAGCAAAAGTTAAAGTCAATGGTAAATCACAACCATTGGATGCTTCTACCGCCGGATCATTCATTACTTATAAATCTATTATTGGTGGCATAATTGAAATCAATGATATTGTTATTAGTAAATTTGGTATTTCATTATCGAACAGATTTAAAGAAATGTATGTTAAACGACATAAGAAATCCTTAACCGAACCCACATTTACTGCGGAAGAATTTAAAGAACTTCAGGGATCCGACGATGAAAGTGACGAAGAGGTTGAGATAAATAAAGAAGATGTTGAACCTGGTTCAGATCTAGAAGATGTTTATGATGAAACAAACGATGATCCCGTACCAGAAGATACAGATATCGTAATTTCGGATTCAGATTGAAATAAAAAAAATACAAATAATACAAACTATATATATTTTATAATATGCTTTATATATAAAGCATATATTTTATGATAATTTTTTTAAATCATTTATTATTTTTTTTATAGAGTCAACCACAAGATTTAAAAATTCAGGATGAATGATGCGCAAAACGCCAATTTCTTTTTCAGGGTGTATAATAGCCGGAGCAACAAATTTTATGTTACCCTTTGTTAAAATATAACAATATCTTGCTATAAGATTCACTATAGTCCAGTTTTCATTCTTAAATTGAAATTCTTTTATAGCTCCATTAGTTTCCATTTGAATTAAATCCGAATAATAATGAATATCATTATTATCAATACCGTTGATATCCTCGGCTATTATACTGAGTCTATTTATAAGAGCATTACAAGCATTCTTCAATATTTGTAAAGGTTCGGCAATATTTCTATGTGTTGAATATCCTAATAAGAACTTAGTGGGGTTTGAAATTAACGAACTCTCCCCAGTTCCTTTAATTACATCTCGCGGCTGTGTATCCAAAGGCTTGTAATAAATATTTGAAACATTACTAAACGCACCAGCATTTTCACGACCTATACCTTCTTTTATTTTTATATTTTTTACATGTAAATGTTCTAAAGGCCGTAATCGGCATATAATTATACAACTGCTCATAACCGTGTTAATATCAACTACTTTACCGTCTTTTTTAATAACAAAATCGCGCGTAGTTATATCAATGATTTCATCAGTTTGATTTTCCAACTTGAGTTCAATAGAGTATTTAGTATAATCTATGTCCTGATTTATAGGTATAAGCTCTATTTGTTTTTTTAGAAAATCCGATAGTATATATGGATCAGATATATTTGTATCTTTATATTCATCATAATCTAAACTTTTAACCGGGCTTTCATTCAAAATGGACCTCCTAATGGCGTTAGCAAAATCCGAGTTTGTTTCATGTAACTCAAACATTACTTTATATTTTATATTACGGGGCAATAATTCGCGTAAATTAGGCATCAATTTAAGACAACGCGCGAACTCCGCGGAATTTTCTTTTTTGAAGTCAATCTCCTCAATTTTAATATTAGTAATTTTGACCATGACTATATATATTTATACGTTATATATTTATGCGTTATATATTTATGCGTTATATATTTATAAGTTATATATAGGTAAATTCAATTTTTTTACACGCGCTTATATACATACGTAATTTTACGCGATTTTAGGGAGGCGATTGCGTAAGTTCATTTATTTTTTTCCGCAAATAAATGATTTCGGTATTTGAGCACCGTTTGACGTATAATATTACATTCATTATCATAGATAACAATAATATAACATATAAGATTTTTTGTAAATCCATTATCTATATATCCTATAAAATTATATCCTATAAAATTATAAAATTATATCCTATAAAATTATAGAAAAAATATATCATAAAAAATGATTTGTTCAGTTTCTTCATGTGAAAAAAAAATTGCTGAGTCGTATTCATTGTATAAAGAAAAAAAATATAAAAATCTAATAGACCACTATCGGGCCATTATAGAGTTTAAAGAAAAAAATAATGACGAATATAGTAAAGATATAGCAAAATTCTATGCTAATCTGTCTCATATATATTATATATTACGGGATTTTAATGGAGCATTGGAACAAGCCCTTAAGTGTATAGAATATGATAGCGCGTGGTATAAAGGTTATTACCGCGCAGCAAAGGCATCCGAGGGCTTATTAAAAAAAGAAGATGCGTTACATTATTATTCCATAATGATCCAAAGTCCTATCGGCGATGCGACCGGGCAAGAAATTAATGAAAGACATAATATAGATATAAATATTCTAAAAGAATGGCTCATTAATAATGGTGCCATCATAGATAAAATTTCTATAGAATATTATGATATTGATTATCGTGGTATGTGTGTAAATAAACCCGTTAAACCAAACGAAAATCTTATACAAATTCCATTAAAATGTATGATTTCTCTTGAAGAAAGTAAAACCCGCGGATATAACAAAATATTAACGGATTTGGGGGCAAAATTTAGCTCACCGCATACATATCTATCGTTAGAACTTTTAGACATTAAAAATAATCCGGCGCATGAATTCAACTATATCATAAATTGTTTGCCCAAATATTTCGATAACGTTCCTATAAATTTTACCGAAGATAAACTTAAACATTTAGAGGGGTCGTATGCGCTCGTAAAAATAGCCCAAAAAAAGCAATATTTAAAAGAAGAGTACGAAAACATAATGAGTTTATTACCTGATTTTCCTTATTCTTATGAGGATTTTGTATGGGCCCGAACTGCTATTATAACCCGTGTTTATGCTATTGAACGCGACGTAGGTGGTAAGCCCATAAAAGATACAGTAATGACGCCCTTCGCCGATATGGCCAATCATATGATACCCCCAAATACACACTGGTATTTTGATAAATCTAATGGTATGTTCGTTGTTAAATCAAAACAATATATACCTATAGGAGATAACATTTTTGAGAGTTATGGGCAAAAATGTAACTATAGATATTTCGTTAATTACGGCTTTACTATATGCGATAATCCTTTTGAAGAGGCCGTGATAATCCTTAATCCATTAATCATAACGGCTATATCACAAAAACTATATCATAATAAAGATATCCTTGAATTGATCAACACATCGCGCGAGATATTCCAAATAGGTTATGATATCAAAGGCGAACAAACAAAGCTTATGATTGAAGCAGCAAAAAATAAATGCGATGAGTTGTTAAAATCACAAGGCCATACTTCTAGTATGATAGAAGTATATACATTTATAATAGGATTCATAAATAAAATGTTGTCTGGTTTTGATACAACATTAGATGAAGATGCCGATGTATTAAAAAATTATGAATTAAGTTTTGATATGCGAAATTGCGTCATCCAACGAATGGGCGAAAAAAAAGTATTGAAACATTATATTAATTATTTTAATGATCTAATCAAGGCCGAGGAAAAAAACCCTATTGAAAGAAAGAAATTTTTGAAGAAAATAGAAAAAAAATATAAAATTATATAAACCATGCTAAAAGGCGGCGCCGCTTCAATAGCTAAATATGCATATCTATTATCCACGTGCGATAAATACGCTAACAAAACATTCGTGCGATTAGTACGAAAATACGAGTCTTCAAAAATGGTCTGTGCTAAATATTATTATAACATATGGATTACTTTAGATTTTGATGACGCCGACGGATTTAAATTAGTTAGCGTACATAATAATTTTTTAAATGACGATTATGCTATTTTGGAAGAACTAAACACGCTGACGAACGAAGAGAAAAAAAAAATAGATGATAATTATGCTGCCGCGATAAAAAATAATCCTCCGCTTGGATATTGTCAAAAACATTTATATACGTTGCCTAATCTAATAAATATTTATAGTAAAACGTATAAATATCTGTTCATACCCGTCATTTTAGATTATGGGCAAGATATAGGTTTAGTACATCAATGCGCATTATTGATTGATTTAAAAAATAATAAATTTATTTTTTATGAACCATATGGCACATATATGAAATATGACCGTAATTACACTGATCCTATTAAGAAATTTCTTAATATATATACTGGGGATGATTATCGGGCGGTTTTGGGGCAAAATTACCAATTTGCCACTTTTCATAGCGAATTTATACAAATGGGCGAAGGAATACAAAATATCATATTGACGGCAAACAACGCGCACGCGGCCGAATTTGAAAAAGAGCGCGAGGCCTTATTAAATGATGTCAAATCAACCGACGAGGGTCTTTACGACGCAATAATGCGCAATATTGACGCCGATAATAATCCTGTAAATAACACGGATAAAACTATTACGGCGCTGAATATATTAGATGAATTTGAGGCCGCGCCGCCAGAATCGCATATAGGCCCGTTTAAAATAAGGGCCCTAAATTTATATGGTAAATATAATTCAAAAACATGTGTTAGTATAACATTAATAGAAATGGCGGCGTTTTTCGCCGGAGAAAAAATCGCCGATATATACGAACAATTGAAAATCGCAGCAGTTACGCCCGGCGAACCTAACCAAATTTTATTCAAAAAATTAAGTGATGTGTTGAACGATTTATATAAAGAACGAGCGCGTGATATAAATATTTTAGAAAGAGCCCGCTTAATTTGTTCTAAAATTTGACGCATTACTGGCGCTAAATAAAATATAAAAATATCTATATATATTAATAAAAATGAGTTTCAACATTGAGGATCAATATCAGCAATTTTTATACCCCGATGCTATGGAGCATATAAAAAATGAACGCCAAGGAAAAATTTCTATTTATGATGATTATGTTAAGCCGGTACAAAAAAAGAAGCCGCTGCCTAGTAATGCTATTAAAGTTTTAATTATGAATAACCCCAGCAAACTTAACAAAAGGCTCATCAAATTTTTTACTGCGAATTTAGATTACATGAATTCTAAAAATATTTTCTTTGAATGGATCGTTGTGTATGATGACGAAATGGAACATTATGAAGACCAAAATATTACGGAGTTTCCTATGCTCATTTTAAATAACGAAAAAATAGCCGGCGCCGGAGCCATCATAAATAAATTACAGTTCATAATCAACGACACGAAGCGCAACATAAAAAAAGAACAAATGGGCGGCGATGGAGAATTAAGAAATTATTTTTTAAAAGAACTGGACAATAAAGAAGATGATGATATGGACGAGAATGATATATTTGCTAATACGATAACGCAAAAAATAGCCGCTATGAATAGAAAAAGACAATCAGCCGGGCAACATACCATAAAAAATTCAAATCCGGAGGTATATGAGCGTACGGCCCGGGGCGCTTCAAAAAAATATAATTTCAATGATTCTAACCACCGGCAACCGGCCGAAAGAGATAATAATTTAGAATATAAACATCCGAGGGATTTATCGGCGGGACCGCCTTCGGCGTCAGAAATAGCGCGGGTGACCAACAGCGGATCAATAGACGACGAATTAATGCAAAAATTTTGGGAAAATATGGAAGAAACAGAATTATGATTATATACGATCCTCGGGCCTCAAATATTTCATATTAAGAAAAGAAAATAACGCCTTTTCGTCATCGTCGTGATTATTTATTTTTTTTCCATTTTTAAATAAACCATTTTGATTTAATAAATACCCGGCCCGTCGGGCAATGCCGCGCATTCTTATATTAAATTCTTTTGAACCAGTGCTATATAATAGATTCGTATAATATGTTTCGGGACCACATCTAAATATATCTAATTTATATTTTAGAGCCCGATCGGGCTCATCATTATCTTTTTCTAAAAATGGGGCGATTATTAACGAGATTTTATCTTTTCCTTTCGTATATATATATACATTATTAGTAAATCTACGTCGTAAATAATCTGTATATATATCTAGAGCATTTATATCATTAGATCGAACTAGAATATCTATATCTTTAGAGTAAGGCAATTTGCGCCTAAAACTGCCGACTAATTGAACAAATAAACCAGGACAGGCGGTTAATTTAACCTCTATTTTTTTTATATCTTCATGTGGTATTTTTCTTAAGGGTTTGTGTATGAGCATTAATTGCGTGTCTTTATTGAGCATATCAAAATATTTTTTGGTATATAACTGTTTTTCGTTTTTGAGTCCGGCGGCGATGAGCTCATCAATCTTTTTTTTTCCAACGCCTAGTAAATTATTTAATTTTATGTTTAAAGTATCGGCGACCTCGGGCTTTTTTATCACCTGACGCCCCATTAAAATGGCCAATAATTTATTCTTCATATTTTCTGTTATGGGTAGGGCATTTATTTTGGAAGCACTTACTTTTTCTTTATCGTCGTGATAAGAGCTTATTATTTTTAATACCTTTTTATACGCCGCCAGTATAAATCTAGTATTTTTCTCAGCCGGATTATCTTTTACTTTTTTCATTTCAATTGAAAAAATTAATTTTAATCTATCAAAGTTCATAGTCTATATATTTATATATGGAATATTATAATCCTATTAAATCTAATCTAAACGAGCCCTCGTTATGAATTGTTTCATATTTTTTTAGTTTAATTTCTAATTCAGCCACTTTATGATTTAATTTTTTTTTATCTTCCATCAAAACTTTATTTTCGTCTGTGATAATTTTTATTTCATCGTCGCGGTTCTTAACTATTTTTTTTAATTTTTCTGCGTCGTCTCGCGATTTAATTAGATGAGTTTGTAATATATTTATTTCTTTTTTATATACCTCGGTCAGTTGGAGCATTTTTTTATTTTCTTCACATAGATCATTCGTATAATCCATCAAAGAATTTTTTTTATCCTTATGATATCTCCCACATATGAACTTCATTTGATTTATATTAAAAAAAATATGCATCTTTATATAAAAATTTAATCAACGCGCGGATCATATTCTCCGACCTGCCATTTGCCGTTATATAATTTTATATATTCTAAGTGATTTTTTGTGTCTCTGTATATAGTAAAATCCTTATATTTTTCTGGCATATGATATAGCTCTAAATGTTCTAAATCAAATTTTTTATCATACAAATGATAAAATTTATAAGGATTATCCTGTAAGTTTTCTAAATCTTTAGCAAAATTATATATACGCACATCATAAGGCATAATTTGATAGGTTGTACTCACGCCGCCGTTAAATCCTGGATTTATATTATCTATTGATAAAACGGTATTTTTTTTTTGTTCATCAATTAGATCTTCTAAATCATTATATAAATCTATAATATTTCTATCACAGCCCATTGTATTATAAATATGACTTAATTTACGCATTTCATCATGCTGCCCTTCATAAAAAAGATTTCGTTTGCTGACGTTTTGTAATCTATTCCCACGGGCATCTAAAATGTTTCTTAAAAAATCAGCAACCTCTTCATTTTGCACTAATTCTTTATATCGCTCATATTTTTTTTTAAGTTTATCCTCTTTCTTTATCAATACTCTTTTGATTTCCGGCTCGGTATCCAACTCATTTATTAATTCAATGCGCTTATTGGATATTTGAATCGTTTTATCTAAAGCATTTACTATCATTAATTTGTTTTCCTCACCGGTCTCCTCAGCAACACATGTCTCCTCATCTGTTTTATCAACAGTTTTTTGATTTATTAGAGGTTTCAACATCTCACTTTCGGCCGGATCATCTATAGTCTTATTCTCATATCTTTGCGGTTTAAACCAATTTAATATCATTTTTAAAAAATAGAACCATATTTTTTTTAGAAATTTGATCATCTTCGTATAAAATATATTTTATATATTGTTTAATGAAAAAAAATATATTTGTTTTCTAAATTTCAAATATATATATTTATATAAATTTTGGTCTGTCCTTCGTATACGACCAACCTTTAGCTACGCCTTCTTCAATTATTTTTTCTAAAGCATCTATTTCTTTCAACCATGCTCTTTTACCCTTAAAATTATTTCCGTCTGTGAAGCTATCATTTAATATTTCTTTTAAAAAATCTTCTTCTTTTTTTAACTCTTGATTCCTGCGCTCACATGCTTCTTCTAGAAGTTGTCTATATGTTAATGTAATTATATATTCATACGAAGTTCCGGCCCCTGTATTGTTTATAATAAGGTTCTCTAAATCATTTATAGAGGTATATTTAGGGCTAAATAATAAACCTTTATTGAACGTATCATAATTTTGTTCCTTTAATATCTCATTGAATCTCTTTTCGGGTGTTTTGTTGGTTATGTTATATCCGTCTCTTTCTTTAGTAAATCGTATGATATTTTTTAAATATCTAATCATCAGCTTAGTCAAAACAGTCATCCTTTCTACTCTCTCTTGATATATTTTTTTGCGCATAACGAACCATTCGTTTACTATTGAAGAATAAAATTTATATTCTCTTACGGTACCATCCGCACATATCATATTTATATGTGAATTTATTTTTAAATATAAATTCATTTTATCCTCTATTATATTATAAATTCCTCCGTTATTATTTTGCGTTTTTTTCCATTCATCCATAACGCCATCGTTTAACTCAAAGTCAATTTTTATTTCGTCTAAATTTGTTTCCTCATCATAATTAGAACAATCGGATACACTTTTAAATTCAGGTCGTAATTCTTTCTTGCCTTCTTTATCGGTCGTGTACGCCACTGAATTTTTATAATTTTCATTATAAACTCCGGGCGGTAATTCAGTTACTGTCAAAATAGGGCTCTTATATTTATATTTACCAACAACGTAAACATTTCCATCACTTCCATGCCGAACATCGCAATTGTTGCCTCTCATCCAAATGTCCAAATATTTACAACGCGTTATTTCGCCTTTTATCATAGCCCTAACATTTCTCAATACGTCCTTATAATTTCGGGCCCAAATTTCGGCTTTCCAACCCGTTGCCGGTATTACCATACTCTCTAATATAGAAGTAGGTATAATAGGCACATAATAAGTGGGCTCACATCTATCGCCCTCATCAAATTGATAGGGCAGCAAGAAGTCGTCAATCCGGGGGTATAATACATCTGTTAATTTTTGATTGAGTTTAACATATACATATCGGGGCTGCCCGTGATCTTTGCCGCCCATTAAACGCGATCCGAATTCACCGACGCCGATTAATAAAGGCAGATTCCTGGCTCCTATAAAACTTTGCGCCATCTTAATAATTGTTTCTGATAAAGACGCATCGCCATGATGATAGTTAGTTTTACTAATTACCATTCCTGTGAAGTTACAAACCTTTATTTCCTTCGCATTAGTTGTTTTAAATACATCTCGGGCTGTATAAAATGCTTTTCTACGAGCAGGAACCATTCCGTCCATAATATGGGGTAATTTACGCATAATATTATCTCGTTGAAATTCTTTGACGTCTGTGCGCATAAGGAGACTTACGGGTATGCGCACATTATTTTCTTCTTTAATTTCATCTTCTTCGGCGACCGGTGATGATAAAGCTTTTTTTCTATGCGTCGTCTCTTTACCGTAATATATTTCTAAGCTTTTTTCGGCATTCTCGTCAAAATCATAAGTGTATAATTTTTTTTCAAAATGATTGAACATAGGCTTTATTTCACCAACATCATGTGAAGCTAAGCCTTTGTAATATTTAATTTTGTACATTTTAGCGGATATTTCGTCGTTGCCCTTGAATTCGTCTTGAATCCATCGTTTAAATGTATATAATGTACAAAACTCCTTAACTATTTTATTTTTATCATTAGGATATGCCCTAATAATCGGGGTGTTAAATCTTTTAATATAATTCCATTCGGCTAACTTGGGCCAAAATAATAATAAGAAGTTAACTATTAATCCAAATATCTGACCCTTGCCGTCCTCATCTTGGTCAACGGCAATAACGACCCTTCCATATCGCAATGTTTTGAACTCTTCACGTCCATCATCGGTTTTTATATCATATGTTTTTTCGTAATCTAGACCTAGTAATTTAACTAGCTCAGTAAAGCGTTTATTGTTTTTTAGTTTATCGTTTCTTATCCTATGTATAGAACCATCTTTTTTATTAATTACTTCATGTATCTCTTTTCTGGCATTAATTGGTACTCCTTGAATGCTGAATGTTCCGTAATATTCCTTCACCAAACTCGTTTTTTTATGATTTATTCCGCGTGTTACCATACCTAATGCGCTATCACCTTCACATATAACTAAAGTGCATTCCTGCGCTTTTTTTTTATCGCCGGCCCATTTAGCATCTTCGCCCTTATCTAATATAATAGTTCCACGATTGACTTTATTTTGTTTTTTATCCTTAACTTTACCCAAAAATGATTCCAATACATAAGGTTCTATAATATTCCATATATCGCGCAACTGTACGGGCTTAAATTTATAATCCTTAAATTTTTCTATTGAAGTCGTGAGTTTTTCCTTAGATTGCGAATTAAATTCTGGGTTCAATACATTACCTCGCACAAATATAAAAATTTGATTCAATATTAAATTTGATACTATTTTTTCACTTGTTTTGTTGTTCTTTTCTCTCGTTTTATTGAGTTCTTTTTCTACTTTATCTCTAAGGCCGTTTACGATTTCATTTTGGATATGTTTTATATGAGAACCTCCCATAAAAACGTTAATGCCATTAATCAGGCTAACACTTCTAAATTTTCCATCTGATATTCCTATACAAATTTCTAAATATAGTTTTTTATCTTCTGGGTTATTAAGTACCGTTTTATATATATCACCATTATTATTTAAAAATTTAGAGGCAAACGCGGCAAAATCATCAAAATAAATGATTTTATCGTTAAATCTAACTGTGCATTTATTACCTATAAATGCCGCAATTTGATAAGCTCGGGCTTTTATCAATTTATAAAGATTCTCGGCAATATTTTCATCGTATTTTTTATAACCTAATGCTTTATATGCTGGTATAAAAGTTATTTTAGTGTAATCAGGTATTTCCACCGCCGTTTTTATTTCAGGCGGTTCAATAATCTCTAATTGATTTCTAAACCTTTGAACATAATATTTATTTTTATATACCGTTTCAACTTTAAAAACTTTAGAAAAAGCATTGGCGGCCTTGGCCCCAATTCCATTCATACCACCAACTATTCGTTCTTCGGAAGAAAAATTACTTCCGCTCAAAAATTGACTAAATATAGCTTCCGGTTGATATTTTTTACCATCATTTAGAGTATCAACCATTTTTATAGGTATTCCCGGTCCGTCGTTTCTAACAGCAATTATACCTTTTTTTTCATCAAATGATATATCTATATTTTTTACTTTTTTAGGATTTCGCGTAAAGTGATCTACCGCGTTGACGCATATTTCGTCAATGATTTTTAAACATCCGGGCGAATATTCAATTTTAGACATAATAAATTTATCATCATCATCTAAACAATACATATCTATGGGCTGAACTGATATACTACCAATATACGTGTTTGGGCGCAATTTAACATGCTCTAACTGACTTAACTGTTTATATTCTTGTTCCTCTGACATATTTATTTATTTTTTGTGAAATAATATGAACGAGTCTATATTATAAATATCATATATATCTATATCATTTTCAATTTTTTAAGTTGTTTTCCTGCCTCTGTTTAAGAATTTCGATCTGTTCCTCAACATAACTATCACTCGGATGATCATCGCTGTCCATATCGTCGTCGTCGCAATCCTTTCTTTTAAAATAGATATAGAATAAATATACTACCAAAATTATGATTAAGATATTAAATACCAAAGTGTAATCGGTATTTATAAAACCTCCCTCTGTTAAATTTGTAATATTTTCTAAGAATGGCGATGACTCTTCCATTTTTTATATATTATAAAAAAAATAAATTTGATATGATAAAAATACGGAGATAATATATATTAATTATTGTCCGGATAAAGCCTTGTGTAATTTAGCTTCAAGAGGCTGACCGGCAAAGTTAGAAGTGTTAAAATCTGGGGCAGTGCTCTTAGATGCGTTTTGTAATTCTTCGTTTACCGACTCCACGTCGCCCAAATTCCAAAATACAGGCGGCTCTCCGCCGTTGAACGAAGAAACTTGATGCGACGCATGATGACTGATTAAAGGCAGTTGTGATTGATCATGGAGAGATAGAGCGCTAGGTGGATTCCACATATATTCGTTAGAATATGCTATCTTGTGCAAACTCATAGCAATAACAATAAGGCATAAAACCTTAATTACGCATAATCCCAAACATAAGTCGTCTTCCATTTTGAATTATTCTTTGTATATATATTTGAAGAAATATTGTTAAAAAAAATAAAATAAATTAAAAAATTATTTCTATTTAAAATCTCTAAAATCAATGCCCCTGGCATGACTAGGAACGCCGCTATCAGTAAGGCTCCTATATTCAATCAACAACATCCTATTTTTATATTTTCTTTCAAAATTTTTCTCACAATCTTTATAAACTCTATATCTTTCTTCATAAGTTATATTAGGAACTACATTAAATGTTTTACCCGTCGGCGTTGAGCATATCCACACAACTGCTTCTGAATCTTTGCCCGAACCGCCGGTATATCCAACAACTTCATATTCACCATCTAAAACTTCCTTACGCTTCAAAAGATTTTTTGACCTCAACGAAGAACTTTTTTTGGTCGCGCTCTTAGCATATGCCCCCTCAGGACTTCTTATCATTATTCCTTCATATCCTTTATTTAAAAATTCCCTATATAATTTATCCTCATCATCACGCGACCTAACATAATGTGTTGGAACATATTTTATTATTTTCTTATGTTCATCTTGTAAGCTGTTATATACGTTTTTCAATATATTCGTTCTTTTTTCAAAAGAATCTTTGTTGTTATATGAAGGGTAAAACATATCATATATATGATATTCGCCGCATTCTTTTGAATCTGATCCCCTAGTCACTGAACTTAAATTTTGTAAAGATTTACCATGCTTATATAGTTCTCCGTCTAAATATAGACTTTCGCCATCAATATAATATTTTATAAGAACTGGTAGTAGAGCTACGCGTATAGCTTTATTTGAAGCATTGGTGGGGTATTCTTTTTTTTGTCTAGAATATAATATAACATCATCTGATGTTATATTTTTGTGTTCATCGGGGTTTTTATCTAAATATGCTAAACATCTAAGGCCATCTAATTTAGGCTGAATATATACTGGGTATTCTATTTTTTTAATATCTTTATAGTTCTTTGCTAACATAGGAAAATATTTTGTTTCTTTTATTCCCGATATTTCTTCGCTGTTTTTACTACTACCATCTTCTATTTTTTTAAGGTATTTTGCTCGGGCCATTACTAACGCCTGATGAAAAACATTGCGCTCGTTTTTCTTGCCCCTATTTTTTACTTCGGCATATAAAGGAGCTGATCTTGAAATTTTCATACCGGTGAAGCCACTTTCTGTCCATAATTGCGCCAAAATCCCTTCAGGAAAGTCTATATCATCTCTTAAGTATTCTTTTTTTATGGGTATTTGATCTTCGGCCAATAAATTCCAATTTTGTTTTTTAGTCTCTGCGGCTTTTTTTGAAGCTTCTTTTATTAACCTCACATAAATTGTCCATTGACGATTTTTACCAGTATCCGCTATTTTATATAGCGTCGGAAATTCATAATTATCCGTTCCCTCATTTATTTTGCCAGGAAAGCTTTTGAAGTTTGTAAAATCTCTGGTCGCCGCGCTCATAGTGTTAAAAAATCAAACTATATATGTTTATCGTTATATGTTTAATATATAACTAAAATGAATTCATTTTTTATACATCCAGCTCAATGGATTGAAGGCCGAGCAAAAAAAAATCAATTAAATATATTAAATCTCGTGGTTTTGGTGTGGTTTAATCTCATTTATATAGATAAAAATGTTTGCTTTTGTATTGATTAATTCGCCGGTAAATCTCAATAAGATGCGAATAACTTGAATAACCGCTTCCGCAAAATTGTTTTGATACAGCCGCGGCTATAAAGACGTCAATTATAGCATCTTCTAATGATGTCTGTCGTAAATTCTCAGAAGGTTTAATTTTTTTGTAAATAACAACATTTTTCCATTTTTGGTATTGGTCCTGAACTTTTGCATCATCCGTCGCTAAATAAATTAATGAATCTCTGTTTTTTTCAATAAATTTTTTAAACGTCGTGTCGTCCGTGTATTTATTATTTTCTTTTGCTAATCTAATGTGATCGGTCCTACGTATATGAATCGCCGCGGTTATCCGCGGTGAATTGTAGTTTTCTAAAAATCTATTAACTTTATTCAAAATATATTTTTTAGGTCTTATATTCGGATAAATTAGATTTTCTACTTGCGGGATGTCTCTTATTTCGGGGGCTTCTCTCATTAGAATAGATTTAATTGTGTCTTGCCCGATAAAATAATAATTATATTTAGGACTGGGGCTTTTATCTTCAATCGTTATATGGTGTTTTACACCGCAATACTCGATCACTAAAGGATTAAAATTAGCGTTGAACGATCCATTGCAAGCTTTATCTGTTATATCCCAATGAAAAACATATTCTTCTTGTTGTATGAAACCAGAATATACGAAACCAACAATCGTGCGTAATCTATTTGCTAAACCGCACCTTAATAAAATAATCCGCATAAGTATTTTTTATACTTATATATTTTCAATTTTTTTAGATGAGATTTTAGGATTATCTTTAGTCAATTTATCACGATGCTCTTTTTTATAATCATACGCGCATTTGTGTGAATACGATGGCCTATGATTATTACAAAAAAATAGCCCGCATTTGCATTTAAATTCTTGTGCTATATTTAGACGTTTTTCACAAATATAGCATCGTGTTTTTTCCATTTGTATATTATGATTAATATTATTAACCAATAAATTATTTTTTTGAAAATGATTATGCCCCCATAAATATATATAATAAAATGGAAGACGAATTACAAAGCCCTTATATAATTATGGGCGGAGAAGAACAAAGATTATCATTAGGAACTAAATTAGGAATAACATTATTTATCGGATTAATAGTTGTTGGGCTAATAATAATATTATCTGATGTTTCATGGTCGGAATGGGTATTACAAGGCCCAACACCAACATGCGGATCGGGCGTTAAAACATACAAGCGTCAATGTACAGGAAATTCATTAGTTAAATTATTCAAAACATGCGTAGGAGAAGATTCAAAAACTGAAGAATATAAATTTGATTTATTATGTCCGGTTATAGGCCGTTATGTGATATTAGAAAGAGTTGGGCCTTCGAATCAAAATCAGCCCAATGTAATTAATATAGCCGATATATATATTTCAGACGGTAAAACGAATCATACCGGTTTAACAGCAACTACTGGTGGAGATCATCCTTCGCACCCGGTAACTAATTTGTTTGATGATAAAGAAAATACTATATGGCAAACAGCGGAATCTTTAACTGAACTCAAAGGAAACTGGGTAAAAGTTGATTTGGGTGCGGATAAAGAGATTAGATCGGTATTGATAATTAATAGAAAAGATTGTTGTTTGAAAAGATTAATAGGGACGCGTATAAGAATAGAAAATTCAGCAGGATTAAATATGTTCGTAAGTGACCCAGTGACCGAAAATAATTTGAATATTGACGGCCGTCAATTATGGGATATTCATGTATAAAAAAAAAATATATGTGATATAATATAATGGAGCTAGAAAAAGAGAAAATAATTTGTAATATAATTCCATCGTGTCGTGACGATAGAGATTTATATGTGGGTAATTTTTTAAAAAATAATACAAAGCGACCGGAGATACTAGATTATAGAAAGGATATGTTGCCCGTTCGTTTTCAAGGCGAACAAGGTTCTTGCGCGGCTATGTCATGCGCCGCTATGAAAGAATGGCAGGAGAAAAAAAATATAGGACTCAATGAATATTTATCCGCGCAATTTTTTTATAATAATCGTTCTAATTTATATGATACTGATAGGAACAACGATTATGGTATGATGACCCGTGATGTGATGAAGTTACTACAGCGCGTTGGTATATGTTTGGAAAGAAATTATAGATATGGCCGCATTGAAAGCCGTGATAGAATACCGCGTGTTCTATATAATGAAGCAAGACAATACGTAATTAAATCATATGCGCGCGTAAATACAGTAGAAGATTTAAAACAAAGTTTGTTTGAAAATGGCCCTTGTTTAATAGCTGTGCCCGTGTATAATATGGGTGTTCGCATGTGGCGCAAAAACAACAATGAGCGTCTTATAGGCGGGCATGCTATGCTCATATGTGGCTATAATGATAAAGGATTTATAATTAGAAATAGCTGGGGCTCAGGATGGGGTGAGGGCGGTTATTGTATTATGCCTTATGAAGATTTCAATTTAGCTTATGAATACTGGACGACCGTTGACGACACAAATTTACCCAAAAAAATATAATATGAATATATATATATTCATAAGTTGCGTAACTCTTCAATTCTTTTTTTTCTAATATCATCTAACCCTAATTTTTTATAAATAAAAAACATATCGCGCGGATCTAATTCTTTTAATTCCGGACACCATTCCTTAACATATATACTTTCGGGGTCGTATTTTCTATGTTGTTGCTCCATAGAAAATATCCTAAAATAAGGATTGGAGTATGTTTCAAATCCGGCGCACCACGTCCATCCTCCATAATTATTTGAATATGAGTAATCTAATAAGTTTTTAGCAAACCATTTTTCTCCTTCTTTCCAATGAACGCCCAAATAATGAATCAAATACATAGCACATATCATACGCAATCTATTATGAAGACGTCCTGTCGTTAATAGTTCTCTCATACCGGCATCAACGATCGGCACACCTGTTTTACCCACGCACCATAATCTAAATGAATCAACCAACGCACTTCTCCACTTTACATCATTAAATCGCGCGGTTGTCCAATTTTTTTTTACATAACTCGTGGCAACATAACGAGTTATGTACATAAAAAATTCGCGCCAATATAATTGTTTTCTAAATTCATATGCCCCTATTTCACTATATACTTCTCTTGCGGTCATTGTTCCAAAATGTAAATGCGCACCCAATCCCGAAGTTGCGTCTTTAATCGCCGGATAATTTCTTTTATTAGAATAATCCCCCGCCTTTGATTTAAATTTTTGTATGAGTTTCAATGCTTCAGTTCTTCCTCCAAATTTATGTTCGGGTTTATAAAGTTTTATCTCACCCAATATTTTCTTTTTTGAAATTTTTGTCAGCTCTTTCGAGGTTAATCTTTGCGGTAATGGTATCTTTGTTTTTTTTGCATTTTCGTAAAATGGCGTAAATTTTACATAGGCTTTGTTCTTTTTTTTGTTAAACGCGCCCATGGGCATCAATGTTATTGAATGCTCCAAATAATAATCAATATTATGATCTGCGCATATTCTAGCATGCTTTTTTTGTCGCGCAGCAGCAAAAGGAGAAAAATCTTCGTTCTCCCATACAGCATTAATACCCAATTGTTTAATCAAATTTATTATACATTTTTCAGATTCCCCGTAAAAAAATGATATTTTAATATAGCCCGATAATTCACGTAAAGAATTCAACATGAATGAAAATGACCATTTATTATAATATTTATTCTTTTGCGGAGTTGCTTGCGTTGGTGTAAAAATAAATATACAATATACTACGTCGGATTCACGTAAGCAATTTATTAATCCTATGTTATCATCAATAGATAAATCACGATGAAAAATGAATAAACTGTTCATGATATATATTATAGTATAATTATATATAGTTTATCTTTGTAAAAAATTGAATTTATGTTAAAGATTTAATCTTTAATATATAAATCTTTATATATATATCAGATTTACCATGACAACAAATTATGCTTATTATAGTGAAATAAAAGAATTAGAATTTTATGTGTTAGGTACTGAAGAAAATTATATAGATGCGGCCGTAAATATAACAAATAAAGAATTATTCAAAGGTGAATTACCCGTTCAAGGTGGTATATACAGCCCAGAAATGGGAACGAGTGATTATTCATGGAATTGTCAAACGTGCTTCAATCAAAAAGGTAAATGCGATACGCACCCGGGCGCATTAGAATGTCGTTATCCTGTTAAAAGTCCTTTGTTCAAAGATAATATATTAAAGTGGTTAAAGGTCATATGTTTTAAATGCGGAAGACTTGTGGTCAATAAAGAAATACATGTTGCTAAAACTAAATTATTAAATGAATATGTCAAATTAGCAAAAAATGTACTTGAATGCCCATGGACGGATTGCCGAGAACCACGGCCTGTGATAACAAAAGATAAATATAGACCGTTAGTATTTTATGCGGAATATGGAGGCGGTAAAAACAGTAGACGTGAAGAATTATATAATCATCATATACGCGATATTTTAGGTAGGATTACAGATCAAACCGTACAAAGCGCGGGTAAGCCAGTGAAATGTCATCCGCGTAATTTTATTTTAGATATAATTAGAGTGCCTCCGAATGGCGTGCGGCCGGACATACGTAGAATAAATGGCTCTAGGTCAAATAATAGTGAAATAACGGCGCTCATGAAAAATTTAGTAGAAATAAAAGAAGTTTTGCCGATAGAGATACCGCCCAATAATGAAATTAATAATAACATTAATCAAATGTACTTTAACACCGATATGACTTATTATGGTATGGTTAAAGGTTCAACTTCAACAAATAATCAAGTGCGATTGATGACCACCACGAATAAAACACCTATGAGCATTGCCGCTAGGATTCCTAAAAAAACGGGCCGAATTAGAAAAAATCTAATGGGGAAACGCACTCGCTTTATGATGCGTTCGGTTTTGAGCGGTGATAATACATTGAGAATTGATGAGATAGGTATTCCACAAAAGTTAGCTTCTATGCTTCAAATACCTGAAACGGTAAGATCATATAACAGGGATAGACTCAATATTTATTTTATGAATAAACGCGATATATATCCTGGTTGCGCAGGTGTACATATTAATTTAACTAATAAATTTCATAAAATAGAACATTTGGACCCCGATTATGAACTTCAAGAAGGTGATGTTGTTATGCGTGATTTAATTGAGGGTGATTATATCGGGTTCAATCGTCAACCCTCATTATTATTTGGTCAGATAGGTAGTCATAAAATAAAAATTATGGATAAATCAGATACTATTAGAATAAACGTAAGCGCGTGTTGTCCTTATAATGCCGATTTTGACGGAGATTGCGGAAATGGATTAGTTGCGCAAAATATAAAATCAAGAAATGAATTGGCTAAAATGTCATGGGTTGGTAATTGGATGGTTTCATATCAAAACCATGCGCCTTATTATGGATGTTTTCAAGATAGTCTTATTGGCTCAGCTGAATTAACGCGATCTGATGTAGTGATAGATAAATGGCATGCTATGTTATTATTTTCTAATATCACGCCGCCCGATGAGTCGGGTTTTAATTTTGATAAAATGAGCTATACGGGCAGAGAACTGATCGGTAAATTTATGCCTAAGATAAATTATCCTAAAAAAAAGGCTTCTATATATTTACCACAATATGCGCAATTTATTAAATATGACCCAGACGAAATATATGTACAGATTAATCGCGGCGAATTAATATCTGGCACATTGGATAGCTCAACTGTCGGCCAGCAAGTTATGGGTTCAATATTTCATATCATAAATAATGAATACGGAGCCAATGCGGCATTAGAAACCATACATAACTTTCATCAAATAGTTTCAAGATTTTTCTTATGGAGCGGTTTTACCGTGGGCATAAGAGATATAAATATTTCAGAAGAGGCCTTAAAAAAAGTGCGAGAGCAAATAAAAGCCATGGAACAAGAAGCTAATGCTATCACGGAACGACTGAATAATCGGGAATTAATAGCACCTCTAGGCATAAAACTTGACGAATATTATGAAAGGGAACAAATTAACGCATTAGAACCTAGCGATAGTTTTGTTACACCCATATTAGGAGATATTGATTTTCATAACAATAAATTAGCTCAGCTTATTTTTACCGGTTCAAAGGGTAAAAAAATGAACATGATTGCTATTAATGGGAGTTATGGACAAATTACGTTAAATGGAAAACGACCACCGCGCAATTTTAGTTGGGGAAGAACCGGACCTTATTTTCAGCGATATGAAACGAGCCCAGTTTCTTTAGGATATATCAATACTTCATACCGCGAAGGGTTGCGCCCCGAAAGTTTTCCATTTGCTGCGAATGATGCCCGTTTTAGTTCAATTAGTCTTGCGCTCAGCACTGCGGTGTCGGGTTATCAAAGTCGTATTAGTATAAAAAATCTAGAATCAATAGTTGTGAATAATCTAAGACAGGCGGCTAAAAGCGAAAATATAGTTCAAATTTTATATACTGAATCCGGCGTAGATACTAGAAAAACAGAGGCTGTAAAATTTTTAACTGCTCTAATATCGGACAAAGAGATGAATGAACAATATAGAGCAACACCTAAAATGTTTAACTCGGCTTATCATAATAAAGAAGTAGAGGCCGCATTGAATGAAGAATATAAACAATTGATTGAAGATAGAAAACTATATAGAGAAATCTTTTTATGGGTTGAAAATAATAACCCGGGTCAATATCTAATTGACCATATACAACAAATGCCCATAAATCCTTATAGGATTATAGAAGATGTGCTTTACAACTACGAAGATATCATAAATGATTTAAACAAAGAACAGAAAAATCTAGACCCCATACGCGCTATAAAAAAAATAAACGAATTATGTGATAACATACCATACATGTATTTTAACTCATTTTACGAGAAAAAAAAAGCTAAAATACCTGAATTAAATAAAGTAGCAACTACTTTATTATGTATTTTAATCAGGTCTTATTTATGTTGCGCTAATTTAGCGCGTAAAAAGATAAATAACTATCATTTGGACATAATTATTAATAAAATAAAAATCACGTTTAAGAATTCTTTGGTTGATTACGGCGCGGCCGTTGGAATTATAGCAGCGCAATGTTTATCAGAACCATTGACGCAATTTACTATAGATTCTAAACACCGCAGTGGAGGGACCGGTGGAACTTCTTTCAACGCCGTTGAAAGATTTAAAGAAATCCTGGGGGCTAAGCCTACGGAAAATCTAAAAGTGCCTTCTATGTTAATAATGGTATTACCGGAATATGAAAAGGATAAGATAAAAGTACAAGAAATTGCCAATCACATTGAAATGATGAATTTTGAAAGATTTATTTCTTCAATGCTCATATTCTTCGAATCATATGGGCGCCCTATTCACCCAGAATACAAACATGAAGAAAAAATGATTTCGTTATTTGAAAAGAATAACGCCGGGATAAAAATCCCGGGGAATTTATCAAAATGGTGCATACGATATGAAATTAATAAAGAAGAACTAATTATAAATAGCATGAAGCTAGATACAATAATTACCAAATTACGAATAAAATACCCAGAAGCATTTATAGTATATACGCCCGAAAATAGTGATAATATAATTATACGTATGTATATATCACAGAGTATGATTAAATCTATTATGGGGCAATTTAATGAAAATATTATTATAGATTTAGCAAAAAAAATAAATGGGACTATCATTAGGGGAGTAAAAAATATAACATTTACCGAAGTGACACATATAGCAAAATCAGAAGTTCAGCCAGATGGTTCTATATCCTCTTCAAAAATATATGGCATAACAACTTTAGGAACTAATCTAGAAGATGTTTTGGAAAATCCTTACGTTGATAAATATAGGACTCAAACAAATAGCATTACTGAGTTTGAAGAAATGTATGGAATTGAGGCAGCTCGTCAAAAAATTATTAATGAAATTAGAAAAACTATGCCGTCAGATAAAATCACAAGAGAACATACGAGCATTTTCGCCGACGAAATGACCAATTCGGGGAAATTAAGTTCTATACAAAAAACTGGACTTCAAGTACGTGAAGCGAATAATGTAACTTTACGCTTAAGTTTTCAATCACCGATCCAAGTTATTGAAAATGCCGCGATTAATAATATACGTGATAAAATAGGGGGTATTAGCGGGCCGTTAATCAATGGTCAAGCCCCTTCTATAGGAACTTTATATAATAATGTATGTATAGACGAAGACTTTGTTGAAAAATATATGAAAAACCTTGGTAAATCAATAGAGGACGAGCTATAAATAACCAATTATTATAAATAGAAAAAATTGATTATTTTTTTTCTATTTATTAATAAAACACAATCAATTATAAGAATACTTGATGGCGTCGTTGGGATATACTGACTCGGCTCAATATGGTCATATACCATTAACTATTAGAAATACATATAATAAATATCCTTCAAACGGATATTATCGTTATGACAGGACGACTCCTGTTCGCGTTATTGGATTTGTCGTAGAACGAGATGGATATATTAAGGCTCATATAGCACGGCCCTCTTTTAAAAACGGCTCTATAGAAAAGCTAATCGTTAATTTAGAAACATTAGAACGCGTTGATAACTGGGCTATACGAGATAAAATGATTATTAAATATTGGGGATATTTAAATGATACTAATATATTACTTATGAATTCTGCCGATGGTATAAAATTCATTTGATACCAAATGATTTTTTTTAGATTTAGTCAAACCGGGCCCCGTTAATATCATTTAAATATATATTTTTATTATTTTTTTCATATAAAATTTTAAAAAGAAGCCCGGTGATAACGACACAAGATATTTTTACTCAAATAAAAAAATAAGTTGATATATACAAGAAGATGGATGAAGATAGCATTTTTTTACAAGATGAACAACGACCTAATGACCGCATACAAAGTGAATCTGCGCAAAATGGTCCTGCTGCGGATGACGACGCGCAGAAAAAAAAACGACGTAAAAAACTTTTTAAAGACGACGACGAACAAATACAAACGATTATTGCCGAATTAGTTGATGATATGGACACAGAAGAAGAAGATTTATCTAAGGAAATATTAAATTATTTACATGATTTGAATTGGCAGATGGATTTATCCGACGAGGAAATTGATAGGTTACAACCGATATACGACAAAATATGTGATGATATTTCTAGCATGCCTAAAATATCAAATATTCTTAAGTTATCCGCGCCGTATGACGAAAAATGTGATATTATTGAAAAAATATTAATCTTATATAATGCGCAACCAAATACATTCGAATTTTTGCAGTTAAAGAGGCATCTTAACAATACGATAAAAAAATATGAAAATTTCATAATGACCGACGAAGAATGTGAAAAATATAAAAAAATAGAAGACTCACTTATGATTAAAGAAAAAAGACATAAACCACTAAAATATAAAATACTAGACGCCGATATGTCGGATACGAATAAATCTTATTTATACCAAAGATATAAATACTTCTCTTCTTTGGATATGTCAAATTCGGAATATAATAAACTTAAAAATTGGATAGATACGGCATTAAACTTACCAAATTCTATAAAACCCATGCTCATAAATTCAAATGATACGAATTACAAAATAAATAAATATTTATGGAATGTAAAAAATATGCTAGATAAAGAAATTTATGGATTGGACGCTGTAAAAGAAAAAATTTTATTTTTATTGAATAATCGTATAACAAACGGCCGATCTAAAGGATTAAGTTTTGCTCTATGCGGCCCTCCGGGTACTGGTAAAACGTCAATAATCAATACTTTATCAAGAGCTATCGATTTACCATTTTCGCAAATTAATCTCGGCGGCGCAAAGGACGTGTCGTTTTTATGTGGGCATGGGTATACGTATGAGGGCGCAGTCCCAGGGGCTATCGCGCAATCGCTCATATCTTTGCGTTACAAAAACGGAATCATTTATTTTGATGAATTTGATAAAATCTCCAACACCGTTCATGGAATGGAAATAAGCCGTATGTTGTTACATATCACTGATTTTTCACAAAATGATAAATTTCATGATAGATATCTATCAACTAGTATAGATATAGATCTGTCTAATATATGGTTCATATACTCCTTAAATGACAAAGATTTATTAGATAAAACTCTGGCGGATAGAATCCCTATTATTTTTATAGACGGATATACAAAAAAAGAAAAAGAACATATCACAAAAAATTATCTAATACCGAAGGCGTTAGATAATATAAATTTATCACAAAGACATATTATTTTTCCTGATGAAACCATTAAATATATTGTTGAACTGGCGGCAAAACAAGAAGACGCCGGTGGACAAAAATCGGGCATACGTCAAGTAAAACATATAATAGAAAATATTTTAATGAAGATTAATTTATTGAAAACGATAACTGGCTCTAAAAGCAATACAAAACATAGTCTCAACCTGAGTTTTTCTATTAAGGATTTCAAAATCCCCATAACTATAACAAAAAAAACATTAGACGAATTAAATATCGAAAATGCTGTTAAAGATACTCTAAGTTATCGTCATATGTATATATAATCACATATTCTTTCAAGCGGATTTTTTCTAAGTAATTTTTCCACAATTTGTCTCATGTCCGCGGATATATCTCTATCTTCGGGCCATATAATATTGTTAGTTAAAATTTTTTTGAATAGTTCATTATCATTTTTACCATAAAATGGATAGTTTCCAGTCAATAGAATATAACAAAAAACTCCAAACTCCCATAGATCGGCATATATCAATTCGCATTCTCTCAACAAAATTTTCTTATCCAAAAATTCGGGCGGTATGTAATGCGAAGTACATCGTATATGAAAACTCTGCGCTGAATATTTTTTTTTGCTGTTGGGTTTTTTTATTCTATATGCGCTACCAAAATCTATGAGCTTATAATTAATAACTCCATCAATCAACTGCATACCTATATTTTCTAATTTTATATCACCGTGTACTATCATATGTTTATGACATTCACTTATAGCTTTTGATATTTGAAGTATGATATCCATAATTTCTTTATCGGGCAGTTTTCGCCCCTTATATGTAAAATATTCAAATAAATCCCCCTTATTACAATATTCTAAACATATATACTTATATATCCTATAAGAGTTATTATATTTTAGGTGTATAATATGCGGCTCATCTTTTAGTTCCATTAAACAATCTATTTCATTATTAATACATTTTTTTCCTAATTCGTCATTTCTGTTTATTTTTATAATGATATCTTCTCGTTTTTTTTTCTTTCCTGCACAAGATTTTCTAAAAAATTTACAAAAAAACGCGCCGCATAATAAATCTTGCCCGGGCTCATACTCAACTAATTGACCTTTATATACTGTAGCATAGTTTCCCCTACTTAAAAAAATAGAATCGTTATATAAAATATAACGCCGTTCGTCTATCGGTATCTCACCACGCATAACTTTTTGCCTAGAGTTATATTATTATAGAATTAAAAATATTTATAATCATATATAACAAAATGCATCCGTCAACGTGGAGCAATATTTTATGTTATAGACATATACAAAATATAGACAAACCCAACGAAGATATTGAAAGTATTAAAAAAGAAAACGAAAATTTAAAAAAAGAAATAAATATACTACGCAAAGAAAAGGAAGATTTAATACGAAATTTATTGGAATGTACTACCAATTATCTAAAAAAATGCCGCGTTAGTTTGGTACCTTCTGATCGCTAAACAATTTTATTCTTTTGTAAATGGTATAACATCATCATCGTCTGAATAACTATCATATGAATTCTCGCGGGCTTCAACAAAATTATATTCATCTTCTTCTATAGTATATAATGGTCCCGTTACGTTAACTCTTTCGGTCGTTAAATGTTGACGCATTTTTTTTGAATGGGCTTTACTTTGCTCTCTCAATGGTATTTCTATTATATTTATATCATCAAACCATATCCTATCACCCGAAGAAATAGGATATCTACCGCACTCTATATCGCGTGACATATCCAAAACCTCTCCTAAAAAACGCCCATTGACTATTTCAACAATAGAAACATAAGGCGCGTCATGTGACCATAAATGTACAGGAGGATCCGGCATAACCATTGACAATCTAACGACGCAATCTTTATTAACTTCTTTTAATACTTCTGGACTAAACACGGTCCCATCCCAATCAATTACCAACTTCGCCCTATGTAAAATAATTTTTTCCTGGGTAGCGGGCTTTTCTTTATTGTGGTTATTGGACGAAGTATTTTTTGACATTATTATAACTTATCATTTGGTCAATATTTAAATTTAAATTTAATTAGAAAAATTTAAAATTATTTCATCCCCGTTTGGTTTTTCTCTGTCGTGATAATATTCGTTAAAATTATCCCTAAGAAATTTTATTTCTTTTGGGGTCATGACAGGATATATAATATTGAAATCAATTATTAGATCGGTCATATATAGTTCTTTACTATCATCAAAATGTTGCGGTATCCCTAATCTTTTTATTATTTTTTTAAATTCGGGCATCACGGGCGGTAACCTAATAATAATTTTTCGCCCATCTATATGGGCGAATGATAACTCTGTTCCGGTTATGGATTCAAATATGGATATTGTTTGGGTATATAATAAGTTGCCTTGTGCGTCTAATTTAAATTTATCACTATCTTTATGATAAACTATAATAATTATATCCCCGTTGTGTTTTGTATCTAATGGATTTATATCTCCTAATCCAGTCAATTTTATTACTTCTCTTGATTTTATACCCTTATTAAATTTATAATCAAATTCGCATTTTTTTTTTGTAAACTTATATTCCGAAGGCCTTGAATTTATATAGCCTGAAGCGCCGCATTTATCACACGGCGACATATTTTGTTGAATAATATGCCCCATTTTAATAGTTTTTACCATCATACCACTGCCTTTACATAACTCACATTTATAAATAATTCCATCCGGCTGCGTAGTCCTATTGGTTTTTTTTTCTACTAAAACATTGCGCTCAAATGATAAATGTTTTTCTACGCCTGTTATGATCTCTTTGATTTCTAAACATACTTCGATTATGGTTGGTTTTATTTCCGGTATTTTTTGCTGTCTATCTCTAGCGCCTTGAAAAAGCATTGAAAAAATATCTTTCATAAAATCATGTTGTGTATGTTGCTCATCTGTGGTCCCATACATATCATAAGTTTGGCGTTTCTCATCGTCGTATAATATTTCATATGCCTGCTGAATTTTAACAAATTTACTTTTTTCATCTTCTGTGGCGTCGGCTTTTAATTTATCGGGGTGGTATTTGATCGCCGCTTTTTTATATGCTTTCTTTATTTCTTCTCTGCTACAAGTTTTTTCAACCCCTAAAATATTATACAAGTCCTCGTTCATTTTTTTAAGTATGTATTTTTTATGATATATATTTATATATTTTTTGATATAAATATATATTTTTTGATATATATTTTTTGATATAGATATGAATGATTTGCGGGCACCGCGTTAAGAAAAAAATATCCCATATTAATATAAGTTTAATAGTTTAAATGAGCGCCGGATTATCGGACATAGGCGCGGACTGTATTGCGTTAATTTTTGATTTCTTACATTTTAATGAAGCGCTCAATATTTGTTTAACGAACAAATATTATTACAATAATTTTCTTATTTTTTGTTATGAGCATAGCGCTGTACCAATCGCGCTAAAAAAACAAGAAAAAAAATACTATCAAAAAATAGGAGTATTTGATAAAATAAAGAATATATCATGTATAGGAATATTTAATAATTGGAATAAGATCAATAATTTAATTCCATCAAGAGTCAATAATCTATATTTGAATAAAAATATAAATATACCATTTGGTAAAAAGATATTTTTTAATACCGTCAAAATTTTAACATTTGACAAAAAAAGTAAATTTAATTATAACATCGGTGGGGTAAATTTACCTCAAAATATAAAAAAAATATCATTTGGCAAAAAATTCAATAAGAACATAGATAAGTTGCCGGATTCAATAGAAGTTATTGAGTTTTGTAAAAATGCCCGATTTAATCTAAACATTAAAAAATATCCGGCAAATTTAAAAGAAATATATTTTGGCGATTTTTTTAATTATTCTATACACAATATGCCCCCAAATGTTAGAATTATCTATTTCTCAAATAATTCTAAATTTAACGCGGATATTGAATACCCGCCCGAATTAGAAAAAATTACATTCGGGCGTGCTTTTAACAAAGATATAACGCCTATTTTTTTATGTAAAAAATTAAAAGAAATCAAATTTCATATATATGCGCAATTTAATTTACCCATATACGCCGAGTCTTTAAGTTTAAAAAAAATATATTTCGGCGCATCGTTCAACAATTCAATTGATATGATCAATTGCGAAGCATTACGCTCTATAGAATTTCATAATAAATCGCGTTTTTGTGAAAATATACTTATATCAAAAACGGAAGTCATACATGGTAAAAAATTTAACGGAAAAATAATTATATACATATAATAGATGAAACATATAATCAATATAATCACTATAATTATAATAGCTATTATTTTTATACTTATAGCAGGTAATTTTTTATACATACATGAAAATTCGTCCGTTTTAGAAAAAAATCCATTTTATTTCGCCTTAGGTATAGCATTTGCCAGCGGCGGCGCCAGTATATTATTCAGTCTCTTTTCAAAGAATATATTGCCAACAGAACTATCAGAAGAAATATCTAATATAAAAAAATAATTTATGCCGCTAGTCCTTCTAAATAGAAACTTATGAAGTATGCCGTTATTACGGCTATAGTACCATTAATTAAAGTACTAACGCCCGCCGTTAGCATATTTTGTTTTGTTATCGCCGCTTCTACACACCCTATAAGAATTAATGCACCACCGGTAGAGATAGATGTTATTAAAAAATTTTTAGAAGCAAAAAAACTTAAGATAGGTATGCTACCAAATATACAAAAAGAAAAAAACGTTACGACAGCTCCCTTGAGTATATCAATGGTCGGCTCGGGCATATCTAATTCTAATTCATATTTAATCATATTTTCTAAAAAAATATCAGGATATTTTATCAGTATATTTACTATAATCGTCGCGTCGCCGGCAGTCATATTTTTTTCTTGAAAAAACTGTATCAGTTCATTTTTTTCATATTCTTCGTTATTTTCTAATTCAAACATTTCTTTTCTATACTCAGATTTTATATATTTTTGTTGCCCATATGAAGAAATAAAATCACCAAGGCCCATAGATAGTCCATCTGATATTAGGTTAGCTAATGATAGAATAATTATTTTATTTGGAGGTAATCCGGAAGCGACCGCCGCCGCTATTATATTAAATGTACTAACAATGCCGTCTAAAGCCCCATATAAAACATTTTTAATGGTAGCGGCGAATTTATATCCGTGATGATTTTCTTGTAAATGGTCATTATAGTAGTCAACGGCGTTATCACGCCTAATATGAACTTCATTCATTTTCTCCCCCTTTTATATTTTAATTCTTCCTTTTATATTTTAATTCTTCCTTTTATATTTTAATTCTTCCTTTTATATTTTAATTCTCCCCTTTATATTTTAATTCTCCCCTTTATATTTTAATTCTCCATTTACTTTTCTTCATTCTTTGTTTATTATACTTTTTAATTCTGAATTTACCGGATTTTTATATAAAACCGCCGTTATAACATCGTCGTGATATAGAACCATTTTACAACACGATGGATAAAATCTTATTGTTTGAATTTTAGGAAATACACCAATTGCTTCTTCGTTTATATCTTGGAAAGATATATTAAAATATTTAGGTGAATTTATATAAAGATTCATATTATCTGGGCGTAACCACTCAAGTGAAATTCGGGCTATAGTTGGTTCGTTAAGAATAATTGCATCATCTTGGGTGGCTAATATATAACACGCGCGGGATCCAAAAATACTATAATCTTCATCTAAATAAAGGCAAAACATACTTAAATCACTTTCTTCACAAAAGCTTGAATCCGCCTCCCAAAACCCGCTCAATAAATTATGTAATATATGTGATTGATAATGTATATGTATTATCCATATAATAATTATTAATATTAACGTCGCATATATCCTATTCATCTTTTATATATATTGATATTTTTATTTTTCAGGCACGTTAATTGTATAAATTTTATTTAAAGAAACATCCATATATCTAAAAATATCTGCGCTAGCTTCATAGGATATATACTCAAAAACTTTATTAATTATATCGATATTTATGAATCCTTTTTTAGGAAGTTCAATTATACGCACTTTTTCACAATTAATTTGAAAAGTTTTGGATCTAAATAACGGATCTGGTTTAGGGTTCTCGGAAGGCGCTTGGTTATATAATCCTTCATATATAGCTTTTGTAAGTGAAAGTCTATTATTAATTTTAACATCTCCACTAGTTTCCCACACGATGATGCCGCCAAGTTTTTTTTCATTTATATATTTGCATTTTTCTTGAATACTCCTAATAGTATCATATGAATTGAGTATTTTTTTTGAGGCATCATACGAATACTCAGCTTTGCATATATCATCCCATACTTCAACGGCGCCCGGGCGAGGTAATGTTTTATAATCGCAAACCCCTTGTTCCCAACTCATATCGGGGCTTCCTCCGCTAGCCGCTTTACCTAAACCCTCAGTATTAGCAAATCCACGTGAATAAAAAGCAGCACCTATTAATATTTTTTCTGGGGCCGCGCCAGCGGATATATATGCATCAACGGCGGCGCTTGTTGAAAATGGTGTATATGATGCCGGGTATAGATTCGTATGATGCGTAGCAATTACGTCGCCCCAATTACCCGAACTAAAATCATATGTCATGATATGAAATTCGTCTAAAATTTCATTTAGTTTTTTTACTGGAAATTTTAATTTCTTCGGGTCGGCCGAACAAGCTAATGAAATTTTGTACGATTTTTTGTTATCCGCATCTAGTCGGCTCCGTAAAAGATCCACGAATGAGATAAAATTATCTGCGTCGTTAGGGCTTGCTTTATTACCTAAATTACCATAATTTACTCCATCATTAGATAAATACTCCCAATCAATATTAACGCCGGCAAAAATAGGGTATTTATTAAATATATCCAATAGACTATTCACCATATTAGTACGGCTAGTAGTTGTACTAACGGCATCAGAAAAATTTGAACTCCAAGTCCACCCGCCCACAGATAAGACTAAATTGAATTTTTTACCAGCCTTCTTAAGTTTCAAAAATTGACCGAAATTACCGTGATAATCTAGTCCATCACTCCATGAATCTGGCGGATTTACACTTCTAGTGGTAAATACTTTATCAATATCTGCGTAAATATCGCCGGTGAATATTACACCATCTGCTCTAATGTTATAAAATGCATATGCTATAGTAGGTATATAATCTATAGGTAAGTCACAAACTTGGAAATCACGGCCATAAGTAGCCCAATTAGTATGATAATACACCGCGTTTTTTTTATACGGCGGCTCTATCCATCCGTCATATTTCATATCCGTTTTTTGCTCATGCGTCGGCTCCTGTTTAGGAGTTGTTTTTTCAACCACATCTTTAATAGGTATAAACGTCGGCATTGCTCCAGTATATGTAAAACCAAACCCTGAACTTATAGAAGCACCGGGCTTAATTGCTGTTGCCCATGTAGCTGGTTTAATTATATATATATTTTTCTTTTTTTCCATACAAGTAAAATTATAAAAATTTATAGAGTTTAGCTCAGAGCTTGATTGTAGAATAAACGCCCAATCTATCAACTCCTCTAATCCGGAATTTTTTAAAGTTAAAACGGCTTCACCTCCATTGCTCCACAAACTCGATATGACAATTGAATGAAATTCCATATTATATATGACCTTTGATATATTATATTTAATATATTATTACATCGTATTATATTCAATAATACGATATAAAAGTAATATTATATTTTTTTACAAAAATATATATCATATAATGTATATTTACTCATAGATGGAAAATAAATGTTGTTGCCAAGGCATTCAGGGACCTCAAGGAGTTCAGGGGCAAAAAGGTGATAAAGGCGACAGAGGAGAACGCGGTGAGCCGGGTGAAAGAGGCATTCAAGGCATTCAAGGCATTCAAGGAGTTCACGGAGTTCGTGGTGATATTGGGCCCGTAGGACCGCAAGGAATAGCCGGAGAACGCGGCCCAGTAGGACCCGCCGGCCCTAAAGGCGACCAAGGAGAACCCGGCCCAGTAGGACCCGCCGGCCCTAAAGGCGACCAAGGAGAACGCGGCCCGGTAGGACCCGCCGGCCCTAAAGGCGACCAAGGAGAACCCGGCCCGGTAGGACCCGCCGGCCCTAAAGGCGACCAAGGAGAACCTGGCATTCAGATCGTAACAGCGTTTGGGTACCTCAATCCAGTATCAACATCGGAAAGTTCAACGACTACAAACCCTCCATGGCCCGCGAGTAATCTTTTAACACCAGGAACACAGGATCATTGGATTAGTGAAGCTAATAGAGGCGTTGAAGAATGGGCGCGATTTGATATGGGCACGAGAGTATTGTTAGTATATATGTTTTGCACATTTGCTAACGGCCGAGACGGCACAAATCCAAAAATTCAAGTATCAAATGATGGAACTACGTGGATCACGGTTCATAATTTCACCGCAGCTAATTATGGCGCGGTTACTCCTCAAAATTATAGAAATTATCAAACTCCATTAAATTTAAGTGAAACATATAGATTTGTTCGATTGCAATCGGATCCGACGGTTTATTGTCATTATTCTTATTTACAATTTTTCGGAAAATAAACATATTTCATATGAAATATACAAATTATTTACTTTTCAAAATATGATACTGTTCTAATATTATCCCACATAGGATTATATCGTATTGTCATGCCACAATATTGTTCATTTTTTTTGTTATAATCGGGCGCCGTGTATATGCCTTGTTTTTGGCAAAATTCTAACAAAAATCTAAAATTTGTCCAAAATAAATTTGAGTGTGTTATTTCTGGTGTTATGATATGCGCAAGCTCGTGGAGCATCACGAATTTAAGAGTGTCTAATGAATGAAATTTGTTAAATCCACTTTCTTTTTCGCGTAAACATAATGCTATTACCTCACCTTTATTTTGTGTATAACTCGTATCTTTATCCGAGGTAGGTTTATTTTCTGCTAAAGATTCTGATTTATATCTTTTTTCTAATATTGATGCGACTTCATAACCTTTGATTTGCTCTGGAGTTTCCGGTGATATAGTTAAATAAGTGGCTTTTAATCGTCTTATTAGATCTACGGCAAAAATATTAATTTTTGCTATTATATCGGCGGCAGCATGTTTATCTTCGTATGAGGATATGACTGGGTAAATGTTACCATCTATGTTTGATTTTATATTTGAACTAATGAAAAAAGATAGAGCGCGACCGTATATAGAATCATAAAATATTATCAATATCAGAATAAGAATCAATATTTTCATATCAAATATCAAATATATAATATCAAATATAATATATAAGAAATATAGAAATGACGCCTCCTATTAAATTAAATATTTATAATAGGAGCGGCAGAATAAAAAATAAGTATGTTTTCATAGACGGAGATACGCCGCCTGATATAAAAAAAATATTGATGACCAAGATAAGACCGGCGGATGAAATAAAGCTAAAGAAATACTACGGGGGCCAATGGCGAAAATACTTAGGACTTGATAACAAGGATCATATTCGCGGCGGTGTTCATGGTGAAGAAGATGAAATAACATTAGAAGAATTAAACGCCTTAACAAATATACAAAAAAATATCATTGATACTACTAATGAAACCATACCCCCCATGACTAATATTGATAGCAGTAAAGAACCAAAATTTAAATCGCCCGATCATAACAAAATGAAAGGTCGTGGTTTGGGCCCAGTGTATATTTTTGATATATCTATATATCCACATGATAATGTATTAGAGTTCAAGAAAAAAATTTCGTTACTAACAGGAGTGCCTATATATAAGCAGCATATATGGTACAATTATGCTAATAAAAATCATAATTTAGTATATAACTTATATCTACAAAATAGAGCGGTCCCCATATCCATATTTGAAATGATAAATAATACCAAAGAACAGATAGAGGATATACCTATTATAATGGATTTTTATAATGCTAAAAAGTTAATATCTATCAAATCCTATGATAGTTTTACGATATTAGAAGAATTCGCCGAGAAATTAAATGTTCAGGAATTTAATATGATATCCATGGACGAATACATAAATGAAATACCGGATGATAAGAATATTATGGAAATAATATATTATGGATTTGTAATATTATTTTGGCCCATGTTATCATACAACGCATGGATTGACTATGCGCATAACAAAAATACATTTGAAAAGATATATCCGGATCTAGGGCTAAATAAAGAACAGAATAAAAAAATGTTTGTTATGGAAAAAAGCATAACAGATGAAGCTAAAAAAAATATAAATACTAAATTATCGCGCGATATTTCAAAAAAAATATATATAGGTATAACTTCCGCTATTATTCAAATTATAAGTCCTTACGACTCTCCGATAATAAATCTAAGAAATTTATTTGATAAATTTAGACTTAACTCAGATATAACCGTGAGCAAGTGCTCTATTTTATATAAAGGGCAAAAAATAGTGATGGATAAAGTATATAAAAATAACGCCCCCATCAAAGGAGTAATACCCATAAGGGTGTTTATTTTGAGGATTAATATAAAAGAGAATAAAGCAGATTTATACATATACCCGGATGGAAATTATATAATAAAAACTAAATGGAATGAATCGGACTTGTATAATTTTAAGGAAGTATTTGATATGGCGGTTAAACATATTAATCCTATTATTGATATAATCAATAATTTCGGCAGATATGTATTTAGCACAGGGGCTTCATTACAAAAAATATCTATAAAAAATGTTAAATTTTCGGAAGTTTATATGTCGTTGAACTACAGAGCCGAATTAAAATATAAAGATTATAAGATTTTAGAAAGAATTTTACAAGACTATGAAGCCGCAGGAATTTTAAATTTCAATGAAACCTCGCCCTCCGAAAACAAAATAAATTATTATTTTTCAAAG
>JACCDR011201302.1_pt1 | contig 79036 bp, 108 predicted proteins | sample 7446431 | NCBI WGS metagenome assembly JACCDR01 (sample SAMN15323443, study PRJNA562643) | freshwater metagenome | isolation source: river surface water | place: USA:Blue River Watershed | collected 2017-08-17
ATGATGCTTAACTCGGAAACTAAAGATAAAGTAGTAGAATATTTTGATAGTAGATTTGGCCTTAGAGAATCCACCAAAAATTTTCTTCGGATGGATTGCGTTTTCTGTGGGGGAAAAAATACTGCCGCCATCAATAGAGAACATCTTAAATACCACTGTTTTAAATGCACGGAGCCTATATCATCCCTTCGGGTTATAATGGAAATAGAAAACCTGCAGTCTTTCGGGGAAGTTACGCAATTCCTTAAGCTGGAGTCTATAAGTAGGTTTGGGTTTCTAAAAAATGCAAAGAAGAAAGCCCAAAAGCAGGAATTAGTTTTACCAGAGGGTTTTAGCCCCATCCACATAAAGGATGGTTCTAAGTTGGGGACCATAGCTAGGAAATATATGCAAAGCAGAGGTTTTAAGCTTACGGAACTATCCCTTCGTGGAGTTGGATACACCTGCGAAGGAGACTATGCGGGCTACATAATTTTTCCCTTCTACTCATTAGGGGCTCTTAAATTTTTTCAGGGTAGAAGATTTGCGGGAGCAGGGCCCAAGATGAAAAACCCCATAGCAGAAATCTATGGTATTGGGAAGTCTCAGCTTATATATAATTCCGATGCTCTAATTATGTATGATGAAATTAATTTAGTGGAGAGCATAACTAATGCTTTAACCCTCGATGAGAATACTATCGCTATACTGGGTAAAACTCTTTCTGATTATCAGCGGGATTTATTATTGAAAAGCCCAGTTACTACTTTCAATATTATACTTGACCCCGATGCTTGGGCGGATGCTTTAAAAATGGCAGCATCCCTTTTACCCTACAAAAAAGTAAAATTAACCAAGCTTCCCCAACAGGGGGTAGACGTTAATGAATTGGGGTATGATAAAGCTATGAAGTATATTTTAAAGGCTAAACTAGTAGACCATAAAGACATACTAAGACTACGTTTAAATGAAACAACCCAGCTTACATATAACTGAACAAAATCTTGCTCGTATTCTCTTTAAAGTTATCGAAAGGGAGTTTCCTGACTATGCAATTAATCAGGAATCCCAAAAGAACTTATCAAGAGCGCTGGCACGGGATATATTAATCGAGGGACGGAATTATAACCTATCCCATCGGGGAATACTAAACTCCACTAAAGCAATGGATAATAAGGTTGAAAGATTAACAGCTTCAACCAAAAGTGATGCTTCCCTTTTTGCCCATCTGCTCTTGCTGGAAAGACGACGATTAAAGCATCGGGGAATTTCCCTAATTAAGCCTGGAGATCGGGAATGGCTGGAATTAAAGGCTACTTGTAAACTCGCTACTGAGTTCTGTAAGGAGTTTGGATTGGCCCGGAAGGAAGGGTATCTCCAATATATCAAGTTGGGATTATCGAAGGTTAATAAATATACCATCACCAAATTAAAGTTACTTCACCCCACAATCTGCTCATACTATGACGCTTACCAGGAGCTAGAAATGGACCCATCCCCTTCCAAGACCGAGGAAGTGTACGTATACTATAACAAGTGCATTAATGAAAAAGTTGGGTGGGAGCACAATGACTATAAAACTAACCCCGAAAAGTATGTATGCTTTAAGAGGGCAAAAGAGGAAGCGGATAGATTACATATTGAGTACACCGTATATATCCGGGCTCAATTTTGGGCTATGGAGTATAGGTCGGGGATTCCTGACCCCCATCAATTATACGGAGAGAAAGCTATAGAGCGGTTAAGAAAATACTGCTATGAGAATAAGATAAACATGGGTAATACCAAAAAATTTACGTTTTCAAAAAAGCTTAAAAACCCATTATATGATACGGATAGTATTAAGTAATAATAAAAGCCGAATCCTTGCTCCCACTCAAACCTTATTCGAGATACGGGAAAACCCAAAGCTTAAAGTAAGGAATAAGGGAGCATTCTATAGCCCAGCTTTTAGAAACAGAACCTGGGACGGGTTTACTAGGTACGTAACTGAGTCCGGTCTATTCTCAACAGGCTTGATAGACTACGTAACCGAAGCATTGGACTCAATGAAGTTATCCTACCGACTAGAGGATAGCTTAGAACACTTAGAAGTTATTCCCCAAAAAGAAATTAATAATATTACCCTACGGGATTATCAGGGAGCGGGAGTTGAGGCGGTTATTAATCATAAATTCAAGGGTGTAACTTTTCAAAGGGGGATATTACATGAAGCTACTAACGCGGGAAAATCCATCATTGCCATGGGGTTATATGCTTCATTTGATTGTCCCAGTATTTTATTAATTGATAATATCCTAATTCATAACCAACTCTATAGGGACCTGCTAGCTCAATTCCCCGATGAAGTAGGGGTAGTAGATAGCAAAAGGTTTATTTGGAAAAGATTTAATGTTTGCATGGTTCAAAGCCTTGCTAATAAACTAGATAAACTACCCAAAGTAAAAAAAGCTTTAGCTTCCATTAAGATGATTTTAGTAGATGAGTGTGACCTGGTAATAGGAAAAAAACCCACTAAAAAAATCCTATCTTTTTGCTACGAGGCCCCAGTAAGAATCGGGTTAAGCGGAACTATCTTTAAGAAACGGGATAAACTGCAAAATTATAATGTTCAAGCTTTCTTTGGTCCTATTATCCATAAAACTACTAATAAGCAATTGGTAGAAGCGGGAGTCTCAACTCCACCCGATATTAGGATTGTTATGGGTAATGTGTCAGTTTATAATTCTGGTGATTTCGGCCAGGAATATATTGATGGGGTAATTAAGTGTAGAAGAAGAAACAAGAGAGCTTGGAGAATTGCCGAAAAATCCATCCAACTTGATAGGGCTCCTATTTTAATTTTGTTTAAGCTTCATAAACATATTAAATACCTTAAAAAAACTTTACCGGATTCCCTAAAACACCTACGGATTGAGTATGCTACTCACAAAACCAAGAATCGGGAACAGCTGTTGAATAGTTTTTCAAAGGGTAAAATTGATATATTTTGCTGCTCTATGATTATACGAAGGGGCATGAACCTTCCTACTATTTATACACTAATCAATATCGCTGGGGGAAGCTCAGAAAATAACGTACTTCAAATACTTGGCCGGGCTCTTCGAACTTACAAGGGAAAAGATAAGGTGTACATTTATGACTTCTATGATTTAGGAGCTTACTTGGAGAGGCATTCAAAACATAGAGTGGGTGCATACAAAGATGAGGGCTTAGGTCTTAAAAAGGGATACGAAAAACTATTAAAGAAATATAAATCCAAAAAGAATGGCGGAAGATAAAAGGGTAGCAAGGGATAAGCTTTCTAAAAAACAAGCTGATGTGTTTAAACCCCTCAAGGTATTAGGGACTCAGAATGACCCGTGCTTCGGGAAATTATATGACCCAAAAGACGCAATTTGCCAACGATGTGGTGATTGTGAGTTGTGTGCTATTATGATGGGTCAAAAAAATCATATCGAAAGGGCAAAAGCGGAAAACAAGAATGCCTTCAAAGATTTAGAGACTCCCCCTAAGCTAGAACTTATTGAGGCTAAAAAATTAGCAAGAAAGAGATTAGTGGAGCTAATCAAGAAAAGCCCCAATAAGGAGGTTAATTTTATCATAAATGAGGTATATAGCATATACTTTACTTATGGAATTACCAAGAAAAGTATACAACGGATGATTACGGGGATGACCGAGAAAGGTAAAATTTCTACTGTATCTAAAAATACCAAAACCTTATTACAATGGAACTAACCAAAATGGCTTCTTTGCAGGCTAAACTTATTAGTATGTATGTATCACTGGGGTCACTTCCTGACAGTTGTGATATTAACACCAAAGCGGGCCAAAAACTTCTTCGGGACATTTGTTTTTACCTTCTAGTGGAGTTAAACGAGGCTTTTGAAATACTCGAGCAGATACTTCATGCCTCCACTAACAATAAACCCCAGGCAATTCCAGAGCTATTAGAGGCGTATAATGAAGAATGGGCTGATGCCTGGCATTTTATTCTTGAGCTAAATGATTATGCGGGATTGTCTGGCCTGCTGTTAAGCAATTACACCTTTCTAAATGTCTCCAATGATACAAGAATCTCCGATATACTGGAGAATACCTTGCATTTAGAGGATGTACTTTACAACTCTGCTGCTAGGCTTAACCAGATGGAGTTGGTAGCTTCCCTATCACAGCCCTCATATAACCTAGGAGTAGATGCAAATACTTTATCTTTATTGGGGCTATCTACTTTTAAAATCTCCCCTGAGCATTTAGAGATTCACCAAGCCTATAATCATAGTATCATTAAGGAATATGCTCTATGCCTAAATGAGTTAAAGATTAAGGACTGGTCACAAAGTACCCGGGAATCTAATCTGAATAACTTTTACAACAAATTATTCAAAAGCTTTTTTTTAGTTATTAGATATATGCACTACCTTGGTAAACCCTTTGCTAAAATATTTGAAATTTATGAATCCAAAAACCAAAAAAATGTCCAAAGAATCCAAGCAAAATACTAGAATAGTAGAAGCCTTAAGAAGCACTTTAAAAGCTGTAGATAGGCCTCTCCAATCTTTCTACTTTCACAAGGAGCTTACTTCTCGTAATCATAAATTCACCATAGAAAGGTTAAGGTATTATCTCTACTATTACTCCCGTAACGGAGTTATTGTTAAACACAAGATACCGGGAGTTCCAGCTTTCTACTGTTTACCCGAATGGTTTGACAATCATGGCTTTTTAAATAAAGAAATCCCCATAAAAAACTTAACTAATGGAAGTAATATATCAGCCTAATCTTATGTACATGGATAACCTTCAGCAAGCTTGGGAGGGCATCAATGAGTTTATTGTAAACAATGAGGAGCTACTTAGAAGCCGTGGAGCATTACAGTATAGCTCTATGCTTGTAGGGTACGATTTTCTTATCTATTCTAAAACCAATAAGATAGACCCCAAGTTTGACTTTGGAAAGGTACTGGGATACAAAGAAGCTAAATGGAGTAAGCTTCTGAATAATTACCTTAACTATGGATACCTTGACCTAGTAAAGTCCCAAGTACTTGCTCGTGAGGGAAAGAATGGTAATAGCAAGCAAATAAACTACAATTACACCTACCATTTTGATAACCAGCATAAGTCAGGAAAAGATTGCCTTATTTCTTTAACCTTCTCACGTAGGAAGGGAAACCTCAACCCAGTAGTGATTTATAATACCCGGGCATCAGAGGTTACTAAAAGGCTTATCTTCGATTTTCTTCTTATACAAAGATTGTCGGAGTATGTATACGGAAAGGACAGGCAAGTAGAAGTTATTTCCCAAGTTCCATACGCTTTTGTTAACTGTGATTGTTTTATGATGTATTTGGCATGGAAAGGAAAGAACTTACTAATCCCCAATAAAAAAGGGGGCTTTGGAAAATTCCAACAAAAACTTCTTACTACCTATGATAAGTTTCTTAACACAGATTGGAACAATATCAAATACAAGGTATCTCAACGAGCTGCAAAACAAGTGCATGTTCACCAGAAAAATGCCGAAGTGGGAATCCCCCCACTATATGCGAAGAAACTAAAAATTACGGGAAGAATAAAATACCGTATTCAAGAAATAGACGCTTTAAATCAACAGTAAGATGCACTTACCGATACTTCCTCAACGATTAATGGCAACTGCCTGCCAATACTTAAATAGATTCGGGCGAATTGTAGAAAGCGAAAAGTGGCAGGGATTAGACATGAACCGGCCCATGTTGGAATTTCAACACTTCTACTTCATGATGCCCATGGTTGCAATAGCCGACCTAGAAACTATACCCGAATTTAAGACTTACCTATCAATGCCATGGGCAAGGCAGCATTTAAAGGAAAGACTCTCAAGTATTCCCTTAAACCCCGGTGAGACTTACAAAATATGGCCATATTATGGCCAGGACAAAGCAATGAGAACGGAGAATCAAAAGTTCTCCCATACTTATATGGAAAGGTATTGGCCCAAAAAAGCTTGGGATGCTGAGAACAGACCCCCCAATGGCCAGCACTTTGGTATAAGATACCCCTACGGTGACCTTGCTGATGTTATTCACCAATTACACCATAACATCTATACTCGCCAAGCTTACCTTCCCGTTTGGTTTCCCGAAGATACTGGAGCTGTTCATGGGGGTAGAGTTCCATGTTCAATAGGCTACCATTTTTTATACCGTAATGGTAAGATGGACTGCACCTACCACATAAGGTCCTGCGATATTTTTAGGCACTTTATTGATGATGTTTATCTTACTGTGGGTTTAACTGATTTTGTAGTAGAAAAGCTAAATGATTTATTTGGGGGTTCTACTATTCAATTGGGAAATCTATATATGAATATAGGTTCACTTCATTGTTTTAATAATGAAAAAAACCGACTCATCAAATATGCCAATACTTAAGATTGGACTTAACTTCCCTCTGGTAGAGAATACTACCCGGATTACTCGGGATTCCCTATATATCAACATGTGTAAATTAATTAGCCTAAGAAGCTTTTGTCAAAGAGCAAAGGTGGGGTGCATCATTACTTCCCCTGACCATCGCATAATAAGCTCCGGCTATAATGGAACCTTACAAGAGGCTTGCATTGGGATATGCGACCCCCATGATAAATGCGCACATGCTATACATGCTGAGGCTAATGCCATTTCTTTTGCTGCTAAGAACGGAATCCCCCTAAAAGGCTCTATTCTCTACTGCACACATTCCCCTTGCTATGAGTGTGCTAAATTAATTGTTCAAGCAGGAATTAATACCGTAGTTTACGCAGAGCAATACAGACTATCGGAAGGCATAATATTATTAAAAGAACACCAAATAAATGTTATCCATTATCTCCTACCATGAGCTACCAGAATTTCCGAATCATAACGACTGAAGAAGAACTTAACTTTGTAATATCCGCCTGTAAAAAAACCCAATATGCTTCAGTAGATTTTGAAACTACCGGGCTTAAATATTACTCTAGTTTAGAATATCCATTAATCCTGGGTATTTCCTATCAGCCCGGATGCGCTTGGATTCTTCCCCTACAACATTCGGAATCTCCCTTCAAAAAGGGTAACAAGTGGAAAAAGCTACTTAAAAAATTAAGCCGGGAGGTATTAGAGAACCCCTCTATAGTTAAAGTTGCTTGGAACTTTAAATTTGAAATCAAATGGTTTAATGTACTAGGGGTATTTCCAGCATTTCGACTACTTGATGCTATGCTTGCTAAATATTGTTTGGATGAAGAACGACCCCATGACTTAAAGAGTATGGTTTCAATGATGTTTCCCCAGTACGCTAACTACGAGCTTAAAGTAAAAGGGCAAAATTGGGGCTCTATTCCCCTGAATACTTTATCGGAATACTGTGCATTAGATGCCGACTTAACCCTTAGAATTTTTATCTACCTTGAAAGCAGAGTTATTAAGCTGGGATTCTACCCATTGTTTAGAAACCTACTGATGATGGCAACTAGAGTTCTTGCTAAAGCTGAGTTTAGGGGGGCACCCATTGATTTGGATTACTTAAACCAAATGGTTACTAACTATGGAAGCAAACTTATAGTATTAGACAAGGAGCTTAGGCAGAATAAAAAATTACTAAAGTATCAATTACACAAATCCCAAGAAATTCGAGCTAAGATAACTACCACTCTTCACGAGGAGCTAAAAGAGATTAAGAACTCAGATAGGTCACAGGGAATAAAAACCCGAATGATTAACCAAAGAGAAGGGAAGCTCAAAGCTATACAATCCACTCCCATTGAACCCATTAATTTCATTTCACCCACTCAGCTGATTGATTATTTATTCAAATCAGAACATGGGTTAAAATTAAAGCCCATAAAAACTACAAAGAAGGGAAAGCCCTCTACTGATGAGGAATCACTGGAGGCGCTGAAAAAAAAGGATAAAAGTGGATTCATGGAAAAACTCCTTGAGTTTAGGGGAATCTCAAAACTTTATTCCACTTATATTAAGGGAATGCTACCCCTCACGGATTCATATGGGAGAATCCATACTTCATTTTTAATTCATGGAACTGTTACTGGGAGGCTATCTTCAAAAGAACCTAATCTTCAAAACATTCCAAGGGATACCACTTCCTCGGATATTAAAAAAATGTTTATACCCCCCACCGGGTTTGTATTACTGGAAGTAGATTACTCCCAAGCGGAGCTTAGAGTAGTAGCAGAACTTGCTAAAGATGACGTAATGATTGACATCTTTAAGAGGGGTTATAACATTCACGTTGCTACTGCCTGCTTAGTAAATGGGGGATTAGAACAATATGACAAGGTTAAGGGCCTTATAAAGATTGGGGATTCCATGAGTGGAGCAGACCTTGCAAAGCCAGAGAATAAAGATTACCTATTTTGGGTAAAACAAAAGAAGCGGGCAAAACTAATTAACTTCGGTATTCTTTATGGGCAGGGTCCCCGTAAACTTGCGGGTGAGCTGGATTGTACTGAAGAAGAAGCTGAACAATTTATTGGGGATTGGCTAAATAATTACAAGGGTGTAAAAAAATGGATTACTAAACAAAAGAAATTCGTTCACGAGAATGGTTACGTAATTAGTTTATTTGGAAGAAAAAGAAGGCTTTATAACATTGACCACCCCAATAAACGGATAAGGCTGGAAGCTGAAAGGCAAGCAGTAAATACCCCCATCCAAGGCTGTGCATCCGACTTTGCCCTATTCTCTCAAGTTATACTGGATGAAATGATTATGGCTAACATACTTCCCCATGATACTCAGCAAGTATACACCGTGCATGACTCCATTGGGTTTTTTATTAGGCCCCATGAGATTCATAAAGCAGTTCCTATTATAACTGAAGTATGTAATAACCCAAAAACTAAAAAATACTTTGGGTTTGAGCTATCCCACGTACGGATGAAAGTATCCGCGGAAGTAGGGGAGAATTGGGGTTCTCTCACTGAGTATTCTGAAACCGAAGATTACACTAAATTACTAAACTGATATTTATGAGTACGAAGATTGAAATTGAAAAGAGGGCATTATTACTAACCCATGATAAATCCTTTGTTTCCAAAGCTTGGGGGCCAGAGCTCTACCACAAAGTTCTTCAATTGGGGGATGAGATTCATCAGGGATACATTACTAATAAGCTTTATCAGGAAAAAGTTATTACCAAATTATTTACCTGGGGTTATACCTCTATTTCCCCAATTAAATTTAATCCCTCAGTATTTAGGCTTCGTCAAAGAGATACTACTCGGGGGTTAGAGTATTGGATTACCTTAAAGGATGACATAAAGCCCCAACAATCAGAATGGGAGAGGCCTCTTAGTCTAGCAGAATTTGAAATGCTGTGGGGATTTACTTCGGGTAAAAGGATTCATAAAAAGAGGTATGAATTACTTCACCCTTCTATCCCATTTAAACTAGAGATTGATGGCTTTCTTGATAGGTATATGCTAATTGCAGAAGTGGAAGTTCCTACCTTAAAAGACTATAATCTAGTGAAACTTCCTGGTAAAGACATCAGTAAGCTTAATAAATACTCAAATAAAAATCTCGCTAAATAATATGGCAAAGACTAGAAAAGAAGTTTGGATTGCGGCTAAATCCATGCTGCACCAATTGATTGATTGCGCGATTGACGTCCAAGAGCTTTCCCAAAAAGACCAAGAATGGGTTGAAAAGAAGCTATATACGCTTTCTAACAAACCCATACTAATAGAAAAAGTTAAAAAGATTAAAGACGACAATATCTTGTTTAGTGAATTTAAAAAATAACATATAAACCCCATGAACAGAAAAATCGCATTTACAGGAACATCGGGAAGTGGAAAAACCACCCTAGTTAAATTTGTTTCAGAAAAATTTAGTATACCCCATATCTCTGGGTCTGCCTGGGACCTAAAAAATGATGAGGACAAACATACCCTAAGAGACCAATTTGGATTTCCCGGTGGCGGACATGCCGGAGTAATTAAGTACTCAGCCTTAAACCCGGAATATGGGGTATTTAATCAACAGCTTCTTTTGAAAAGAAGATTAGAGCTAGGAATGCTTAATCAATCATTCGTTACAGACCGAAGCCCCATTGATAACCTTACGTATTTCATAATGCAATGTGGATACCATCCCATGGTTACAGACCACATAGTATCGGAATTTATGAACAATGCCTTCAAAGCCTATCAGCTGTTTACACATATAATATACGTGAAGGCAGTTCAACCCACAGAAGTAGAAAATAATCAAAGCCGTATTGCAAACCGGTTCTATCAAAAAGCTGTAGATTCTATGTTTGAGTATTGGCTTTATAACTTCTTTCGTAGAAGTTCCCAAGTTGCCACTCCAAAACTTCTAGTTATTGATTACTGGAACCTCGAAGCAAGAAAGCAGGAGGTAACTCAATTTTTATCCCATGACTACCCCAGCAAATAAGTCAAACCTTCGGGTAATTAGAATCAATTACGGGGGTGAGAAGTTTAAGTTCGATATTTTTAAAGACCTTGACATCAGCGTATTTAAAATACAAGAAGAGCTTCAATCCCAAGCTTCTAATTATTCCTTCGCCTTACTTCTGCAAAAAAAACTTCTTACTAAGTTCCATGAGTTAAAAGAGGAAAGGAAAGCATTAGCCGCTAAACTTTATCTTAAGGCAAAAGAAGAAACCATAAACGGAAGAATCCCCAGTGATGATTATTGTAACGCTAAAAAAGAATCAAGCTCCCGATACAGGTTGATTACAAAAGCTTGCATTGTTGCAAGGGACCACGCAGATAGTTTGTTTGCAGTTATTAAAGGGTATGAGCAAAGACAGTCCCTATTACAAACTATCAGTGCAAACTCTCGTAAGGAAAAAGACTAAGGACTATTTATAATAACAAAAGAAAAACAATTTATGGCATCACAAGGACTATTAAAACGTTTGGCTAAACGCCGAGAGGAATTAAAATCCAAAGGCGGGGGTGGCAGTTTCTTCACGGTTAAAGAGGGAACTACCCGAATGCGAGCTTTACCCGTTGGAGAGGATGTAGAGTTTGCCAAAGAGGTAACTTACTTCTACTTGGGCTTAAAACTGGGGGGTATAGTATCCCCCGTTACTATTGGAAAGCGCTGTGCACTGATGGAAGCTTACAATGAAATGTCTAACTCAAAGAATGAGAAAGACCGGGAGTTTGCCAAGAAGTATTTAAAGCCCTCCAAAAAGTATTTTTCCCCCCACATTAAATACAAGGATGAAGCAGGAAAGGAGATTGATAAAGATGCTGGAGTAAAGCTCCTGATACTCTCGGGTGGCCAATACCAAAAGCTTATTGACCTTTTCCTTGATTCCGATAATGGGGATTTTACTGACCCCATAAATGGCTACGACTTGAAATACGTTCGTACTGGAAAGGGAAAACAGGATACTAAATACGATATTCTACCCGGTAAGGTTAGTAAGCTGGATAAGGAATTTCGGAAAGTGTATGACATTGAAGCCATGGTTGCTGAAATGATTCCTACTTACAAAGAAACCAAAGCTAAACTTGAGGAATTTCTTAACCTGCCCCAAGAAGGCTCTGATGAGGAAGAACCCGCACCAAAAAAGAAAAAGAAAAACAAAGGTGACATCTAACTCAATCACAATTTATGGCAACAAAAAGAAAAGCGGGGGTGGAACTGACCCCCGCAGACATTAAAAGAAGGTATCCTACTGCCGGAATAGCTGATGAGATATGTATTACTCCCGATAGATTAATCTGGCTACCCTCATCTATTCTTGCTCTAAACTGGCAAACAGGTGGTGGACTTCCCTATGGTAGAATCATGGAGTCCGCTGGGGAAGAATCCACTGGTAAAACCCTACTTGGGATAGACTATGCCTGCAGTGCTCAAAAATTGGGGGGGATATGTTTATGGGCAGACTCAGAAGCTACATTTGATAGGTACTGGGCAGAAAGAAATGGGATGGACCTTACTAAAACTATCCTACTGCCAAATGAAAACATTATAGAGGTAGTATCTGATTGGAGTGCTGATATGGCTGTTACCTACCGAAAAAAATTGGGAAAAAAAGTACCCATTATCCTAGTATGGGATTCCATGGCTGCTTGGGAAACCCGGGATAATATGGAAGCTGCCGATGATGATTCGGGGGAAGACATGGGTAGAAGGTCAAAGAAGATTTACCAGCTGCTTAGAAAAAGAACAAAAATATTCGCCGAGAATGACATCTGCGTATACTCCATCAACCAACTTAGAAAAAAGGTTGGAGCTAGTAAATGGGAGGACCCTGATACTACACCCGGGGGTTCAGCTATGAAGTTCTTTGCTTCCATCCGAAGCCGACTTTACCAATCCAAGGTTATTAAGGATGAAAAGACCGAAGAACCCATTGGAAGGTTTATCAATATTCGCCATAGCAAATCTAAAGTTGCCCCCGTTAGAAAGACAATTAAGGCTAGAGTATTTTTTCAAGAAACCAATGGCATACTGGGATATGACCCATACTTCGGCTTTCTTGAAATACTTGAAGATGCAGGTATTATTGAAAGACGAAGGGGACTATTTTATAGGAAGGGAAAGCTTATTGCCAAGGGAGAAGAAAACATGGATAAGCTAATACGTGAGGATAAAGATTTTCGCTCATTGATGATTAAAAAATTGGGTATAAACACCATATCAAAAACTCGAGAAAAGCTATAGAATGGAAAAGAAAGCTACCACTGGTAAAAGATTTTTAATATTGGACGGTACTAATCTTGCATACATGAGCTACTTCAATAACACTGGGCTTTCCTACAAGGGGAAGCCCACTTCCGTTATATATGGGGTAATTAGTTCCATAAGGTCTTTAACTCACCGTCTACATGCAGATAAGGTTTTGATTTGCTGGGATGGTAGAAAGCATCCTGAAAGACTAAAAATGCTACCCACTTACAAGGGCCATAGAGCAGGAAGGATGACTCCCGAAGAAAAGAAAGGCCTAATTACCCAAATGGAAACCACCCGCAAGATGCTTCATTTATTGGGATTCACTCAATATCATTGTCCCGATATAGAGGGTGATGATATGATATATATGACCTGCCGTAAAGTTCTTCGACAGGATGAATCCAATAAAGTAGTTATCGTTTCAATGGATAAAGACTTTAATCAGTTAATTTCTGACCGGGTATATACCTATAATCCTAAAACCAATGCTATAATCACTCCCCAATTTCTTTCCATGAGGCACTTTGGGTTAAAGCCCTTTCAGGTATTTGATTTTTATTTATTTCTAGGGGACAGCTCCGATGATATACCCGGCTATAAGGGCATAGGGGAAGTTAAAGCATCCCAATTCTTAAAACAGCATTTAACCATCCAACATTTCTTAAATAACCCGGAAAAAGAGTTTAGGGGAATTGACCGAAAAGAGCTTAAAAAATTTTATAAGCTAGCTAGGTTTATGAGAGACCTGCCATATTTTTATCGCAAAGTACTAAAACCCAATGGGGTTAAACCCAAAAGATATGGAAAACATAGCCCCGATTTAGCGGGCTTTAGCGATATGTGCCGGGAATATGGCATACGTAGTTTTCTATCGGAAAAAGAACAAATACTTATTACCAAAGCTATATGATACATTTTGCTGACCTTCATCTACACCCCTTTAAAGAACATAGCCATAATGTGGGGGGAAAAGTTAATAGTAGGTTAGAGTGGGGAATCAAAACCCTTGAATGGGTTTCCACTCTAGCATATCATGACGATGCCATACTTACTTTTTCGGGGGACCTTATACATGACCCCGAATCCATGCGTAATTCTCTTTTCGTAAACCTTCTACAGGCTTATGATAGGTACATTGAAAGGCGGGGGATAGATTTTTACGCTATCTCGGGTAACCATGATATGTCGGGCTATAATGGGATAGAGGATAGAAGTTCCTCATACCTTCAAGGCCTTTCCATATTTAGAACCTTTAAATTGATTGATTACAGGGGGGTTGGGTTAAGAAACAGAGCTAATCGCATATGGGGAGTACCTTATTTAAACAATCCAAAAGATACAATAAAGCTAATCAAAGACTTTAACAAATCTTCGGATGCGGGGGACATCCTTCTTATACATAGCGACTTGCCAGGGGCTACTACCCCCATGGGTATACAAACGGGCGACGTAGATGAATATATCGACCTTGCATACTGGAAAAAATTAACCAAGAAATACCAATTTGTTTTTGCTGGTCATATCCATAAACACCAGAGGATATGTGAAAATACTTATATGATTGGCGCCCCCATACAAAAAGATTCGGGAGAGATTAACACTACACCGGGAGTTATTGAAAGCGGAAGTGGTAGTAAAATTAAATTTATCCCATTACCCGATACTTTTCCCCGATTCATACGGGGGGAACGTCAGAACGACAGCTTGAACTGGTATGTTCCTCATCCCCCCAAGTTGACTAGCGAGGTCACATTAGAAAATTCTGGTGGCTATGTAATTAACAGGAAGAAACTAATAAAGCAGTATGCAAAAGACACTAAGCTTTCATCTACAAAAACAAAGTTTTTAAAAACCCTATTAACTAAGATATGATTACCTTTACTAAGATTACTATTCAGGGTTTTGGCTCTATTGTAGAACCCTTATGCCTTGAGTTCAATAGCCGAGGAATCCATATAATCCGGGGTGAGAATGGCGTTGGTAAGTCCACTATTTTCCAGGCTTTATGTTGGGTATTATTTGGAAAACTTATTAAGAAGAACTCTACCATAGAGCCATGGAAATCCATAGTGGGACACTACGAAGGAACCCTGGTAGAAATATGCTTTACCAAGGGGGATGATGCTTATGTTGTTGCTAGGTGTTTGAATTACAAGAAAACAGTACATGGTTTAGCTGGCAAAAACAATGCGTACCTTTGGATTAATGGGGAACTTCAAACTAAAGAAAAAGGAGCGAATAACATTCACCGAGAAGTATCACGTATAATTGGCTACTCGTTTGAGTTGTTTAAAAATTCTGTGGTATTTCCACAGGAATCTATCAGGTTAATGGAAGAATCCGGGCCATCAAAAAAAGAGATATTCGAAGAGGCTTTTGATGCGTTTTTTATTACCAAAGCTGCTGAGCTAGTGGAAAAGGAGAGAGCAAAATTTCTTGAAGAGCTTACTAAATTGGAATTGGAACTCCCCCACCATGAAAATAGACAGGTAGATTTAAAAAATACCCTAAAAGACATAGAGAATCAAGCAGTAAATTTTTATACCGAGAGGGATAAACAGATATTGGCTATTCGAAAAAAAATAAAAGGGCTAAAAGCTTTAAAAAATTCTGACGTATCAATTAAAGCTAAGGACATTCAAAGGCAATATGAACTTGTTCAAAGTGAGATAGATAGGGTTCAAGCTAGAAAAGATTTGTATGAGGGTGTACTAGATAGGGAGTTTAAGCTACAGATGGAGTTAACAGGGCTTCAAGCAGAAGCTCAATCCCATGAGAATGAGATTAAGGGCTTACGGTTGGAATTACTTCAACCTAAAAGAACCTGCCCAACATGCAATAGGCCAATGGAGTTTGATAAGCCGAAGATGCTTTTAAAAATAAAAGACCTTACTAATGAATTAAAGGCCCTTAATACAAGAATAACAACTCTAAGTGTTAAACATACGTTAGTACAAAAGAAAGTAGCTAAAAGGGGTAAAGCTACTATGGAATTAGCAGAAAAAAAATCCCTGAAAGTAAGCCTTGAAAAGCAATTAACTTCTTTAAAAGATGCTTTAGAGGCAGCGAATAATGCAAGTATGCAAATTAAACTTCTCAAAGCCCAGAAAAATGAACTCTCAGCCCAGGTATTTAAAATGCCCCAAGAAAGGATTGAGGATTTACAAAGGCAAATAACCCTAGAGTCTAATATCATCACAGAAAGTACTGACCGGATTAACACCCTAAGATACATGGTAGACCTAAGAAATTGGGCATTAAAAGAACCATTATCTAATAAAGGTATTAAGGCTTACTTATTTAAGATAATGTTAAACAAAGTAAACCTGCATTTAAAGTCTTACTATTCCTTCATTGGCTTTAATATAGAATGCTACGTAGACATGGAGTCAGCCAATAAAAACATCGAAATGCTTATTACATTTCGAGAACAACTTGCTTCCTATTATGACCTTTCAAAGGGACAGAAACAATTAGCGAATATCGTAGCTATCTTTGCACTATCGGATACTCTACGGGAGAATAAGCCCTGTAACATACTTTTACTGGATGAGATTTTCGAAAGCCTATCTGAAAACAACGTAGAAGTAGTTAGTAATATCATACAACATAAGGCTAAAGATAGGAGCGTTTACATAATCTCTCACCTTTCCACATTTCAACCCACTAATTCTAAACTTATTAACCTAGTGTTAGATGAAAAATTTCAGACCAAGTTAGCTTAACTAAGTATCGTAGATACTATTACTTTATAAATCATTAGGTTTATGGGGGTTAATTCAAGAAGCAAGGGAACAAGAAATGAAAGAAGAGCAGCGGAACTAGTAACTAAATGGACTGGCCATAAATTTGCAAAAACACCTGCTTCTGGCGGACTTCATTGGAAAAAATCATTTGTACAGGGGGACATAGTCTGCACCGTTGAAGGTCACTATTGCCCCTTTTGTTTTGAAATAAAGGCGCATAAGGAAATAGACTTCTCCCATTTATTAAACCCAAAGATTAAGGAAGGCCGGGTTAAAATACTAGAATTTTGGAATCAAGCTAGAAGGGATGCTACTTTGGCTAAGAAAATACCCCTACTCCTGATGCGCTATGATGGTATGCCATCAGAACTTTTCTATTTGGTAATGGAGTACAGAGATTACCGAGTTATACAACAAAACATGATGCTTGAGTTTGTGTCATCAATTACTAGTAAGCTGGAGTATAAAACAGATAAATACCATTTAATCTTCCTAGTATCCACTAATTTTTTTGAGCTGCCCTATTCAACCGTAAGAAAGATTGCTAAAACTCATCTAAAGAAAATTTATGCCTAAAAAACCAAAACATTATTACTGCTGGGTTATTGCTTACATCAATACAGATAACCTATCAAATGTAAAAAAAGAGCTTAAAGCTAGCCCTGAGTATGCCGAGGTTGAGGCATACATACCCACAGTAAAAATCTTAAAGAAGCAATTTAAGGGTAAATCTACCTTTGAAGAAATACCGCTTCTTTTTAATTATGGGTTTTTTAAAATACCCAGGAAATTTGCAATCTCTCATCAGTACCTAGAAAACATGAAGGATAATATCTCCTGTATTTTTGGGTGGGTAAAAGACCCCGCCAAAAAGTTTCAGATGTTTATTGCTGGGAAGCATGACCCAAAAGACGATAAGCATATATACTATGCTACTGCCACTTCAAAGGAAATCACCGACTTGATTAAGATAGCTTTCGAGAATGATATTCACAAAAGCAAAGACTTAACCCAGGTTAAGCCAGGGGAAATCATTACCCTAAGGGGTTATCCATTTGAAGGCATACAGGCTGAATTGGTTTCCTTAGATGCTAAAAGAAAGAGAGCTACAGTTAAGATTGAGATGTTTGAAAGTAAAAGAGAGGTTGAGGTATCCTTTGATAACTTATTTTTTACCATTTACCATAATAAGGCATATGATGACAGCGTAAGTACTACCGAAGCTTTTTCAAATGTAGAAAATACCAACAAATTTAATTAGCATGTTAAATAAGGCTGTATTCAAATACCTCACTAATGATGAAAAAACCGCCCTTTCACTTCAGATAGGGCTGGACAAATCCACTTGGGAATCAGGGGAAATAATGGGCAAATCCCATTATAAATACCTAGAGATTAAATACAGGGCTGAGTACTTCGTAAAATTTTTTAGTTCTTACATCAGGCTTTATGATAGGCTAGTGCCAGAAGATGATATGTTCGACGCAGAGCATCCAGTGAGAATCTATTTTCGTATGTGCATTGAAGAGCGTAAAAAAGTAATTACCGCTTTTGAGTCTATGAAAATTTATATCAAGTCAGCCCCGGAAATTCCTACTGGGGTAAAAGCTAATATTCATAGGTTAACAAAAGCTCAATTGAATGAGAAGATTATTAAACTAGTAAAGCATTGGGAAACTTCAGATAACGCCTACCATAAAAGCTTTCTTACCCTGATAAAAGAATTTGATAGGTGGAATAACTTTAGAATACTACCTAAAGAATTACAGGAGCCTTCAGCCTTTAAGCGGAGGGTAAAAAAAACCTACAAAAAACACTTAGAGGTAATAACCCTAATGAATGAAATCACCCTTCGGTTTATACGTAAAAAATACAAAGCAAGTTCTCAAGATGAGGTGATGTATTTTCCCTGCATGGGGGGAGTAGTTCCCTTGAAAAAACAACCCTTCTTAATAAAGCAATTAACCAGTGTGGGGCTATATCTGTTTGATGAGTATGATTGGGCTAATGATTATTTACAGAACCTAAAAGACTACCTTTCTGTACCCAACAAAAGTTGTAAGGACGGACTGGTGTTCTGGCCAAAATACCGGGAGCAAATTCGTAGAGCGTTTAACTACATGGAGATTAACAACATAAATCCCGATAGAAAATACCTTCGGATGGCAATTAATAAACAAGAGTTCTTTAACCATTATTAACCCTAATAATTTTTTTATTCCCATTAAAACCTTTCCATTAAATTTGAATAATCAAAAATTCAATCATCATGGCAAAAAGAGTTTATTTAGAAACCCTCACTCCCGCAATTAGGGCAGCTGCTCAAATGCGGCATCGGGATTTTCAAAGAGAGTGTATAGTCCGTGGACTATCTTTCGAATTCGTATTAACTATGGACCATACGCAACTTGTGGAATGGTTTGTAACAAACTATGATAACGGGCAAGACTTAACCCGGTTATCCCAATTCGATGCCTTTGTGGATGCTGAATTAATTAAACGGGGTTACAAGAAAGGGGATGCTTTACTTCATCCAAGTTTAAAATTTGGATATATCCCTACGAGTTCTATCAACTCCCCCTCATCCCCTACTTTATCCCCCCGAAATTCAACTCCTAAAACTACCAAAGTTACTTCATCCCCTAAAAGAGAAAAAGATTCCCACGGCCTAGTTTCAGGCACTAAAAAAAGTTATACTTATGAATTAGCGGAACAGGGATTACCATTACCCGAAATTATTTCACAGGTGAAAGAGAGGTTTCCTGAAGCTCAAGAATCCTCTATCAAGATTTGGGTGGGACGAGTGAAAAAAGGAAAACATGTATAGCACCAAAGACTTTCCCATAAGGGAAGACTACTGGTACATATTATGCTACCATAACTTTTATAATATCCATTTAGTACCTTATTACTTCTTCGATAAGGCTAAAGCACAAATTGCGATTAAGAGAGCCCGAAATCGTTACTCCGGGTACCAATTCGAAGCCATAAAAGGCAATAAGCTACGTGGGCATTTGTTAAAATACAAAATCAATTACGATTACTTTAGAAAGGGGCGGGTAAGCAAGTATAATTACCCCCCCGAATGTAAAACTAGAAGGCAGAAAAAAACCTACCGGGATAAATACCATAAAAGGCTTAGGAAAATGGGTTTTATTTGGTATCATGCCCCCATTAAATTCAAAGTATGGCAGGATAGTGATATACTAGAAATAAGGCCTACTAAGTACAGGCATCGTCCTCGTTCTAATTATCGAGTATTTAAGGTTTTAAGTAAACCAAAATACCTCTACTACCTAATAGACTACCCTGAAATCATGGTGAAGGACCCCAACTATGTTTTTAAATGCCGGGTAATTAGATGGAACGTGGAAAAGCTAAGATTTAAAAGAACCGAGGTAGAACTATTAATTCATAAATTGGATACCATAATCCCAATAACCTTCAATGAGGCCAAACTCGAGATACTTAACACCGGAATTGCAGGAATTAGTACTAAACACTCCAAAGGGCTTGAAAAGTATTATAAACCACTTATGCGGTTTAAATACAATGAGGCGATTTGCAGGCTCCCCGAAATTTGAGGTAATTAATACCCGCTGTTACCGGTGGGATTGGAAAGAGGATAAGGAAACACTGAGCTACTTTAGGCAACTCTATAAAAAAAATCCCCAGTATGCTCGTTTATCCAATGCGTTTTTAAAAATTTACTTATGGCCAAAAATTCGTAAATATTACCCCCAATTAAAAGGGGAAAATATTTTTTTAGTAACAATTTCCGCGTATGCGTATGCGGAAAGATTGTATTTTACTTCCAGTGCTTATGTAGATAATGCTTTATCACACGGAGTACTAGTTCCACCAGATGCAAAAGCTACTCATGAATTTAAGAGGCGGGGATTTACCGAAAAGCCCATGAAAGTAAAAAAATCGGGTTGGTATATTGTATGTCATAGGTTAGACTTATATTATCCAAAGAGATTTAAAACCCAAATGGATGCCCTATCCTATAGAAGTAGAATAGGAATACATGGAATCACAGGAGTAAAAATACTATGAATATCTTTATACTATCCCATAACCCTATCAAGTCAGCTCAATATCATAATAATAGGCATGTAGTTAAAATGCCCACAGAGTACGTACAAATGTTAGCTTGGGCTTTTTACGATGAAAAAGGTACTATTAGACTAAATGGGGTAAAGCAGTATGATTGGGATACTTACCCGTATGAGGAAGGGCTTTACCGATTTAACAAAAGCCATTACTTTCATCCGTGTACTATTTGGGCTAGAGAATCCCTATCGAATTGGGAATACCTGCTTAAATTAGCCTACTGGACTTGCAAGGAATACCAAAAAAGATATAATAAAGAGCATAAAACTTACAAAATCATTCTTTGGATGATACATAACCCACCCCCCCTTCCCCGGCAACCTTTAACACCCTTTACTTTGGGAGCTATAAAGATGTGCTGTCACCATACTAACATCGTAATTGCTTACAGATTATACTACCGAATCTTCAAGCAACATATAGCTCAATGGGGTACAAAATACCAAAAAAAGCCCTCAAAGCCCCCGAAATGGTATTTAGAATCATAACTTTAGAACTATTATTCATAAATCAAATTTAAAACCATGTCAAGAAAATTGGACGTAAAGAAAATTAAATCAGCCGTACAGGACGGGGAGTTCCTGATTATTACTTATGCTGATGGCACGACTGAAACCTTTATTCTCCACACTCAAAGGTCCGTAAAATCTTCCGGTTCTGCTGCTTCCGAAACCTCGGATGACGACGACGAGGACGACGACGATGACGAGGACGAAGCCCCAAAGAAAAAGGCTGCTTCAAAAAAGAAAGCCTCGGACGACGATGACGATGAGGACGACGATGACGATGAGGACGACGATGACGAGGACGACGACGATGACGACGACGACGACGATGACGAGGACGACGATGACGACGACGATGACGAGGACGACGATGACGACGACGACGATGACGACGACGATGAGGATGAAGCCCCAAAGAAAAAGGGTGCTAAGAAAACACCACCTCCACCTCCCGCCAAAGGAAAAGGTAAAAAGAAGTAAGTATCCGGGTTTAGTAATAGTGCAAAAAAGGGGTGGGAATGTTCCCACCCCTTTACCTTTTAAATCCTCAAAAAGTGATAGCAGATATTACAAGAAAAAAACTTATCGCTAATATAGTAGAGAGCGACTTAAGAAACATAGTAGCAGTACTGATATTCAATAGCCAGCAGAACCGATTGCCAGAGGAACTTAGACTATACCCGGAAGATGCAGTACCCCCGGATGAGTTTTTAAAGTTAAAAACTACCGCCAAAGAATACATAAACATATTAGAAGAGCTAGGGTATGAATCACTTTCAAGATACTATACAGACCACTTGGAAAAACACACAGGCATTTTTCCAAAGCCAGAATAAGCATTTTTACATTCCCTACAGTCATACTTTGAACTTAGCTTCTCTTACTCATAGGCCTCGTTTTTATCATCATTTACTCCGTTCCATATCCCTGATTGGCGGGGTTATCATAGGCTATAACCCCTATACTGTTGCTGACCCTATCTGTGTCTTTGGGGATAAGAATATGGTAATAAACACCATAGAACTACTTAATCACATTATCCTAAGTACTGAAAGAGCCCCCCATTTATCCGATACACGAATGAATGCTATTTTAAGGTTATTAGAGCATGAACTTCATCATACTAATGCCCAGGATAAAGGGGTAGTAATTTTTTGGCAAAAAGAAATGCTTAAAGATTACCCAAAGTATTCCCTTAAACCCCACTATAAAATATTTAGGTTTTATGTATATTAGAAACTTTACTGTTCTATTCAGGGAATACCTTGACCTATGCTTAAGTATTCGAGCTTTGTCGGGGTATACTCGGGAAGAAGGAATGAAAAAAATAAACCTTGAGATTCGCCGTAGTCAATTAGAAAAAAGACTTAATACTATAGGAAGAACTGCCAATGTGTTTGAGATAACCGCTAAGGTGGATGAAATCCCCCGAAAGATTTACTTAGCCGACATAAACCCCGGAGAAATTCCCCTAATCCTTAGGTATACCTATAAAACTAAAAACATCACCGACATAGTTTATCAACAAATTTTGAAAAAAGCTTGAAAAAGTTTTTACTTTAAAATTTTTTCTGGTTTAGGAACTACTATTAATTTCTAAAACAAGATAATTTCATTATTCATTCAAAACAAAAAAACCATGGCAACAAAATTTGCTAACGTGGAAGAGGCAAAAGACTTTATCGCTTCCACAAAAGAAGAACTCAAAACCGCGAAGGGGGAACTTAAAGAGCTCCGTAAAAGCCTGGGTCTAAAGGGTGATGCCACTCCTGAAAATCCCAAAGACGCTAAAAAGGTTGAAAAGCTAAGTAGCCTTATTGAAAAGAAAGAAAAGGCCATCGAAGAAGCTCAAGCCTGGCTTAAAGAAAATAAGCCCAAGAAAAGCAAAGAACCCCGTGCCCTAAAGTATGATTACCCGGAAGATTGCACCACTGCCGACCAGAAGAAGAAATTCCGGCAAGAGCAAAGAGCTGCTGCAAAGAGAGCAGAAAAAGCTGCTGCCAAGGGTGAAAAGGCAGAAAAGGGCGAAAGCAAAAAAGATAAAAAGGCAAAAGCCGCTGCCGAAGAAGAGCCTTCGAAAAAGGACAAAAAGAAAAAAGACAAAAAGAAATCCTCTGACGAGGATTAATACCTAACTGATGTGGCCATCAGGGTGGATTTGAAAAGGAAAATGCCCCGCCAATTGGCGGGGCATTTCTATTTAACCCTTAAAAACTATTTTAATGGAACTTCCAAGAATTATTACCCAGCGGATTATCCCCACCATAAAAAAACAAAAAACCCAAGAACTGGTGATTGAATACCTTTATACTTTGGGCTATAAATTCATTGACTCTGAGCTTCCCAAAGATTCCCCCCCTTATGATTCTTTGTTTAAACGATTAAGGGTAGTAGAAGAGCATAGCTTGTACTCTATTCTAGTCCGTAAATTCCCGAATGGGAAATGGGACACCCGCTTGATTATTCTATGCAAACTTTTAGGGAAAAAAGAACCCTATATCCTAATATACTTAAAGGGTAAATATAAGGAATCCATTAGGGTACCTTGGAAGCAGGTTCATAATTTCAAGGTTATGAAAATAGGGCTTGAGTTTCCCGATTACATGGATTACGATGAGAGGAGAGCCTGGAGAATTGAACACACCCGGCTTTTAGAAGGCCGAAAGAAAATTCCATCGGAGTTCTACCTCCAACACAAGGATAACATCACTATTCTACTTCCTGAAAAATATGGGGAAAAATTTTAAAATACCGCATAATATTTTTATTTAAATTTGAAAAAAATTTGATTATATGAATTTTAAAATTGCTTTAACCAAGGGAGAAAAACAGATTATCAGGCAAGTAGCAAAAATTCAGATTGATTCACTTAATCGGCTTTTGCACAATGATTCTACGGAAGATGTACAGCTTGTTTGCGCAGTGGAAGGAGTTTCCTACCATCAGTTTAGGAAAGCATTGGAAGAACAGCTAGATACTTTCAACCAACTTCACTTAAATCCCAACCATTTAATCAATCTACCCCAATCTGAAAAAAGTAAGGTTAAACATATCCTCAACGTGTTTATTCCCCAAACTCACGAACGTTCCATGATTTGGCGTAAGTTTCTCCTCACAGAAGATTTTTATTATTCACCCAATTAATTTAAACCCCATGAGTAATTTAACAATTAAAATGCTAGAGGTAAAATCCTCAAATATTAGCTTAATCGGCTATGCTCCCAAGAAAAAAATCTTACGCATTACTTTTACATCCGGAGCTTCATACGATTATGAAAATGTTCCCCCTAAGATATTTGTGGGGCTAATAACTGCAGAATCCCACGGTGAGTATTTCTATAAACGAATAAAGGGGAATCCGTCCTTTCCCTACCATAAAATTTAGCCATGAGAATTTAATTTGCAGGAATAAAACTCCCTGATTAATTTTGATTCATCAAAAAAATTAATTACCATGAAAAATTTGAAAAACCTGCAACCGATAAGCTCGTTGCAATCCCTTTTCTTTCCCGTGGAAAAGGTTGAAATTTCAGAAATGATTCCCGGCCTGGAAACTACTTCGGGATTATCCCATGCCATTATCGTGGAACCCCATAAGGGGAAAAAGGTATTGGTGAATACTTGCTCAAAGCAATATTCATTAGTTCCCAATGCGGAAATCATTAAGCCCCTAGCAGATATGTTAAGCGGGGAATATGAAATCCGAGTATCTGAAGCTTCCGTTCATGATTACGCCAAGACTTTTGTGGATTTGGTATTTATTAAGACGGGGCAACAAATACTGGATAAGGATGACATATTCGCAAAAATCCGCCTAGCAAATTCCTACGATGGCTCAATCAAATTTTACTACAATTTCGGATTCTACCGACTTGTATGTACTAATGGATTGGCAGTTCCCATTGGGGATAACCAGAAAAAATTCAAATCCCTTCACGTAGTGGGTGAGGATATGAGTTTGGGTAATCTTTCCGACCGATTTATGCGGGATACTCAAGATTTTTTACAGAAGGCTGGAATGCTTACCGAGGGATTCCATGAACTTGCTCAGGCAAAATACCGAAGCTTGGAAAACGCCAAGAAACGCATTGAAGAAGTGCTGGAGTATACGGATTATCCTAAGAAAACTGCTCCCCTAGCGGAGGCTAGACTTGAAACCGAAAGAGCAATGGGATTTGAACTTTCCGACTATCTTATATATAATGCCATGAATTGGGCATTGGATAATAATGAGGAGTCAAAACTTCAAACCCATAAGATTGAATTGCTTGACAATCAGGTACTTAATTTCCTAATCAAATATTAACCATTTACCATGAAACTGTACAAAAGTATCACAAAAGAAAACTCCCCACTTATTATAGTGGCAGACTCCAAAAGAAAAGCTAACAAAGCCTTTAGAAAAACTTACCCGGAATTTACGGGAAAAGTTAAATTCAAAAGGCTTAAGGAAAGCAAAGATTATGCCCTTAAAAATCGGGGTATTATTGACCTTGATATATATCGAATGATAGGGGGAGCTCTCCCCTTTACTTTGAAAGGGCATTGGGAAAATTGGGAGGTAGATGAAGCTGAATCCCATGGTAGTTGATTCTTTTTGATGAACGGGGGTGCTTTTCTAGGCACCCCCAATTTTTTAACCCCCAAATAAAACAATATGAATGACGCCTTAATTATAATTCACCCCCTAAGTGGTTTAGTAAAAGTAATAACTGGCCAAGACGAATGGTTAAAACTTCGTCAGCAAGGATGGCTTAGAGCGGGAACTATCTATGCTGAATACGTTTCCCAAATAAAAGTTGGAAACCTCGATAATCCCCCCCGCAACGAGGAAACCACCAGAACCTAAAAAGTATTTCCATGCAACCCCAAAAAGATAACTCCGGATGCTTAAACCTTTTAGGTTGGGCGTTCATCATAATCGCAGTATGCCACCTATATGATAGGTATGTATTCACTCCCCGTGATAAGAGCTATATTGACAAGATGAGTATACCCGAAATAGAATACCCAAAACCTAACCCCCAACTAGATTCCCTCATCGGAACTAAAGATACCAGTAAATACAGGGGCAATTGGGTGGATATATCAAACCATTAAAAAATAAATTTGCCAGAATAAAACCCCCTGATTAATTTTGATTCATCAAAAAAATTAATTACCATGGATACCCTAACAAATGAGGAGAAGTCTGCTCTTATTTTCTTTTGTCAGCTTTTGAGGGATAAATACAAAGCAAACATCGATTGGTTAAATGCTTTACCCCCCAATATACGCCCCGTGGATAGTATATTAAAAGAACGTAGCATAGCATGGGGAGTTTGTGCACTCGGAACAAGTTTTTCTATATCCCCCCAGTGGAGAAAATCTGGCTTTTGTTTAAATATAAACCTTTCTGAAGTAAACCATCTCTTTAGTAAGCATATCTCTCATCACTATGCTAAGTATTCTTCCGAAGGTATCTATCAAGGCCATCATGATAGAGCCTTTTGGGGGAAAATTCCCCTACTTTGTTTTACTAAGCAAGAAATAGTAGAAGCTTTGCAACTTCGTGAGAACATCCTTACCCAAGAAATCCATAAACTTACCGAAAACTAATTCATCACCTTAAATACACTACCATGGAAAAAACTTCCCTTCCCGAATCCCTTATGGGCAAACTAAGTAAATTGTTGGCATTAAGGGACGGAACTGACAACCCGGCTGAGGCAGCAAATGCTGCTGCTCGTATTAGTGAGCTGCTTACTAAATACAACTTAGAGCTTTCAGACATCAAAAATCCCAATGATGAACCCAAAGTAGAAATGGAAGAAATTGACCTTAACCAGTTTCAATCCAAGACCGATGGGGATTACGCCAGAGACCTTTTTATTATTCTCACTAATGCGTATTATTGCAAGCCTATCTTAATGATGAGAAGTAGGCATAAATACGACCAAAATGGTTTAGCAATTATTGGAAGACCCAGCAATGTAAAAACAGTGATATTTACGGGAACTCAGTTAATTAACAGGCTTGACATTATGGAAAGTGATGCCTGGCGAACTGATAAAGATTACACCGAACTAAAAAGAAACCCATACAAAAGAGCCTATCTTCGGGGGGCAGTTCAGGGAATCAAAGAGTTTCTACGGCAACAAAGAAAAGCGGAAATTGAAAAAGCCGAAGAAGAACAAAGAAAAAATGCCCCCGAAAGAAAAACCCATACTTCAAATGGGGATACTAACCCTTCAAACCCGGTTATGGCATTAGTAAAAGTTACTAATCGTGAAATCGAGGATTTTATTCAAGAAAGAATGGGCAAAACGCAATCAGGGAAATTAGGGCAAAGGGAATTACGGGGGGAAGCTGAGGCGGGAAACAAGGGTTACAGGGATGGCTACCGTATGGGGATTCATGGGGGACTAAATGGGGGTTCCCATAAGGGTATTATTGGCAATTAAGAAGAATCCCCTAAAGTCAATTTATTGGGGGAAATTTATAGTTTCCCCTATTTTTTTATTCATCCACTTTAATATCACCCCTAGCATGATTAAAAATACCTTTCAACATCGTCGATTGATGAATCTATTTAAAAGGGAATACACAAAAGCTTGTAAGGCCCCTGATGCAGTTAATGCCCGAAAAGAGATAATACAAAAATTCAAAGCGGATAACCCCGATATACAAGTACATAAAGAGTTTGATAAGGCTAGTTTGGCCATTTTGCTAAACCAACACTACACTAATATGAGCTTCCCAAAATTAATTTGATTTTTATTTACCCCTTTATTAATTTTGATTCATCAAAAAATTAATATATGCCAAAAGGAATTAAACAAACTACCATTGCTAAAGTTCTCCAGGTGATGCAGGACCTTCATGGGGGACAACTTCAGGGATTTTCCCCCCAAGATATTACCAAACAATATGCCCTAACTCCGGGTTATCTCAAGGTATTGGGGGATTTGGGGTATATTGATAGGTCTTCTACGGGATTAACCTGGAAGGGGGGAGAACCCACCAGGGACCTTTCGATACGGGTTATTAACCTAAACAATCAAAAAGCTACCCCAAAAAATCATGTAGATGCCCCTTCCCACTATCTGCCATTTGATGAAGCTGTGAATTTTGCTTCCGATGTAGCTACAGTGGGATTGATGAGTGGAATTGAGCCGAACAAAATCCCTGATTTTATACAAGAAATTGCTACACTATTCAAAAAATATGGAGGTAAATGATGTCAGCTATATTCATTGGGTTAAACACCGTTTTCTACTCCCAGTTTCAAGTAACTAAGGGTGGTAATCCCCATACTATCCAAGAAACTGAGTTTATTAACCTTGACCGAATCCACTCTTTCAAAAAAATTGAGCCAGAAGCTCCCTACCTTGAAAACCCCTCTCGGTCAATCGTTTATGTGATAAAAGCCAAGGGGGAACTTGACCGATTACAGGTACTTCAAACAGTCGAGGACATTCAAGAAAAAATACAAAAGGAATACTACAAGCTTAAAACCCTACGACCATGTTAACCCTAGACCGAGTTACTATTCAAAGTATCAATAAGCCCGGAAATTTTAAACCCGGCTGGCTAATCCCCCCTCATACTGATAGTAAGGGTATTTATAAAGTTCGGTTGGATGAGGACCCATTAACTATTTATCTCGCTACTTATATCAATGCCTCTCTAACTATTATAACTAAAATGGAAAATCCCCATGACAACTACCCGAATGAATAACCCCGTAAAAAAACGAAGTTCTACCTCAAAAAGAACTACCAATGGCTTTGTAATTGCTCGATACCCGGATGCTCCCCTGATTCTTTACAAAACAACGGAGTCGGAAAAGGCCATATCAGACTTTCATGCTTTAACAGAAAATGATGAGATTAAGGGCATGATACTTAAGGAGTTTAGTACTGGTAAGGTAATATTACATTATGCTAAAGGCCGGGGGATTACCAGAAAAACAGAAGGTTCCTTCAGTTCACCTAGTAAACATTCCCCCACTGAAAAACTTAAGCTTAAAAATGTTCAAATAACCCGAAGAATATTCAACATGCCCGGTTGTAATAATAACTTTTAAGTACGGTACGCTCATACAAACAACAACTGCCTGCATTTCTATGCGGGCTTTTCTTTTTACTGGATAAAAAAAATTTGGAATTAATTTACACATTTATTAATTTCGGATATTCAAAAAAATCATATGAATAAACAACTACCACCCAAATCTATAGGTAAATTATCCTGTAAAATGGTAATAATAAGTCATCTATCAGACTTACAAGAGATTATTACCGGGGGAGATATACAACCCAAAGAATGCCAAAATCGAATCAATTTCACTAAGCACCTAGTGCTGAAGTATTCCAAGGACATCAACCAGGACATTGACCCCGTTATAGATTGGAAAGAGTTTATGCTAACTAGATTTTATCAACCATAAAACAATTACCATGATTGTAATTACCAATTCAAGCAAAATAAGAATAGGGGAAATGCTTAAGCAGATGATGGACCCGGAAGTAAAGGTATTGTTAGACCCCGACGGGGATGACCTAAAAGACGCTACATTCTTTAAAGGTACTTTCGCTGAGATACTTGAGAAGATAGCCTACAGATTATTGGAGGACGGTGAGTTTGGGGGCTTTACGCTTATGTCCACTGAAGAAGCTGAGAAGATGTTTGAAGATAATACGCCAACCTAAATAATAATACCATAAACTAATAGCAATGCCAAAGGGACATGTACCAATCGACATCATATGCGAATTTCTAGGTAACGTAAGCTTCAATAAGAATGAGGAAAGTGACGTTGCAACAGCGGAACATCTAGCATCAGGATGGTATCCTACATTAAGGGACTTAGTACAGACTTGCAAGGGAGCTATCACCTACAAAAAGGGATTAAAAGACTTCCACAAAGTAATACAGAACATTCATACTAGTACCTTCTATGAGAAATACCTACCTACCAAAGAGGAAGTAGAAGCCAGTAAGGCCAAGGATATTGCTGAGTATTTATGGGCTGATAGAATTTAATTTGCCCAAATAATTACCCCCTCTTTATCTTTGGATTCTAAATAAAAAATTATATGGAAAACCGAATTTTAAACCAGTTGCCCCCAAACTTCAGGGATTACTGCACTAATGAATTACAGATTAGCAGTGACTCTCAAATCCAATGGGTAGTTGCCAGCGTGCAAACTGAAACTTCATGGGAAGTTGGTAAGATAATTGTAATAAAACCCGAAGACCTAATAGAAATATACAAAGATGTTGAACACTGCATTGAAGCCATTACTATCAACCTCGTAAACAGATTGGAAACATTCAAAATACTTGATATTACCTTCATCAAAAAACAATAATACCATGAAAACTTTCACCAAAAAACACCTATTATGGCTAGTTCTAATTTCACTAATCGCCGCTTGCGCTGCACCGTGCAAACAAACCTCACAATTCTCGGGTTATTCCTATCCTTCCAGTCATCACTACAAGCGCAGGTAATTAGGGATTACCGAGTTACTTGCCTAAAACCCTTTCAATTTGAGTGGGTGGGAGAATGCAGACCTCTTAGGCCCATAGATACTGTAAAAGTTCTAATGAATAATAAAGTACAGGTAATGGAGCTTAGGGGAAAAACCTTAGAGTATGCAGAAGCTAGAAAACTTACAAAGCTTCCCCTAAAAGTGGGTGATACACTACAGGTTATTAAAAAGCCATAAGAATTAAATTTGCCCCTAATATTCTTCCCCCCTAATTTGCATTCATAAAATTATTCTATATGGACGACTTTACCCATCCCCTGATTGCCGAAATGGCAAAAAAATTCCCCATTATACCCGTGAAATCAATGGACGATGCTGAATTATTGGAGGATGCTCAAAACTACCAGAGCCTCTATTGGTGCATCATTGAGGAACTTCACTGGAACCTAATGAGAAGTGAGCTTAGAGCAACTCGCCCTAAACCTAAAATGTACAATGGTTGGTATCTTTACTACAAACACCTGCCAGTATACCTGGAAGCATTCAAAAACCCTCATAATAATTCTGTTTACCTTTGGATATGGGTAAGTCCGTTAAAAGGCAAAGAAGATATACCCAGCCCTGAGTATATCTTTTTTGAGGAAGTATTTAAATTCCTACCCAATACGAGGCAAGGACTCATTAGTGCCCTTAATCCAAATGAGGGGGGCCTATGGAATGAGGAAACTCAGAGGGCTGCGGAAATAATCATGTATGGGTAATCTTTAAAAAATAAAAACCATGAAAAAGATAGAGCGTCATAACATAGACTTAAACAGCCAAATGGTAATAACCATTGGTAAGGTATTGAACATCTTTAATACAACTGACCTTAGAAAGATAGTTGTTACCCATATAGAGATTTTCGTGGACGATGATGATACTATTACAACCTTTTATTACAGGCTAGTTAATTCCATGGGTAAAACCATTTATAAGGGTGAGGAATGCTTTAGTGAATCCGACGTGAACCCAAAAATCTATAAAGCCTACAAATTAGATGTTATAGTTGACTTGATATTTGCACTAATTGACATTACGAAGGATAGTACTAGTTTTTACATTGATGCCAGCTGGGCAATTTCAGTATTAACTAGCATGAAATCAGCCATAGACGAATGCTTAAGCCAGATGCCCTAATAAATATAGACTTGGCCTCAAATTAATATTTGCCAGGATAGGTACTTATATTTATCTTTGGATTCTAAATAAAAAATCATATGAAAGAATTACCCCTGATTAAACCCATCATCCCATCCGAGATAGACCCCAATAATTGGACCCAATTTCGGGAATGGTTAAATGAAACATTCATAGAACCCTTAACCAAAAGATTCCCTGCATTTGAACTTACGGGATACGCTGGAACGGAGGTGGATGATTATTCAAATGGATGCCATATATTAACCTTTAACCATCCAATTGGGAATGGCGAAACATTTACCGAGGATGACCTAATGGAACTGGATAAAATATGCACTCAGGATGATGACTCCCAACCCTTATCTACCTACAGATTCCAATTTGGAACCTTATGGATATTCATACCCTACTGGGCCTGAAAACCCAATTTATTAGCCATAGGAATTAAATTTGCCAGAATCGCACATTCTATATATCTTTGACTTATCAAATTAATCATTCATTAAACCAAAAAACCATGAAAAAGAACACCGTAACTCCGACCCCCGCAACTTCTAAGGAAAAGAAGACTGCAAAAGCTTCTGCAGTTGCCCCCGCAACTGACAAGAAGAAACCCGCCCAGGACCTGGATAAAGCCAATGCCAAGGCTGCCATCAAAGAGGTAACCGAAAGGGAATTGCTTTACCAATACCCTAAATCCGACATGAGCCAGAAAGAGAAGAAGGACTTCCGCCGGAGCATGAGAAGCAAGATAAAATCCTTCAATCGCCAATTGATGGAATTGCGGAAGGACGAAAGCCCGGATGCTGCTACCAAGCGGAAACTCATAGAGAAGGAACGCCAGGCATGGGTAGATTCCCACCTCACCAAATTTGGTGCTAAGGAAAAGATTGCATAAGTCCTGCGAACCCCCACTCCACAAGGATTGCATTAAATTGCAGTCCTTTTTTTATGCTCCAAGACTATTAGCTCGTAAAGAGCTAAAAAATGAAAAAGAACAAATCAAACAAAAGGTACCCTAGACCCTTAGGCTCCACTATGGCCATAAAGGAATACCTTACCGAACCAAACAAGGAAAAAAGAAATAACCTACTTACCAAGATTCATAGGATATATATGGACGATTGGATAAACAAGGGAGGGTACAACCAAGCTACTAATACCTTGATGCCATTAACAGAATTATCAGAACAATTGGATATAACTGAAGATGAGCTTATGGGTATTTTGGTAAGAAGGCTTGGTAAGTTCCATGACCTATTTGATAATACCCAAAAGGCATTGGTTAACAAAATTGCCTCGGGCGCTATTTTCAATGGCCTTTTTTTGAACCTAGAAAGTAGGGCCATAGCCATGTCGCAGGCCCAGCTATTAATAGGCGCCCAAAAGGGTAAGTATGTACCTTTTTTGAGCAAAGAGGCCAATGGTGCTATTAGCAACCTAATCAATGCCAATAAGGGCATAGTTGATGTTGCTAAACTCCTGTCCGATTTGGCGTCTAAGGGAATGGCCTCTGATATGGGTAGTGGGGACCCCACCGCTTACCTTACACCAACAGAGGCTGTAAAATTACTGGGTGAGGGCCTTACTACCATAATCCAAGAGCCTAAGATGATTGAGGCCAAACGGGCCTCTCTAGGTAGCTTACCAGATATTAACCCAATGACCCAGTCAGCTAATTTACCCCCCTTGAAAGACATAATGGAAAACAAGGATAGTAGGCTTCCTGAGCAACGTAAAGGTTATGTAGGCCCAGATGAGGTAATTGAGGCCGATGATTTTATGGGCTAAAGAATACCCATTAGGGCCTTATTTATTTGGGGTACCCTATACAGTGGGGTACTATAATTTTTTAAGGCCATAATAAGGCTATAAAGGCCCCATAATGGAGAAGTACCTTCTTTTCTAGCTTACTTTAGGCTTTTAAGGCCAACTGGGCCCACTTACTTGATATGGTACTTAAAGCTTTATAAATAGAATTTGCAATATCTTAAATCATTGCATATATTTGCAATATCAAATCAATCATTATGGAAAATCAATTGGCATTATCTATCTCTCAAGTAGTGGGAGAATCTAAGGTAGAAGAGGTAATGGAATCTCTGCAATCTACCCAATCTAATTTTGCACCCAACCTATCCATCGAAGAGTTATGGAATCAGGAAAAGCCCTATTATGAAAAATATGGCATGTCTGCCTTCGATGCCGGATACCTTGGATTAACCTCTAAAAACTAACCCCTATGAAATTGCCCTCATTTATGAAATCCCCGAAGCTTACTGAAATAATTCGGGTACAATTGCCATTGGATTTTGATACTGCCTCTAGGCAAAGACTTCTAGGTTCCCTCTGTGAGCTTACCAGTAATTTACTACATTCTGCAAAGGTTACCAGGTTGGAATTGCTATACGGACCCGACAGACAGCATTGGGTATTTGAGCTTCCAAGTACTCATGCTATATCATTTAACACTGAGTGCATTTGGATACCTGACCCCAAAACCCAAAAGATAGTACCATTTCATTTACACTATATTTATGGAGTATATATTACTGCCGAAGTTTAGTCTTTCATAATGATGACCGGAGTGATGACCGGGGACCCTGCCATTCTTGGTGGGGTCTTTTAGTAAGATAGCGAGTTGGCTTACGGATATTGTGGCTATTGTGGCCCTAATTTTTTAATTTGCCATAATATTACCTTTTGATTATATTGCATTCAAATAAATCATTATGCAAAAGAAATTTTCCAAAGAAGAAAACCAGGCAAGATTCCAGCAATCCATCAAGTATTTCCCCGAAAGTGATGAGGAATGGGCATATTCCGATAAGGTAATAATGGAATGTCCCGAATGGCAAAGGATAATGAAGCCTGAATCTCGGTCATTAAAGGAAATGATTCATCTGGCAAATAACCTGTCCTATATGAGCCGGATGATTCTTGATGAAATCAGTGATGGAATGTTCGAAAGGGAGTAATCCCTTTTTTTGTGTATATAGGGGCCTTATACTTTTAATTTGCCTAAGAATTAAAAATCATTATCTTTGAAATATCAAAATTTAATCATTATGAAAGATTTAAAAAGCCTCGAAGCATTGCCACAATCCCCTATTCGGGATTTCCTGATTCAACTCATTAATCATTGCCCATCCTTAGAGGATGCAGATTGCTCCAACAATGATGACCTGCTATCCTACATTGAATGCTCTACTGACTACCTTGACTACAACCCCGAATCCTTTGACCGGATTGCAGAAAGGAAATTAATCAATATGCCCATTGAATGCCCATATTCATACAATGAGATTATCGGGTTTATGAAGGACAATCAATTATTGCCCTAAAAATGAGCATCCCCTTAAAGCAGAAAATATCTCTTTTGGATGGATGGGATATTTTCTGCTTTATCTTCTAAACTTGGAAAGATAAATTTGCCTAAATCATACCTCTTTCTTATCTTTATATCCTAATCATTATTCATCATTTAAAAATCATTCATTATGACCTACTTTTGCATTCTCACCGGAATTATTCTTGCTGCTGCAATCTTTGCTTACTTTGCCCATAAGGATGGGTATACCAAAGATGCTATGGAAAACCAAATTAATAAAATCTAAACCTTACCAGATGACTTACCAGCTAAAATACCCACGGATAATGAAGCTTACCTACGTATTGCTGATATGCAGCCTTGCTTACCTTGCTTTCCAAGGGGGCAGAGCTTACCATAAAAAAGAGGTACAAGAAAGAATCTTCCACCAATGGGGTGGTGGGGATGAAGGAACTGAAATTGAAGGGTATATCAATCGGGGCATACCTTTTCCTGAATATTAACCCTTGAACCAAAAAACCCCAAGGGCTCTCCTAATCGAGAGCCTTTTTTGGGCGCTAAGATAGTAAGCCTCCCCCACGGGTAGTTGTGGCCCAACAGGCCAAACAGGCCCCAGTGTTTAGTGGCCATTCCAATGGCGAGCTCTGTTGCGTAGAGCCGTTTGGCCCAAATTTGCTCATTCGGGGGTTGAAGTTGAGGTTGAAGTTGAGGTTAAGGTGAGAGCAGAATTAATCCCCATTTGCATAAATATGGGGAGGCAAATTTGCAATAAAATTGCAAAAATAATTTTAAAAAAATAGGAAAAAAATTTGGATACAAAAGATAAAGAGATTAAATTGCATTCAGATTCAATATCGAATCAATCAAAAAAATCATCATTATGAAAAAGAATCAAAATTTGCAATCTGCAAAAATCGAGAATCAAGAAATCGAAAATCAAGATTCCCTTAATCTGAAATCCTTATTAGAGGGAATCGAGATTAAGGAGAAAAAATCTTCGAGGGAAGGGGGATATTTATATCTCTATCCCAATAATTCGAAAGAATGGATAAATTCCTTAGAGGGAAAGAATTTCAGAAATAAGAGAAGAAATTCCTTAAGAAGAATCATGAATAATCTTTTTTGGGGGATTCAATCGGATTCTCCCAAATTGATTGATTCTTCAAAAGAAGAATTTTTGAAAGAATATTCTTCTTTTTATTCCATTAATGATTTTTCCCTTTCCTCAATTGCAGGGGGGAAAAAGGATGAAAAGGAATTAAAGGAAATTGAGAGATTCTTGCAAATTATCCAAAAATTAAATGCAAAATAATTGCAATTTATCCCCCATCTTTCATGGGGGATTTTTTATTCCCATTATGCCGAATGCCTTTTTAACTACTAGGTACCCTATGCGTATGTTAAGGGTGCCCAGGGGTCATAACAACAGCTTAATAAGCCTTTAAGCCCTAATAGCCTTTAGCCATTTAGCCAAAAGCCATACAAAAAATTACCTGCTGGAAAGCCCCACACATGGAAAAGGCCCCACAGGGGATGCGAAGCCTTTCTACCAGTTCAAGGGTAATGCTATCTAATCAGTTTTAACTACCAATATGGGTCCAATGCTAAGAGGGCACCAATCAGGAGAACCCACCAACTCATAGTCCTCATTCAAAGGTATGTCTTGATTCTCATTCACCATACAATAATTGGGGCTACTTCCAAAGGTTTCTGATACTCCACAAAAAGGACAGCTTTTGCAGTCCTTTACTTTTTTAATTTGCCCATTGGGCTTTAATTCATTAGAAGTACTCATAACATTAGGATTGGCTGATGCTATCTAATCGCTCTTTTTGGAAGGCAATCATACCTACTACTCGCTCTTCGTAGAAATGGTCACTGAGGGGAAGCATAGATTCATCCTCATATACAGTGCCATCCCGTTCTTTACTTAATTGTACTTTCACATGCAGGGCTTCCCGGCTTATAGTTATAGTATAGCCTTGCATAATTAGGTTTTCAATACATTCAAATAGTGTTACCATAATAATTTGGTTTATGAAAATAAAATCAACTTTGGTTTAGGGGTCATGCTAAGACAGCCCACACAATCAACCCAACAATTACAACAAAAACTATCAAAACCATTTTTACAAATGCCAAGTTTTGAGCTTTATCCCAGTCGTGTAATTGATGATAACCTTGCTGGCCAATCCATGTATAATCAGTTTCTAATTTATTTAACTGCTCTTTTTCAAAAGATTTGCGCTCTCTATCGTGAAGCTTTTTTACTTGCTTTTCAAACCAATCCATAATTGAACTATAGTTATGCTTTTTGTAAAATGACCCACACTTACCACTCCTTATAAACATTCAGTAGTATTCTTACTGCTTCCAATGTTGTAATTTTCCATTTTGGAAAAACATACGCTGCAAGCAATTTAGCTGCCTCCATTTTGCGTTCTTCAAACAGAATCAGGCATTCCAATATCTGCTCATCCGTTGCGAATGCTCGTAATGCTTTTGTATTTGTCATGCTAATTAAATAAGTTTTTTATTAGTGGTCATGCTAATAAAGACCCCCAAAACCTTCCAAGTGAATAAACCTTGTTTCTCTATTGTTTGGTTCTTTAACATATTTGTATCTATCAAACATTATTTCACCATTACAATATTGTACATTAATTGTATCACCAAGATTGATATTTGGCTCTCTTCTTCCTCCTACACGCCAAATATCATAAACTTGTTTAGTTTCAGGATTTTGAAACCATAACTGTGAATGTTTTGCAACCCTATATGCAACTAAAACCGCCTTACCGTCTATAGGGTTTTCACATTTACTTACTGATTGAGAGCAAGATAAAAAAACTAGCGCTAACATCACATATATGGCAATAGCGGCTACTGTACTAATTTTAAACTTTTTCATTCCATTTTACTTTATTCTTAGCAATACTCATAGGGCATCACAAAGATTTAAAATGTTATCAATATTTACTGAATTGTGGGAGTACACCGTAAGAATGGGAATCCCCACGAAAGTATAACTCGGGGTTTGATTAAACGTCCCAGTCCACTTTCTTTCTACATCTTCCTCTAACAATCTAAACCAATGTTGGGGCTGCATTAGAATAAGTATGGGGGCATTTCCCCCATTACTTCTTTTAAAATCATGTAAAGCTTGTAAAGCTTTTTCTAAGGTAGGCTTTTCCATTTACTTAGTTTTAATAGAATCTACTTCGGGTTCTTCACCCACAATTAGATTTATTAACCCATTGATTATGGGTTCAAGTTTATTGTAAGTGTCTCTTTTTTCGGGGTCAACAATATCCTCTGGCTCCATTGCCCACCAAATTAATATAGGTAGGGGAACTCCACATCTGTTGGAAAGCTTTTCTAAAAAAACCGAGCTTGGTTCATGCTCCCTAGTTAGGGTTAATTCTACGATTGCTGGGTGCGTATCAGTAATCTTTCCAACGTCAGTAACATTGAGGTTTACACGCTTCATCAATTTTGTTACGGAAATACTCCAGTTCATGGTTTTAGTTTATTTAAATGGTTAATGAAATCCTTATGTAGCTCTTTAAAATCTTTCTTCACTATCTGACCATAAAAGATTAATGAAAACACTAAATTAACTACCAAAGAAGCTATCAGGAGTAGAAGATAGCCCCCCAGTAGAATTAGGGAAATTAAAATATGTTTGATGGACATTAATCTTTCTATGGAATAGTTTTACCACAAAAAAAGGACTTGAGTAGAAACCCAAGTCCGAACCCATTAAACCGACTGGTTATCACATGCAATAAGATATAGTACAATCAAGTAAATAAAGGCGTTATAAATCGGAATGATTAAGCGCATGTCTAAGCAAAATTTCAAGCATAGTTTTAACGTCCCCCGTAAAGATGGGAGTATTTAGTGGAAGAAACTCACCAAAGAAAAAATAAAATTTACCCTCATACTCATGGGGTATGCCCAATAGAGAATAATACCCCACGGGTTTTCCCGACTTTAAAAGGGTGGATACCCCGGTAAGGGGATTTAGTTCAAATCGAAATTGAGATAATATTGGGGAGTGTATATTCATTATTAATCCGGGCAGTCAAAGTGGAACTTTATCTATCCTATCGGGGAGTGAGTTCCAAAATTGGGGAACTTCTACTAGATTCCCCCCCTTTTTTAGAAACCTTTTAAGAGTTTGGTGGGGGTCCCGCATCAGGGGAACTTTAAGTAAGTATTTTTTACGGGGTTCAAGTTTTCCATTATCGGGGATTATGTTTTTATCCAAGTGCCCTGAATTTATCATACCCTGTATTTCCTCACCCCTCAAAGTAAATTGCTGTGTTACTACTGATTTTTTGTCTTCCGTAATAAAAGGTTTTCGGGGTAGGTGGGCAATTATGTTCGCTATTTCTGTGTTAGATGGAAGCTTGTATGTTTTCTTTCCCATTAGCAATACCAAATTTTTTGATTAAAAGGTTATTTTCATGGATTTAATAGTTCTCGGTATATCATCAGGGATAGGAGTGAGTTTATTTCCATTCAAAGATTGCTTAGTTGGCAATATTGAAAACCGTTCCTTGTTCCATACTAAAAAAAATGAACAGTGGAAGGCTAATTTTGGTAAAATCCCTTTGGATAGGTCTATCTTTCGGGAATTTCCAAAGGTAGATGCCATCATAAGCTCCCCCGATTGTGGCTCTGGAAGCGTTTTAAGGTATTCAAGAGCTAAAAAATTAGGTGACCATACTAAAAATGATAGTTTGGGGTTATTTTTTGATGGAATTAAGCATTATAAGCCTAAGTTTTTTCTTTTTGAGAATTTAGAAGGCTTGTTCAAGTCATTCCCTGAAAATAAATTTCGTAAAAAGCTTCAAAATTATGAATTAATCCTTCATAATGCCTCCGTTGCTTTTTGGGGCAATAGCCAAATTTACCGAAAACGACTGATTATCGTGGGTATAAGAAAGGATTTGGTTGAAAAAAGCCCCAAATTGATTAAGGCGTTTAAAAAACCCGATTTAAGGGAACATAACAAAACATGTAAAGAGCTATATGGGGATTTGGGGTTTGAGCAAAATTGGGAATCGGGTCATGTAAGGGAAGATATTACCTCAGTTATATCCATTTATGGGGGTAAAAAACTTTCATTACAAGAAATTAGACAATGGTGGTTGGAAAATCCGAAAGCTAAAAGATGGGTAGTAGAGGATAGAAAATATTCAAGAGCCCCCGGAGTATATCGTAATCTTAAAAATGATTACCCTGCAACTGCAAGAAAAGCTAATCGGCAGTATGACCATTATGGGTTAACATTAACCCCTCGTCAATTGGCAAGAATACAAGGAGTACCAGATAGCTTTAAACTATACATAGACCCCGACAATAAAAATTATTGGATAAATAAAGCTCGTACTGCTGTTACTAAAACTCCACCCTATGAAATTTCCCTATGGTTCAGAATGAAGCTTGAAAAAATTTACAATTTGGGCTTAGTATAAGCACCATAATACTATACCAAAACATAAAAGCGTTCATCCCTATGTTTTTAATTATCCCCTATAAATGGGTAGAAATAAATATATATCCCCTTTTTAAAGGGGGATATAATTATTTCCCCTTATAGGCTAATTCTTATGCGGGGGCGTATATGCGAGGGCTTAAATACTTTATATGGGCTTTAGAAGAACAAATTTAACCGAAGCTAAAAGGCTTACTACTGAAGAGTTTGCTATCCTGGCAGAATGTGCTAAGGATGTTTTCTTTTTTGCTAATTTTATCCACTTGATTCATCCCGTTAGGGGTAAAGTAAAATTTGAACTTTATGATTTTCAGAAATCCGTGTTGATGGCTTTCTTAGAACAAAGGTTTAATGTTATTCTGAAATTTCGTCAGGCTGGGATTACTGAACTTATCTCCCTATTTGCCTTATGGTATGCTATGTTCCATCCGCATAAGAATGTAGTTATCATTTCAATTAAGGATAGAGTTGCTAAGAAGGTTTTACGGAAAATTAAGTTCATGTATAAAAACTTACCAGAATTTCTGAAAGTTAAGGTAATTAATGGAAGAAGTAGAACTGAAGTAGGAACTGCCTCGGATATGGAGTTTGCTAATGGCTCTATTATTTCATCCATCCCCACTACTGAAGAAGCTGGTCGTTCAGAGGCAGTATCACTTCTAGTAATTGACGAAGCTGCAATCGTAAGATGGGCGGAAAGAATTTGGGCAGCTTCTTGGCCTACACTATCCACGGGGGGACGGGCAATCGTAAACTCTACTGCTTATGGGGTTGGTAATTTCTTTCATAAGCTTTATACTAATGCCACTGCAGGGGGTAATGCCTTTAATCCCATTAGGCTTCGTTGGCAAATGCACCCAGAAAGGGACTGGGAATGGTACAGACAACAGGCAGAGATTCTTGGACCCCGCAAGACTGCTCAGGAAATAGATGGGGACTTTCTTACTTCCGGTAATACTGTGTTTGACTTGGCGGATATACGTGCCATTGAAGACTATATTGATTCAGAAGTAACTCCCCTTGAAATTTCTTACAATGGAATGTTCACTCGATTCAAAGAATTTGATAAAGCTAGGCGATATACAATTGGTGCCGATATTTCCACTGGAAGAAGCAATGACTTCAGTTCCTTTTCAATTATGGATGAGCGGGGCGAAGAATATGCAGCTTTCAAGGGCAGAATACCCATTGACCGTTTTGAGAAAATCCTGGTGGGTGAGGGAAGAAAACACGGAAATGCCGTTCTTGCTCCCGAATCAAATGACATAGGTTTAGGCTTAGCCCATAATATTCAGAATCATGGGTACCCCAATCTTTATTACTCTACCGCTCTTATAAGAAAGAAAGGGGAAAGTAGGCCAGAAAAATCCGAAATTCCGGGTTGGTATACCACTAAAAAGAATAGGCCACTTATCATTAATGAGCTCGAAGAGGACATAAGAAACGACACCATTATAATCAAAGATAAGCACTTCTGTACGGAGGCTTATACCTTCATCTATGACTCACGAAATCGCCCAGTGGCTATGAACAAGGATAGCAAAGACACGGATGATTTATTTGCTGATGAACAGTACGTGGATGATGACATATTTGCTAAAGCTATAACAAACTGGGTTAGAAAGAAAAACCACGTAAACAAAACCGTATCACCAAGATGACACCATGGTATTTACGAATTTTTGGGCGTTCTAAAAAAAGCCCGGATTCACATTTTAAAGACGTGCCACCTCCTCCACCAAAAGCACCTTTGCCCTCAAATCTTCCCACTGGTAGAACTTCCTATCCTACCGCAATATCAAATACTGGGTGGACTTCGGAGTTAGGTCCCAGTAAGGTTATTGTGGATTATAATTTTATTCGCCAGATTATCCCCATAATCAGGTACCTCTCAATGAACCACCCCGAAATTTCTCAAGTAGTTCAAGATGTTATATTTTTAAGTAACACGGGGTATAAATTACATTTTGACCCCAAAGTAACCGGGGAAGATGCAGAAAAGATGCGCCGATACATTAAGGAAGCTTCAAAGGAATGGGCTCCTGGCCAGGCCGGCATTCACGGCATCATCAATAAAATGTTTGCCCAAGTTCTTATTGGGGGGGCTTTAAGCAATGAATGGGTTCCTAGTAACAACCTTGATGGGATTAAAGCGATTCGATTAGTTAACCCGGAAAGCATTTTTTATAAGTATGACGTAAAGAAAGATACATACGCACCATTGCAACTAGTGGAAGCTAAGTTTATGGCTGATAAGAATCTTTCGGAAACTTACAGAACCCTAAATCTAAACACCTTTAAATACTTTGGGCTAAATGGGGATACCGAAATCCCCTATGGGTTTCCCCCTTATCTTTCAGTTGTAACCCCCCTAAAAGTTCAGTCCCACATGAGTGAGAATATGGACTTTATCGTAGATGTAATGGGGTTACTGGGTTTTCTTGAAGTCTTAGTAGACAAGCCCATTCAAAATTCAGGAGAGGCCGATGAAGCATATATTGCACGGTTAAACACCCTTCTTAGTACTTACAAAAATAATATCCTATCGGGTATGAGGGATGGAGTGGTAACAGGGTTCAAGGATGACCACGTATTCAAGTTTAACTCCATGCCTAAAAGTTCCGAAGGAGCTTCAGAGTTGTATAAATTAAATGAAATGCGGCTTGCTTCTGCCATTAAGCAGGACCCCGTATTAATGGGAAGGGATTATAATACGTCGGAAACACAAATTACTGTTGTTTTTAACAAGATGATTGCCTCCCTGAAAAATATGCAATTACTGGTGGCTAGTAATCTTGAGTTTGGTTTTACTTTAGCCCTAAGGTTAGCTGGGTTTAAATTCGAATATTTAAATGTTACCTTTAATCGAAGTACCATTCAAGATGACCTTAAATTTCAACAAGCTGAGGAAATCAAAATTCGTAACATTCGGGATAAATTGATTCTTGGCCTTATCAACCAGGATACTGCAGCGGATGAAGCGGGCTATGATACTCCCGCCTTTTCTGAACCCAGAGTTCCCCTTGAATTACTTGCGGGTAAAGCTCCAGCGGATAGCCAGGACCAAAAAGATGAAAAGGCTAAAGATAAATCCGACAAAAAAGTACGTGACAAAAACAAGCCTATTCCAAAAGATTATAAATCATAAGCCATGCCATTTAAAGACGTGATTGTTTTGGGTGCGGGACATGCCCTCATTATGGGTCATTGCCCCGATAAAATTACCCCCGACCTAATTTTAAAACGCAATGAGGATACCTCAAGATTTAGTGAGCAATCCCGATTAGGTTTTTTTGATAGCTATGCTCCAAACCTTTCCAATTATTACCCTGAAGTAACTGCTGAAGATTTTATCGTAAAAGAGGATGATTTAGCAAAGCCACTAGTAAGAGCTCTTTCAGAGGTAGTTGTACATAAAAGTTGGAACCCCATTGACTTTTCCCTAAATTCCGTATTAAAGAAGGCTACTAAGCTTTTGGAAGCTCAAACAGTATACATCAACCATGATGCGGTTGTTGGAAATGAGCTGGGCTCTGTGGCAAATGCTTTTTGGGAAAATTCATACAAAACGGAAGGGGGTATAATAATCCCCGCCGGAATTAATGCTTTACTTCATATTGATGCTAAAAGCAATCCGAAATTAGTAAGGGGTATGAATATGAAACCCCCTTCAATCCATTCCCTTTCCGTAACTGTAGCTTATGAATGGGAAATGTCTCATAACCTTAGCTCAGAGGACTTCTTCAATAAGATGGGAACCTACGATGCTGATGGTAAAATGATTCGTAAGATTGCCAACAAAGTAAGTAGGTTTTCTGAAATTTCTTTCGTAACCCATGGGGCAGACCCATACGCTCAAATTATTACTCCCGAAGGGGTAATTAATAACCCTAAATTTGCGGAAATTTCAAATAATAGTGATAAGGCCAAACAAGCTTATTTCTTTTTTGATTTTCAGGAGGGCCTTTCAGAAGATTACTTTAAAACAGTCTTTACCGGGGAAACCCAAAATAGTGGAAACCCCCCCGTTAATACTCCCACAATACCTACGGGTTCTAATAATAATAATCCACAAACAACAAAAACGTCTATTATGAAGCGTGAAGCTCTTTTAGCTATGGCAGCTGTATTAACTTTGCAGCATGCCCAGGATGTTACCGATGATGCTCTTGCTCAACTGGTTTCCGATGCCGTTAGGGATACTGCTACCAAGCTGGGTAATTTGCAAACTCAAAATGATACCCTTAAAGCCTTTCAGGATGCCCGTCTTGAAGAAAAAAGAGGGGCCGTAATTGCGAATTACGAAAAACTGATGGGGGAAAAGAAGGATGAGTCCGTTATTACCATGCTAAAATCCGCAGGTTGGGACGTACTTACCAGCTTTGAAAGTACCTACCAATCTCAACTGGAAGAAAAGTTTCCCCTTACTTGCCAGGATTGCCACTCCCATAATATCAGTCGTGCAAGCGCTGGTGCTGGTAAGGAAGGCGGTAGTGGTGGTAAAGGCGGAACCAAAAGTTTTGATGCTGAATCTTTCGTAAAAAACCGTCTACGCAAAGGGGGATTGAAGCTTCCAAGTATGCTTGAGGAAAATTCTTAAAAACTACAAGCTCATAAGTTTTTAATATATCCAACATTCATAACCAATTTAAACTTTAACATATGGCTTTTACCGCTATTGGGGGTAAAACGAAGACTACCTTCCTTCAAACCCCCAACGACAAAATAAGCATCGAGTTTGAAGTAGCTGCTGCTCAGACCCTGAAAAGGGGCCAGCCAGTAAAGCTTACTACCGATGGTAAAATCACTCCCTGGGCCCAAGCGGATTTGGAGCATACCCTACTGGGCTATTGCTATTCCGATGGAGCTGCCGGTGAGTTAGTTACGGTAATTACACGGGGAACAGCAGTTATCTTCGGAATTTCAGCTGCAGCTCAAAACGCAGGCCCCGTATCTTTTGCTTCCTACGACACTGCCACCGACATCAATGGGGTTAAGGGTTACTCAGTATATGCTGCTGAGGTTACCGCTGCTGAGGTATCTGGCTTAGCCTTGGATAATGCTGCCGGCGCAAATGCGCTTATCAGGGTCCTTTTGCGATAACCTAAACTTTTTTACTTCACAAAGATTTACAATCGTAAACAACAAAACAAAAAATACACTATGGCAACCTCCCAATATGCAACCCGGATTCGGGAAGCAGTAAAAGCTTGCGAAGCTATCCGTAGGGATACAAAAAAGCCCGTTGATATTACCCTGGCAGAGTATGTAAAAGATACTTGGGGCCTTACTATGGAATCGTTTTACGATGACATTGATATTAACCCCAACCTGGACACCATTCAGAATTTGGTTAACATGCCGGATGAAAACTACCGGTGGCTTATCCCCGAACTTTACCGGGATGCTATCCGCTTGGGATTACGTAAAAACCCCATTTACCCTAACCTTATCCGGGGTGAGGAAACTATCTCACAGACGTCCATTACCATGCCCGCCATCAATATGTCGGATGCTACTCCAAGCTTGGTAGGAATAGCTGAAACTATCCCATTGGGTGATGTAAGTTTTGACCAAAAGTCAGTAAAGATTTATAAAATGGGTAAAGGGATAAAAGTTCCCTACGAAATTACTCAATACGTAAATCTGAACCTGGTAAGTATCTTCTTGGAAGATTACGGAACTAAGCTGGCAATGGGCCTCGATTATATGGCAATGAAAACCCTGCTTAATGGTGACCAAGCCGACGGTAGTGATTCAGTTGCTACTATTGGGGTTGCTACTGCCAATAGCCTGGTATATAAAGATTTGCTAAAAGCCTGGGTTCGGATGAGCCGAATTGGTAGGGACGTATCGAATACAATTGCCGGGGAAGATATGGCGATTGATTACATGGATTTGCTAACCAATACCCGTTTAGAGGGCCTTCAAAGAACCGGGGTTACATTCAAAAGCCCGATGCCTTCCAACAGTAATATTTGGGTTCATTCCGGGGTTACTACTAATAAGCTTCTGATGGTTGACCCTTCTTCGGCTATGCTGAAGCTTAATGCACAGCCCCTGCTTGTAGAGACCGATAAAATCGTAAGTAACCAAACCATGGAAACCTACGCTACTATTACTACTGGTTTTGCCACCATCTTTAGGGATGCCCGGTTGGTTCTTGATAAAAGTCTTGCATTCTCTACCAATGGATTCCCTGCCTGGATGAATCCTAACCCCGAAGAATTGATAGACATTAAATAAACTTACCGGGAGAGATTACCTCACCTTTTAAATTAAAAGGAGAACCGAGCCCAACATTGGGATGGGCTCTCCTTTTTTTGTTTTATGCTACAAGATAAAATTTTTTTTAAGCTTAATCCGGTAAAGGGAATCAAATACTTCCACGATAGAGAACTTAATGTAACTCTTTTGGAGAATGGCAAAATAGCTCACTGGTGTTACTTTAGAATGACCCCACGAAATATTTTTGTTGGGCTTTTAAATGAGACTATTATTCAGATTACTGAAGCAGAGTATAATGCCCTATATCCTCCTACTAAATGGTTTAAAGGGGGTGCTAAACTTCCCGATGATGGTGATGATGGTGATAACCTTGATTTACTTCCCGGCTCTAATTTCATTCTTATGTTTGGTGTTTCCGTTCCTGATTCCTCACTTGGTAAAATTGGGGATTTTTATTTCAGAACCTATCAAAAAGGGCAAGTTTATGAAAAAACTACCGGTGGCTGGACTCTAAGGTTTGATTTTGCTCAAAGCCATAGGCTAATGATTCCATTTGAGGACGTTTCCTTTATTACTGTACCCTGGACTTCAGAGCGAAGAACTGAGTTTCCGGGTATGCCCATAGTTCAATGCTGGTTATACAATGTTTCTACTACCCTGTATGAAATTACTACGGTCCCCATTAGCTTTGTAGGAGAGCCTTCTACCTTTACGGAGTTTACTGTAAATCTTGGGGGGCTATACAAGGGAATCCTCGTTATAAGTTAGAAATTCACTTCAATGAAAAGATTCTTTATTACTTTTATTTTATCCACTTTATTAGTCTGTGGGTATGGACAAACGGTTGTTCAATTAAAGGGGGATACAATTCGTTCTTTAAAAACCGGGGAAGTACGGATTGATACTCTAGTTAGCTCCATTCAAACTTACCTGGATTTAAATTATACCTTCTTAAACAACCTAGTAGGTATACCTAGTTTAAGTGTAGCTAATCTCTATGCCTCCCCCTCTACTTCACGAATATACTTTGGTGCCACTCCCCTTATTGGAACTGACCCCCTTCTTTCAGGCCCTGGTGCTTATAGATTTGTAAGACCCAATGTTTACAGTTTACAATTGGGTATCTACAGATTAGAGTTACAAAACTTTCCGCCCCTTCAATACCGAATGTATAAGGCGGATAGTTTAGTGTTTAATGATTTTGGTGGAAAGGTAAGAGTAAAAGATACCCTTTTCATGAGGGATTACAATTTACCCCCCATATTAGATACTATTGCTACCGAAGATTACCGGGTATTTGTATTACCAAATACATCAAAAACTATTAGGTTAAGCCCTTTGAGCTTAAATTACGTGCAAGACATTAGAAGAGTTGGGGATGTAGTACAACAGAAAATTCAGGGGGTTTACTCTGATAGATTTTCCTTGACGGGGATTACTGTCCCCGGTACTACTGGCAACGTACAATTTAGGGGTTCTAACGGAAGTCTAAGCTCAAGAAGCATTTTTACCTATGATTCTACACTGGGAAACCTAGGGATAGGTACACCTACTCCAACAGCTAGACTACACGGAGTAGGTTCTTCATTCTTGTTTCAGGGCGAAGGCAGTACATCGGGGGGTATTTTTAGGATAGTACCTGGGGTTGCAAACAGTAGTGATGTTGAATGGGGTACAGGCACATTACGTTTTAACGGAACAGGCGGACAGTCGTTAAACCTCCAAGCCCCTTTTTTAACCCTCAACGGTAGTTTTGGTATTGGCCATGGTGACCTGAGGTTGAATACATCGGGTGGTACTGCAATGTTTATTAGTGGAAGTAACAACGGTAGAAGAGCTAATATTGGTTCCTCGGAAGCTGTTTCCTCTGCTCAACTTCAAGTAGATGCCAATAACAGGGGTTTTTTACCCCCCCGGCTTACTGCAGCCCAAAGAGTTGCTATTCCGGGTCCAGCAGCTGGCCTATTTCTCTACGACACGGATAGTAGTAGGTTATTTGGGTTTAATGGAACTTCATGGAAAGGTATTAGGTACACCGATGAAGGGGGAAGCGGTGGCGGCATTACGTATACTGCGGGCGTGGGCATAAAAGCACTTGGGCCCAATAGTTTGCAAACAGGGGTGGTGAGGCTGGCAGATACTTTGAGTAGTTATCACAACATGCGTATGTTGGGCGGAGGCGCTGCATTACTTATAGACCACGATGGGCTGTGGGATGCCACTGGGGGCTCTTTATTTTATATAGGTAAAAACTTTGCCCTTCTCAGTGCCGCACCAAATGTTGGCGAAGGGGGTGCAGAGGTGCGTACGCATCCAGATAAGTTGCGACTTAGCTACAGTGTTGGTAACGGTGAAACGGCTGGGTTTAGCGCCATGGAGTTTAAAAAAGACACAGTACACTTATTGTCAGCTTTTTCGGGGAGCGAGCCGCAATACAAACCAAAAACTACAAGCATAGCCAAATACAAAGTATTACTGGTCGATAGCACTACCGGTGCTTTAGTATTAACGCCCCCAACTACTTTAGGTGGAAGCGGTGTTTTTTCAGTAGGCACTTTCTCGGGTACTGGCAATGCAAAGGGCGCATCCATCAGCGGCAGCACCATTACCATGCACCCCGCCACAGCTACCGAGCCGGGCATGGTAAGTATTGGGGCGCAGGAATTTGCCGGGCAAAAAACATTTACAGACATACTTCGCACCCGTGAGATAAATACCAATGCCATTGTGCCTTCAGTTTACTTTAGAGATGGTTTTTCGGGGGGCGATAGAATGGGCATAGGCCGAAACGGTGGCCAAGGTAGTATGCAATTTTTTACTTATGGCAATTACCGATGGTATGGGGGTGGCGATTTTAACAATTCCGCGACAGACTGGATGACACTTAGTTCAACAGGATTGACATTGGGCGTTGATTTGAATGTAAACAGCGTTTTACGAACTTTTAACGCTGCATCAAATACAGCAGGCGCATCCATTTACCTGCGTGATTTTACCGGCGCAGGCAACCAAATAGGCATCGGCCGTGGCTTGGCCGATGTACAATTTTTCGGCATCAACGATTACGGCTTTCGCTGGTATGGAGGCGGCCAGTTCAACAACGGCGCTGCCAATTGGATGTACCTCGACCAAAAAGGCCTTGCCGTAGGCGGCGGCACAAACCCCGCCAGCGCCATACTCACCGCCACCAGCACCGACAAAGGCTTTCTTCCCCCCCGAATGACCGCCACACAAGCCGAAGCCATATTAGACCCAGCTGAAGGGTTACTTATATACAGCACTAACGGAACAGGAACAACTATAACAAGTAAGGGTTGGTGGGGCTATGACGGAACAACATGGGTTAAATTATAAACTAAACATAAAAACAATAACAATGAAAAAAGCAATCTTTATTACACTTTTCCTAGCATCAGGATTATTCTCTTTCAGCCAAACTGTACAAGAGCGTGACAGTCTTGCTCGTGACCCAGCTTTTCAACTTAAAGTACGTATGGCAGCTCTTAGTGCAGCAAATGACCTATTAGCTGATACTACCGTAGCATCATACGTGACCAATTACGCACAACTTATTGTAACAAACCCAACAGGCGGGGCATGGGTCAATGTGTTCGCCTATGGAGTGGTAAATAACCCTGCCATAAACTTCAACAGTAGCCAGGGTGACATTCAATTCACGGTTAACAGTGTTTTTGTAAAGTATGCTAAGGCAGAATACCGTATAACCCAAAAGTAAAACTCTTTTACTCTTAGGAAATCTATTAATCCCTTAACGCCTTTACCATGGCCAATTTAGAAGAAACTATCTCCTTTGATACATCTGCTACTTTAGCAGTAGAAGTAAATCAACAGACTAGTTTCGATTTAATTTTGGAAGTATACGAGCCAGATAATATTACTCCACACAACATTTCCGGTACTATTCATATGGCTATAGGCAATACAGATTGCCAATCAATCTTACTGCGTCTTATTAGCCCTACAGACATTAACATAGCAGGGCATATTATTACGGTAAGTCGTACAGCTATTGATAACACTTTACCCCCGGGTTCATATGAATACCGTTTATATGAAAGCAGTAATGGGGGTAATACTATAACCCCAATGGCCAAAGGACCATTTATTGTACTACCTTATGCCCGTTAATATCCATATCAATCCCCCAGTACCCTACAGACTAGTACTGCATACGCCTCCCTCAACTTCCATAGCTGTTAAAGCGCCTCCCATCTATCGAATTTCCCTACTATCCCCATCCCCCAAAAGAATCACTGTTTCCCATCCCCCACCCTACAGGATAATTGCCCAGGGAGTGATAAAGACTATAGGAGTTCGTTTACACGTGGGTAGCACGCCTCCCCCCAATCCTAGAAAAGACGACCTATGGTTGGTGATATAAAAATTTTAAAAACCTTTTAATTTAAAAATCCCCATGAAGTATTTACTTATTCTATTTCTTATTTTAAGCACCTCTTTAGGCATCGGGCAAAGAATTTACGACACGGTAATTGGAAACCGTAATGTGCGTGTAACTCTTCCCGCCGGCTATGAAAGCAATACAAACAAGTACCCCGCAATCATTTTTTATCCCGGTTTGGGAGAGTGCCTTAAAAGTGGTGAAAGTTTAGCATCAGGCCGAAATCGCATGGCTTTAAACGGACCCCACAGGGCAACAGCTCCTGGTACTACTGGAGTTGTAAATGTTGATGGGCAATTAGTTACCCCAATATTTCTTACTATCCAAACTTCCGAGTGGCAACCCGCCCATAGCACAAGTGCGTTAAGCAAGCAAGTTTGTGACGCTTTCCGAATATCCGATAAATACGCTACGGGATTAAGTGCGGGGGGTTGGACAGCCACCGGGATAGCTTGCCAGCCCGGTTTTGAGACATTTTTTAAGGCCATTGCGACATTTAAGGGTAACGTAATCATTCCCGGTATATGGCGTTTTGCTGCGGGCGGCGGCAAGCTGATTGCTTGGCAAAGTGGACAAGACGGCGATAGAGGAGGAAGGGCTCTTGTTGATAGCATCAATCGAGTTGCACCCGGCTCAGCCTTCTTTATATTTTCCGACATATGCGGGGCCGGTCACGATGGCTGGAGTTGCTTTTATGGAGCACCAACACCGGTAGTATTGCCATCAAGTGCACAACTTCCGAACGGAACTGCAGGACTTAATGTTTATAGTTGGTTGCTTCGTCAGGGTGGTAGTGCTACCCCATCCCCACCACCTCCTTTGCAGGTAACAATAACAGCAAGTGCGGACACAATCACCCTTCCAACGGACAGTATTACACTTACGGCATACCCAAACAATGGATACAACTATTCTTGGAACCAACTAAGCGGGCCCACTACAGTAGTTCCATTGCCGACTACAGCTACCATAAAAATATCAGGATTGCAGCCCGGACGATACACCTTTGAAGTTACCCTAAGCAAGAATGCCCAGTCAGCCACTAAACAAATCAATATTAACGTACTACCCCAATCCCCTTATATTGTTTTGGGTACTTATTTGCTTATCCAATACCCAAATGGGGTGATTGAGTTAAAAAAGCAATAACTAATCCCATAAGGGGTTTATTTTAAAGGGTTAAGAACTTCTCTAATTATTAAATGGCAGCATACAACATCAATAGTGGGGGCGAAGTAAATTGGGATACTCTCACGGGAGGTAGTGTGAATGCTACCCTTGATACCTATACTATCAGTAACAACAGCACACTGGTTATTAACACTGACAGCTACCAATGTGCTAATCACAGCGTAGCATTCGGTAGCCTTGATACAGTAAGTTATACTGGGATTGGGGGAAAGCTTAAGTTTGATGGTACTAAAGTGAGGGTAATACCCTTTAATACTGGAACAGGCAATGTACCTGCCATTGGTACAAGCATCGTGCAGGGTGGTGTAAGCGCTCCACTATTGGGCGTATGGGCCAACTGGCAAAGTGAGCCCTTAGCAGCAGGTGCAGCAATGCCCACCAGTGGTTTTATAAAAGTAAAAAACAAAACTGGTGGCAACTATGCTGCTGGCGCACTTACTAATATCGGGGCTACCGCGACCGGTGCTGATGTAATAGGCTGGATAGAAATACGGGGAGCCGATACCGCTACCATAACCATACCCCGAATCGGGGCATTTGAAAGCCTGGGGGATTGGTTTGAATTAGGTACTACTAATGGCACTCGGGGTCAAGTATTAGCCTGTCCCACTACAGCTACCGTTGCAGGTGTTTTTCCTGGTGTATGGATTGAAACAGGCGTGGGCACAAATGTGTATGAAAGATTTACGGGTTGTGGAAACATGGTAGCTATCACTGGCACTCCAACAGACGAAAGGGGTAAGCTCGTATGGCAAACCACCAGCGGAATACGCATAGGCAGCGATGGAACAAACAACGTAGGTTTCCTGCCCCCTTCGGGTTGCAGGGTACGCATCCCGAATATTATTCTCACTTGCTGCACCCGCACAGCAGGCAGCGGCAGTGGCCCAAGGGTATTACCAAATGCTACATTGGGCACGCGCCAAGAGTTTATAACCACATCTTCCGGCGATATAAATATGCAGGATACCGTGTGCCAATGGTATGCCAACTTTGTACAGGCTTACAGCACCGTAGTGCGAGATTGCGCCATAAACGATTCGCTGGTGATTCAGGAAATAAGCCAGCCGCTTGATATTGACAATGTAATTGTAGCACCTACACAAGCGCAGCTCAACTTTGCACTTAATGGACTCAACAACTATGCAGGTGGTAATATCACCAACTGTCTTTTTGTGCGGTTTAGCATGGCCGCAAGTGGTGCTTTTGTAAACCAGTTCAACTTCAATCGAAACATCAATATCACCAACGTTAAAAGCCAAACACTTACCAATAGGGCCAACGCCGCTGTAGGCGCTTGGACGGAAACGCAAAACGTGAATTGCATTTGGACGGATTGCATTTACATAGGCGGTAAGCTCAGCAGCATCCGTAGCCAAAACTGCCAATACATCAATGGCCGCTATGCCGATACTATGAGCGGCACAACCGGCACGGCGCTTACGCAGGCTATGTACGACCTTTTTGGCACCAACAACGCTTTTATAAGCGGCGCCGATTTCATTGGCCTCACCAACGTACACCCCTATGGTAGCGTGGTTTTTTGCAACGCCACCATTAATACTAAAGTAAGGCTTATAGGTACACCAGCCGCCCCCCGAAACTTAGGCAGCGCCAACCAAACCGGCGCTATTGTAGAAAGCGCAGGCAGTAACAGTGGATTGCGATTGCAGCGGCTTTATGCCAGCAATACCCGCACCAACCCATGGATACTGCAAAACACCGATAACGATGTAATTATTGACGATGTATTTGGCGACTATGCCGATAACGCAGCCATTGCAAGCCTCAATACCATTGCCCGTGGGGTGGCACTTACAGGCCAGACCGCCGGACAAACCGCCGTATATGGCACCCACTGGAAGGATAGCTTTACCAGCGCCACCATAGGTAAAATAGAAATACTTTGCAATGAACCCACCACCCTATCAGCAGCTCAGTGTGCTAAAACAGGGGGTACTCCCCGGTTTAATAGCGTGGGGCAAGTAGCTCTTACAACCGTGGGGGACCAAGTAACCTGGACGATGCCCTACTTTGCCATAGGCCATACTGCATTGGCTAATCTTGCACCCACCCTTACTGGTACCAATACCGGCAACATGACCTACCAATTTCAGTGGGATACCGGCAGTGGCATGAATGGCACATGGCTTACCCTCAATGCGGCCAACCTCAATGCGGTAGGAGCCATCAACCCCGCCACTGGAATTAAACTTATGGTACGAGCCACCTGCGCCACTGCCAACGCTGGCAACCTGCTTACCAATATAGCCATAGCCACCGTAACCACAGCTACAGCACAGCAAAACAATGTGTACCCTCTTGATACAATAGCCGTAACTATTTCAGCACAGGTTACATTAGCTGGTGCGGAAATACGGGTATATGATATGGATAATCTACCAGCAGGCAGCCTTGGTACAGAGCTATCAGGAGTAGAGTCAAACGGGGGTAGTTTCTACACATTCACTGCTGTACAAGGAAACGTAGTATGGCTTCAAATTATAAAAGATGGTTATGAAGAATATGGACAGGCCATCACCATATCATCACTTAGCACTAACATTTCCGTTATTCTTATCCCTGATACTAACTATTAAAATTAAACCCCATGGCACTTATTACACATTTAAACTTTAGTACAACCCTTAAGCAAAGCACCACAGCTAGGGGAGCATCACCCAATGGTAATGTCTTTTTTGACGTAGCTAATAATCGTATTCAGCTTATCGGTGTAGATGAATTACCCACTATAGATTTTGGAAGTGGCCCAGTTGCTAATCCCTTAAATAATAGCGAGGGCATAACTATGCGAGCTCTATACCGTTTTGAGAATGCCCGCCGCAGAGTAGATGAAAACTTGCGCAAGTATCTAAGGGGTACTGATGGGGATTATCGTTTTGCTGGGGCTTTCTCATTTGTAAATGGGGTAAAGCTTGATAGCAATGACCGTAATAAAATTCGGGGGTCGGGTTTTATCGAGTATGCTAACACCCAAAATGGTCAAACCGATATTGACAGAATTTACCATGGAGTACTTTCCCTAGTACCCATTCAACCCACTACTATATCCCGTTGGGCTTTAGTAACGGATACTGCCGAAGCTACTCTCCAGGCAGCTACCTGGGCTAGTTTTGTAAGAACAGGGAATATCAATGAAGTAGTTCAAGTATATGGTAGTACTGCCTTCGGAGATACTGGAGCGGGAAATTTTGACTACACTACCAGAACTTTGATTGTACGAGTACGTAGCTGGGGCTACAATCCAGGTGAAACTACTAGCGTACTTACGGGTATTTCCGAATTTTCGGGTTTTTCAGCGGGTTATGGCGTGGGAGAAAGCATCAACCCCTCCAACCCCTATGCACTAGCTGATGTATATGGGGGAGCTCAAATAGCACCATGGACTGGTATGAGCCTCGAAAAGCTAGCAGTTCCCCAAGTGGAATCAGGCTTTAATGAAGCAAATGGTAATTTTACTTGGGTTTTAAATAATACTCTGGGTGGTACAGTTCAGCAATGCGCTGCTTACCTAGATGCTCTAGCTTTGCAAAACGGTGATATTGATGCTGGTACCGGTACATATAATGGACTTAAAGGCAGAGTATGGTATACCAGAAATGCTGCTGGTAAAGTAGTAACTTCCTCAATTGATGGTGCAGGGTTATTTATCGAAGGATTAAGCATTGCTGAAAAGCAAAATGTAATTATGACGGATAACTCTGGTAATGCCAAAACTTATCCTTTCTTCCCTGAAATACAAATTAGCGTAGGCTCAGTTGCTATAGCTGACCCCAATGCTTGGTATCATGTTTTTTACCAAAACGGAGCTGGAGCTGCAGACTTTGATACTGCTGGTGCCGTAACAGTAAATGACAGTGCTGGTAACCCCGTAAAAGGCAACGTAGCTACTAATCAGGTGGGGGGTAAAATATCCTTTGCCTATGCTTATGATACTAATACTCAGGCAGGACTTGCCGCTGGGGTAGATAAGCAAGTGGTAGTTTTGGTTGAAGGGGATGGGGGAGCTGCTCAAGCTATCACCTATTTTACTATCACCCGAAGCACTGTAGTACCAGTAACTTGCGCTCCCACTCTTGATAACAATGCCTAATCATTATGCCACTAGTAGCATCAGTAGATTATATAACTCGACGTATTTTTCTCAGTGCTTCCACTGTTAACCAGAATATAGATACTGTAGAAATTTACAAGGAAGTTAGAGCTTTACGCAGAACCAATGAGTCTCACCGAAAGTTTAAACCCATAATAATCGCTGGGGGAAACGTAACTAAGATAGCAGGGGTAAGTGCTACTCCCATCTTCACTCAATTATTGTATGGGTGCCGGTTAGTGCCATTCGATGCAAACCAAAAGCTAAAGCTTATTAGGGACACTTTTACTGACGACGGGTTTGCTGGTAGAGATTGCTTTGACCGTACTAGTCTTACTAGCCAAGTAGATATTGACGTTGATTTTCCCGAAGTAGAAATTCGGTATGTAAATACCGGCGGAGGTGGAGCTTATGCGGGAAGTAATTTAAGAAGGTGGAACGGCACTAGCTGGGGGGAAGCTCTGGATATTAACTTGGTGTAAAATAGACTCTTTTGTATTTAATTCATTATTCACTTTTTAAATCTCTTATCTATGGCATTCTGTAAAAATTTTAACGCAGAATTTAAAAAAGCAAAAAGGCTACTTGAGGATAAAGCTGTAAACTTTGTGTCCCAAGCTATTCTGCGTACTAGCTCAAAAATTCTTCTGTTTTTGGAAAACCCCATTGTGGATAAAAGCCTAGCTAAGTTTACGGACCTTACGGCTTTTGAGGATGATGAAAAGCTTATTGCATCCCTTAAAACAGCCATGAGAAATGCCATAGATGCCAGCGCTTTCATGCAAACTTGCCGGGGAATTGAGGATGACAATAAAAGACTTCAATGCTACCTTGAAAGTCTTTCTAAGCTTAATCAAGACCAATGGCGAGACGAAGTGGGTTTATACGCTGCAAGATGCCTTAAATTTTATCTTCAACATGCCAAGGGAATTACAGAAAAACTTGGTATACTGAAGATAGTAATAGAAGGCTTTTTAATCACCAATAAAAAATCCCTCAAATGAAACTTCGACTTCTTTTTATTTTCCTTTTCTTCGGCCTTCTTTTGCTGTTTATCAGCCATATGACCGAAGTTTCTAGCTCTAACCTATCTACCCTGTTACTTGTTTTAGTTATCGGGGCTTTTTGCCTAGGCGTGGGAGTAACCTGGGTTGCATTAAAGATAGAGTTCTCCCCCATAAAAACTAAAGCAGTAGGCCATTATAGGATTTACAAACTTCCCAATGGGAAATGGCAGTTTCAAAGAGTTTCAAATAATTACAGAGCTATTTGTACAAGTCAGGAATACGAGCACAGACAACAGGCTTTCACAGGGATGGATGCAGACAAAAAGTTATCCCCCCAGCATTTCATTGAGGCTTCCGGCCCCTTATCCCCCTAAAATTAAACCCCCATTTTTTATGAAACCCAAATCTTTACCCCCCATATTAATTTTATTAGGGTGGTTTTTTATCATACTTTTGAGCCTTATTTTACTATACGGCTGTAATGCTCAAAAGCAGATTCATAAAAAGGATGAGCAAGCTATAGCAAGAGTAATAGCTAATGATAGCCTTTTAGCTAAGGTAGCAAAAAGAGCGGGTACTAAAATTATCCAATCTGAAAAAATAACCATAGAGCATAGGTATGATACTGCTATTACCATTCTTACTAAGCCTGATACAGAGTCTAATCCCGACCAGCTTAGAGAGTTCATTGATAAGCTTGAATGGTTTACTCTAACCCCATATAAAAAAGATTTAAAAAACGGCGCTAAAGTATCTATTGACAGAAATGGAGTGATAGTATCCTTCCCCATAGAGAAGAAAGAAACTTATCATACGGATTTAACTCTACTATCTGCCCAAGAGGATAGCACTAGGAAATATCAACTTCTCGTGGAGCAGCTACGGGGGGTTATTCTTGCAAAGGATGATATTATCTTCAAGCTTCAACGAGATTTAGCAACTGCTCAAGCCCGCGTTTGTCCGGGCATCCCCTTTTGGATTTGGCTAGTAATAGTAATTTTAGCTATTGCTGCTATCATAGGCTTTACAATTAAATCTGCTATACCCTGGATAGCTATTATAAAACTTATTCCCACATTCTTTAAAGGCATTATGGGATTATTTAAGAAGAACAAAAACAAAAAAGATGAAAATACTTAAAGCTTTAGGAGAGTTTTATTCAGACCTTAGAAATTTTATCAAAAACCTTTTCAGCAGTAGTGATGATGCCAGCATGAAAAGGTTTATTGCTTTTTGGACATTGATGTATCTTCTCTACTACTGTAGTAAACTTACATTCAAATTTCCCCAGCTTCATGAAAAAGAGCTTCCCCTATTCGTAATTCAAACTCTTGCCTGGATTATTGGGGGCGCATTGGGCTTCACTTCCCTTGAAAAGATTGTTCCCAATGCTCATGACTGGGTAAAAAATCTTTGGAATCGTAGAAATAAAACTCAAACAACAGAAGACACTACTGAAAAAGACCCCCCCATACCACCTTCCCCTAAACCCTCTCCCCTTCCAAAGCCCCCGGTATTACCCATGGGAAGAAAAGAAGCATTTGTATCCACTCTCTATCCCGAAGCTATCACAGCACAAAAAGCTACTGGCTTTAATGCTATCGCTACTTTAACCCAAGCAGCTCTGGAAACGGGTTGGAAATTAGACCCACCCGGGAATATGTATTTTGGTATTAAGGCTACCAAAAATACACCAGAAAACCAACGTCAACTTCTTACTACTACTGAAATATTGGACTCCCCCAACCATTCTTTTCCCCAAGTACTTTCAGTTTCAAAACTTCCATCGGGTAAATATCGGTATAAAGTAAAAGATTGGTTTGTAAAATATGAAAACCCCTCGGAATCTTTTATAGACCGAACTAAATTCTTTGAAAGAAATCCCCGGTATGCAGTTGCTGTCGGGTTTAGGCATGACCCCCATAGATTCTTTAAAGAGATTGCAGCTGCAGGGTATGCTACAGACCCCGATTATGCTGAAAAACTCATAAACATTTCCAATGACATTATGGGGATAGTTAAAAAGTTGAATTTAGAACAACACTAATTCATTAATTTTCAAGAATTACAAAGCATGGAACTTTATTCCGATGTAAGAAAAATACAACAGATTGAAATGAATTGGATAGAAGCCTTACTAACGGGGGGTGTACTAAGTCAAGTGATTGGATTTATCACTAAGGTAGTGATGTTCCGGCTTAATAAAAAAGACCGGGTTAAAGCTATCCTTAATTCAACTGCCCAAATTTACTCAGCTTTACAGCAAATTGCGGAGCATCAATGTAAAATGAGAATTGTTTTTAAATCCCATAATAGTGGAAAACCCCTAAGTACAAGAACCCATAAATTCACTAGCATTCTTTACGAGGATAACCAAAAACCCATTAGTAATCTACTGGATGAAGTTCAGAATTGGAGGCTTGATGGCGCTTGGTCCAAAACATTACAAAAACTCTCGGACTCCGGTATAATCTCCACTTCTGTTCACAGCATGGAAGACGGTAGGCTTAAGGATTTACTTACTAGTGAAAAAGTAAAGTTTGTTACCCTAATACACTTGGGGGATGATGGAAAAGAGTATTATTATGCCATCTATGGAAGTACACAATCCCTAGTATGTTTCGATGACCTTACCCGTAGGGATATTCAAAGTGCTTCCGATGGTATTACCAGAATACTTAAACTATAGTTTTATACTATTCTAAATAAACTTTTTATGACTAAAAAATTCAAACTAGGTAAAGGCGTTGCTTCCTTCACCGATGCTACAATGGAGATTGCTCTTCCCAATGTTGAAGGTTTTGTAGAAATTGCCACAGGCTCTATGACTCGTACTACCAGGGATGCTATTAAAAACCATATTTTGGAAGAAGTGGAAGAGCCTACAGAAGAGCTCGAAATTTCCGAGCCCGAAATTTCCACCACCATTGTAACGGAACCCCCCATACCCCTTGCTGCCGGGGACGAAGATGACGAAGAGCTTAGCAAAAGCGAAATGCTGGATGCCCTAAAAGAAGCTTTGCCAAAAGACGCTTACAAAAAAATCAAAGATAGTAGTGTGGAAGACATCACAGCCGCCTACAAAAACCTACAAAAATGACCCCATTAACACCCTTGTTTTCATGGGAAGTTTCAGATAAAACACTTACTATGTGGGACCGGTCATCGTGCCCACATAGTAGTTTTACCATAGATTGGGGGGATGGCACTGACCCGGAAACTATTAACCACCCCCAGTTTAACAGTGGCCAGCATGTTTATGAGGAGTATGGGGTATACAATGTAAAATTCAGCATTGCTAATGGCATTCATCCAAGTCAACCCATCACTTACCAGATAATCGTAAGCTCACAGGATAATTTTCTTTTAACTACCGTAGAACTTATTGACATTAACTTACCCAGGGGATTAACCATAGACAACTTCTTTGCCCAATCTAGCTTACGTAAATGGCAATTAACCCTTGCAACTATCTCTACAGACCCCTCTAAACTTTTTGAAGAAGCTTCATGGTCCTTTCTTGCAAAACAGCTTCTTTCAAAATTGGTTATCTATGATGCAGTTGTAGAGGCTATGACGGGAATGGCTACCCTAGGGAATGGTTCTACTACTACTTCTACTAACAGTGGAACTTCGGGGGAAACTACTAGTATACGTGGACCCATCAAAAGGATAGAAACTGGGCCTTCAGTAGTGGAATTTCACGATGTATCCTCTCTTTACCAAAGCCTTATACAATCCTCAAGCTTTTCCGCTAATGGGGAAGCTACCGGATTTTTAGGGATAGTAGTTTCAGACATCTGTTACCTTTCAAGAACCCTGAAAGTACATCTTCCCATGTGCAGTATGATTAAACATCCCATACCATTTAAAGTATTCAAGCATGATAAGTGCAGATGAGTGGGCCGATTACCAAAATATTTTGTCGGGATTTAACTCTGTATTTGCCCAAAAACAAATACTTTGGAAGAGGTATTTGAATCGGCTTAACGCATTTAATGAAGATGTTATACAAAGCCCCATAGAAGTTTCTTTAAAAGTTCTCATCAATGACAATTATATGAGAACTTGGCCTATTAATCAGCAATCCGAATCAGGAGAACTTGAAAAACAATCCATACAAGTTTACATCTTCCTACCCTACTTAAAAAACCTAGGCTATGAAAAAAACAATAGCTTGGATTACCAACCTGATTATGACAGATTCATTATTGACGGAAAGTTATACAAACCCACTGGGGATACCCCCACCGCTCAAGCGGGGGATAAAAACCTATGGGTTACAATAATCTGTCGCAGGGAAGAAAGTGAAACGGGACGATAAATATGCAATATGGGACGGGGAAGCATTATTAAGGGAAACTTACCAGCATTTTCTACGGGGAATCTCTACGCTCCGGGAATGCAAGTAAAGCTAGTGGGAAACTGGGACCAGGCTATTAGAGAAGTTCATCAACTTGGCCCTAAAATAAAGGCAGCTTCCATCAAAGCTCAAATAAGGCTAGGCTCTGATTTTTTAAAGGTAGTAAAAAACCATATCTTAAATCAGGACTTACCTTGGAAACCCCTAAGTCCTGAGTATGAAAGGCTAAAACAAGAAGCTGGGCTTGATACGGGAATTTACTATGCCTATGGAAATTACTTCAGGTCACTGGAAGTTTGGAAACCCACAAACTCTGGAGTAGTATTAGTGGGTATTCGCAGACACCGGTATACTAGAAGATTAAATGGCAAAAAATCTAGGGTAGAACTAGCAGTAATAGCTGCCATACTGGAATTTGGAACCTCCCGAATCCCCAAAAGGCCCATATGGAACCCCAGCATTAAGGAATTTGGCCTTACTGCTGGAATCCGAGCTACTTACATTAAACATCTTCTAAATATTGCCAGAAGAAGTGGGGTTAAAATAAATCTACTGAAAAGCCAATTAGGAATACGATGATTGTTCTACTTCCCTTCCAAGCAAGAATCACTCGAAGCTTATATACTACCCTTCGTAATGCTTTCATAGAACTGGGGTATACAGCTAGTATGTCGGGTTTAACAAATACTTCTCAGTATGAGGCAGCCCAGCAAGCTATTACTACCGCTAAGGGTTTTTGTGTAGAGTTATTTAATGAGGGAAGCCCCCAAGCTAAGGGACTTAAGAAAGTTCCTCGAGTTGTGATTAAGGTAGAAAGAATTTTACCCGGAAACATTGGCTTTGCAGCAGTTGCAGGTTATACGGAGAACAATAGTAATGGTTACGATAAACAGCTTTACCAGAACATAATGTCCTCCCTATTCTTGAACATTAGTTACATAAGTAATACTGCTGCACAGGATAGGTTAATGGGGTCTGTAATCCATCAAGTAATTGGAAGCAGAAAGTTTATTCCATACTTATATACCTATCAAAACTTAAGTACCCCAATAGTTCCAAACCCCAATGAGGCTTTCTTGATGGAGCAGGTAAATTACTACGACATTGGAGAAAGCCCCGAAGGACTTATGGAAAGAATTTACGAATACAAGATTCAAGATGTACTTACAGAATATCCTGAAACTACGTCCATCGCTAAGATTGAAGAAATCATTACGCATCCTTTCTTTGGGGACCTTCCATTGGTAGACAGCGACCAGATTATTCATCCCACAGAATAGAATCTCTAATACAATACTAAAACCAATATAGATAAATTGAATTTATTATGCCAACTGCACCACGTTTTAATCTAAATGAGATTGATAGCACTACCGCAGTTACTCCCCTTAACTCAGGAATCGGAGCAGTAGTAGGGCCCATGAAGTGGGGACCCATCGGTCAGAACGACCTACTTATTACTTCGGTAGCTCAACTTCGTAAAATCTTCGGGGGCTTTAAGTCCAACAGTGAGCAGGACCGAATCAGCCTGGAAGTAGAAAGAGCCCTGCGTAGGGGAACTGCTCTACGTATTATAAATCTTCGCCATTACAGTGACGTTAATACTGGGGCAACAGCTGCCACTAAAGGTACTGCTACTGGCCCAGCTCATTTTACTGTAAGTGGAGCTTTTTCAAACAATGATACTCTGCAGCTTACCTTTAGGGGTAAAACCTATGTGGAGACTGCTACCACTGGAAATGGGTTAGACCCTATCACTCCGATATTAAGCCAGTTGATTACTGACTTCCCCGACCACGTTTACAAGGTGGGGGTTTCTAGCAATAAACTGTTCTTCTATATACTGGGTGATGGTTCTAATACTTTTACATGGGACACACCCATAGGGGATGAAACCATAGCTCAAGCTACTTCAACTTCCTTTCTAGCTTCAAACGGAAGCCCAGTATTTAGTATCTCCCCCAAACATGAAGGGGCTGGATATAATAACCTACAGGTAACTCTCACCCCCACTGCCGGGGGAAACCCCAATGCCTTCGACCTTACCATTGAAATGCGGGGGTATTCCGACGTGGTGGAAGTTTACCGAAACCTTCAAATTTTTGGGGGCTCCGCAACTCCCCCCGATTACCTTTCGGTAATCGCTCAAAGCTCCGAGCTTATAACCGTAAGCTATTCTGATTTAAGTGCTTTCAGTGCTAATGCCCCAATAGCAATGCAGTTATATGCTTTAAGAATTAGTGGGGCATCTGATGGTGGTACTATCACCGCTGCTGATTACGCCGGTAGTTCTACTGGTAAATCAGGCATTTATGCTTTGGATAACTTTACTGACTTCTGGCAATTTGCTACTCCCACTCTATCAGCGATAAGTGGAAGTAACACCGAGCTTCAAGTTCTTTACAATGCCTGTTTTAATTATGCCGCTACCCGAAAAAACTGCACCTACATTGCTATGATTCCCAGCTCTACTACTACCAAAGAAGCTGCAGTTACAAAACGTAAACTTCTTAGTGCTAGTAATAGCTTCGGGGGATTCTTTCAAGGGGGACTTGACGTTCCCAACCCCGATAGTAATTCCGCTACTAAGCTTATTACCCTGGAAGGCTGGGGGGATATACTAGGCATTGCAGGATTCTCTCAACAAAATTTTGCTCCCTATCTTTCCTTTGCTGGGCTTACCCGGGGTAGATTGCTGGATGTAATAAGCATCACTCGAGCATACTATGGCAATCCCAATGACCTTGAATACCTGGCTAATAACCAGATAAACGTATTTACCAAGACCAGTGGGCAGATGTACTTAAATTCAGCATTTACTGCTCAAACAACCCTATCCCAGCTAAGTTACCTTTCCCTCCGCTACCTGCTGATATACATCCGCAGAGGGCTGGGTGAGATTCTTCCCAAGTACCTAGAAGAGCCCAATGATATACCCACATGGAAGCAGATTTACAATGAAGCTAGTGCTTTCATTGACCCCCTAATTTCTGGCAGGGCTATCTTCAATTATGAGTGGAATGGGGACCAGTTTGCCACTTCCCTTGACAATCTGGCCGTAAATAACTCAGCTGATGTTCAACTGGGTAAATACAAAGCTCAATTGAAGCTCTATGCTATCAGCCCACTACAGCAATTAACCGTGGATGTGGAATTAGCAAAAGGTTCAGGAGTATCCGTTAACGAAAATGTTTCACAAATATTCTAAAACCCCAATAAGATATGCCCGCTAAAATTTCCAATCCCCGTAAAAGCTTTCAATTCGGGATTTTCATACCAGGACTAAACCCCTTCTTGGCTCAAACCGTAAAACTTCCCGACCTGGAGCTTGACGTAGTAGAACATGGGGATACTAACTTCGATGTTAAAACTGCCGGTAAGCAAAAATTGGGGATGCTCAGCATAACTAAAATTTCTCCCCAGGCAGACATCGACCGTTTTGTATGGCTTTGGATTCGAAGGATTCAAGATACCCGATTAGGGGGAGGACTTCCCCCTTCCGCTTACAAATACACAGCCATAGTTGAACAGTATGGAGCTGATGGTATTTCAGTAATTCACCGTTGGGAATTTTTTGGAGTATGGCCTCAAAAAGTAAATGGGATTGAGTTCAGCCGCCAGGCTTCCGAAAACACCATCGAGAACATTGACTTCTGCGTAGATGAGTATAGGGTTTCTTACTAATCCATGGTTTATAGGATGATGATGAAGTAAAGGCTGAGAGTAATTTCTTAGCCTTTCTTCGTTTTATACCTAGTGGAACTATTATTAAAAAAATCTCAACATGAATCTGTTTGATAAAATTGCCTACTCAGGAAAAACTAAAATCATAACACTTCCATCAGGCCTAAAAGTAGAAATTAGGGAGGCCAATGGTGCAGACGAGGAATTACTTTCCAACAATAGTGCTGCTCTTAATGGGATGAACCTAGTAAATTACATAGCTTCAGTTTGCAAAAAAACAATTGAAGGGCCCGATAAAAATTTCTTAATTGAGGAAGTTTTGAGCTTCAAGGTATTAGACCTTTATTATGCTACGCTTCAAAGCCGTATGTTAAACTTCGGAAATCTCCTTGAGTTTAAAGACATCTGCCAAAATGCCCAATGCGCAAAAGAGCTAGAAATAACACATGACCTTGAAGAGTTCTGTGGAAACCTTGAAGACCCAAATTATAAACCCAAAAATGAGTATGCTATTAAGAAGTATCCTACAAGTGATACTCATAGCGTGTTTACTTGGATGGGTTCAGAATTTAGGTTTAAGCACCTTACTAGGGAAATGGAAATGAAAACCCTAAATATCCCCGCCACGGAATCCAATAAAAATACCCCCCTGATTGCTCGAGAGCTGGAAGCTAAAAAAGATTCAGAATGGGTAAAACTTACGTTCTTTAGCATGTTTTCCGCAAAGCAAATGGCTGAGCTTAGACGAAAAGTTGCTGAGCTAGACCCCCTGTTTGCTCCTTACATTGAGGTTATTTGCCCCCATTGTAGAACCCATCAGCTATTTAATCTATTTAACATTCGGGATTTTTATTACCCAGGGGAAAGTTTATAAGCCTAATTGATGACTGGGTAGAAGTGGCTTCCTCTGGGTTGAATATCGAATATACGGTATTCATAACTTTACCAACATCGAAGAGACTTAGATTAATGGAGCAAGCTGAATCACTTATTAAAACTAAGGCAGAAATCATCAAAAAGATTGGGCCTTTAGGTCTATCACTTTTTTAATATACCTTATGCCAATCCTTGGACTTGGTGCCAATACTCAACTGGGTATTGGCATTGCCATAGCACTGGAAGATAGATTTACCAGTCAAGCTAAAAGAGTTGCTACCTCACTGCAAAACCTTAAGGACAAATCACATGATATGATGATGTCCAGCATAAGGGATGCTCGGGGTAGGTATGCAGCTGTGGCTACTGGTGCAGGTTTTGCTACACTGGGAATGTACAATGTATCAAAGGAAGCAGCTTCCTTTGAGCATCAGCTTAGGCAAATTGAAATCGTGGGGGGCAGAGCTTTGGGAAAAACTCGGGAAGAGCTTGCTGGAATGGCTTTTGATATTTCAAAAGCTTATGGCATAGATAACCGAGATGTTGCTAGTGCAATGTTTGAAAATATCAAAGCTGGCCTTAGAACTAACCTAAAAGACATCACTAACTATCAGGTTGCTGTTGCAACTGTAGCTGGGGAAGCTCTTGAAGGTGAGCAGGGTGTAGCAATGGGTTTAATAAATATTATGAACTCCATGAAGCTTAATACTTCGGAGTTTCCCCGTATTGCTAATGCTGTTGTTGCCGCTGCAAATGCTTCTACTGCTTCGGTTTATAATTTGAACGAAGCGATGCAGTACTTTTCTAATACAGCCCATGTAATGGGCATGAACTTAGAAGAAACTCTCGCTCTAATTTCAAAACTTTCCAATTCCGGTATTAAGGGTTCTGCAGCGGGTACTGCTCTTAATAATGCTCTTACCCAGCTTTCTAAATCTGTGGGGGACTTTGCTGCTCCATCCAAAACCAAAGCTTGGGCAGCCATAGGCCTAAACCCCAAAGATATTGCTGCTCTTGTAAATGGGGGCCAGGGGGGAATACTTGATATGATTGACCTAGTACAGAAGGCTACTGCTGGGTTAAGTCGAACTGACCGAATCGGAATTTTAAATACCCTATTTAACGTAAGAGGCCAAAGGGGGATGATTAATCTTTTTGGCTATGATGAGCAGGGTAATGAAGTTAGGAATAAACAGGGTGACCCCGTTACATTCCGCCAATTGCTAAAAGAAATTCAGGGGGGTGTAAAGGGAGATATTACTAAGACTCAAGCAGAGGCAATGGCCGATGATTTTTGGGTGGATATAAAGAAAGCCGGAATAGCCTTGAGGGAATTGGGTTATGAGTTTTATAATGCTATCCGGCCTATTCTCCGGGTGGGATTCAAAGTATTTACTAAAGCAGTTAATGCTATCACATGGATAGCTAGCACTCCCTTGGGAAAAGTCCTTGGGGGACTACTTGCAGTAGTTATTCCTTCCGTTGCAATTTTTGCGGGACTTAGAGCTGCTGCAGCAGCTGCTACGCTTGCCCTAAGTTCCTTCGCTACTATGATGAGAGTTGGGGGATTTTCTCAGCTTCTTTCGGGGGGCCTCGGAAGCGTTATGGGAAGGGGGGGTTGGTTTGGAAATACACCCACTCGGTCAAGGGGATTTGCTGCTGCCTTTAATTCTAATGGGAAGCCATATGTTCCAAAGGGCCATTTTATTAACTTGGGTGGAAAGCTTTATCAAGGGGGAAATCTTCTTCCAACTCAGGGCTATAACTGGAAAGTACCAGGGGGCGGAGCAGGATTTGGTCAAGCACTATCCAATGCCATAATACCGGGTTTGATGGGCGCTAGTGCTATGAACGCTGGGGCTGCTGCCGGAGGAGCCGGAGCTACTATGTCTTTCTTAGGTAGAGCTGCTTCTTGGCTACCACGAATTGGGGGAATTGCTTTGAGATTTATTCCCTACTTGGGGATTTTAGCTTCTCTATATTCAGTGGGTGAAGCCCTATTCAGCCTATTTAAATCTGATAAGGATGAACGAAAAAGAGCTAGAGAGCCCATTGGTGATTTATTTTATCAGCAATTACTTAGCCAGGATTATTTTGGGGGCTTAGAGAACAGAAGAACTTACCTTGATGACATGAAGGATATGCAAATGCGCCAGACAATTAACATCAATGTAAATGGCCAAACTCAATCACAAGAGCTTGTACAAAAAGCCCTATCCCAAAACATGGAGAATTATTTTGACTTTACTTTAAACCACTAATACATGCCAGGCCCCTTTAACATAAATGACCCCAACCTCAAAAACTTCTTTGCGGATTCCGGTCAGGAGGCAGCTAAGCCCAACCAACCAATGATAGTGGATTTAATCACCTTGGAAAAAATCTACTTTCAAACTATCCCACAAGAGTTGGACGTACAGCCTAATGCCAATTTCATAGATGTTCCCTCCGCTGGTAGAAACGTCCCCAATTATCACTTTACGGGGGGTGAGGACATTATACAATTTGGTATTTCATGGTACTCTGGAACTGGAGATTATTTGGGGGTAATAAAAAGATGCAAATTTCTTGAGGCTCTTACCCGTAATGATGGAAACCGACGGGGTATTCATCCCGTTAAATTCATCTTTGGTAGGCTTTTTATTGATTCAACTTTTATTGTTACTGCTGCTCCCTACAGGTTAGGGCTATTTCACCGGGAGTTAGATATGGCCCCCTCACTTGCCTATCAATCCATCACACTAAAAAGAATTTCCCCCACTAACCCAACTCGAAACCAAATATTAAACCCATACTATTAATATGGCACTCCAGCCCATTACTATTCAAACTGATTCCATTCAGCTAAGAACCAATAATCCCTATTCAATAGGTAAGCTGAACACTTTTGAAGATGGCCAAGCTACTCTTACAAGAAAAGCCATACAATACACCCCCAATTATTTGGATAAATATTTTATGGTGGGTAATGGTGATAATCTTTCACAAATTGCTTTTCTTGCCTACGGGGATTCTAAACTATGGTGGTTGATTGCCGATGCTAATAATATCTTCAACCCCTTTGATTTGGAAGTTGGCTTGGAACTGGTTATTCCACCCATTGAAACTTTAAATCTTCGCTAAGGCTATGAGTGTAAGAAGTCCTTTCTACAAAATAATGTTCGGTGAGCTTGACCTATCAGATAAGTGTTTGAGGTTTAGCTATAAGTATTCCGAGGAAAACAACGATGTTTGTACTATGGAGCTTAGGGATTCCGACATTGATTTTCCCGACCAGGATTACTTTAAGGAAAGAGCTCGATTAGTTGTAAGCTGGGGGTATATTACTCCCGATGGAAAAGAGCAAATCAGCCGGATAGTTTACGTTCAGGATATTGATTTTACTTTTGGCCCCGATTGGATAGGGGCAACCATTACTGCTAGTGAAAAAGCTGCGAATATGGTTTCGGGAACTTCTAAGAAGGTATACAATGGAACTAATGCTTTTGAGATAACCAAGGACATTGCAGATAAGCATGGGCTTGATGCTTATTTTATTCCCGAAGAGCCCATACAGCGAATGGATAAAGAGGTAGCGGATAAACTTCAGCAGCTGAATGAAAGAGCCTTGAGAGAATGGGCAGACCGGGAGAAACGAATCAATGAATCTATTTCTGACCTTAACAACCCCAAAGTAACTCAGCCAAGAAGTTGGACAGATACGGATGCTGAAGCTTACCGTAGAAACAAGTCATTTGGGCCCGGTCCATTACCCTTCAGCGTATTAGATAATGTTGCTAGCAACAGACTTAAACGTGAACAGATTATTGATGAAAAATCAGAGCTGGCAGCTAAGGCTAGACTTCAAAAGATTCGTAGTTCTTATGGAGTAGCTTTAAAGTATCTTAATGGAGTTGCTCAAGTTGGTAAAAGCAACAAGCAATTTTTGAAATGGATATTCATGCAGGAGCAGAATGGCCCTCACGTAATCGACACTAGGGATGACGCTATTGTTATCCGTAAAAGAAACTTCAATCAGGTTCCCATACGAAACTACACCTATGCGGGTACAGAAGGTATAGTAAAAGACTTTTCACCTGAAAGTAAAAATAAATCCCGTTCAGCTTTAACTGCGGTGGGATACGGAGCTTGGAGTCGGGGAGCTAAGGCTTTTGTGGGGGGAATGGTGGATAACGTTAATAGCCCCGTTGCTTTAGAGCTTGCTAAATACATGCAAGTTGCTAATAACCTTAGAGAGTATGTTAGTAGTGGAAAGTTAAAACCCAATGACCCCTTACCCAACTTACAACCCTATGGATTATCCAACCCCCGACCAGCTCCCCTATTAGCTCAAACCAATGTTAGGTCAAGCTCCACTGAAAGCACTGCTACATATATCCGGGTTAATGCCCATATTACGGTGGAGAAAGGGATTAGGGCTATTGATGATTTAATTAATACCTTTACCGACCCAAGTACTACTGCCAAATATTTTCCAGGCTATGCTGGGGATGGACCCGGGGATGCCTATGAACAAGCAAGGAATGCCCAAAGAAACGCAGAGTTGGACAGAAACCCAGGCAACCTAGTAATAGAGGGAGATTATGGAATTGAGGTAGGGCAGATAGTAAACATTCAGGGAGTGGGAAAAAGATTCTCTGGTAATTATTATATTACAGAATGTGAGCACTTGATAGAGCCCGGTATCGGGTACGAAACCCAAATGTCTATCCTTAGGGCGGGGCATAACATTCCCACTAGCATGGGCTCACTTCCTACTGAAAGCTCTGGTAAAGCTACTAATACCCAACCCTCCCCCAGTAATATTCGGCCTACTAAAAAGACTATTACTACTAAAAAGAATTAAACGTGATTAAAAATAGCTCAAAGCTTTTTAAAACTAAAAAAGCACCCACTCGAAATCCCCTAATGGCGTTTATTCAGGATTTAGTATATACGGGGTTAGAGTCTTTTGGGAAGTACTATTCCATCTACCTTGCTAAGGTATATGAAAATCAGGACCCCGATAGAATGGGAAGGCTTAAGCTTATTATCCCCGAAGTTGCAGGGCAATTTCCCATAGATGTTTGGGCTTATCCTTCTAATATGTATGCGGGGGTTGGTTATGGGATTCAATTAATTCCCCAAAAGGGGGATATAGTGTGGGTAGAATTTGAAAGGGGGAACGTGGAAAAACCAATTTGGAGGCACGGTTATCCCGGCCTAGACGAAGCTCCCCCCGCGGATAAATATAAGCCCATAGAAAATCTTTGGTTAGTTACCCCCAATGGAACCTCCGTACTGATTGACCAAGTAAATACCAAAATCGAAGTTTACCTACCAAAAGAAAAATCAGGAATTGAGATAGCAGAAAAAGGTATCTCTATCATTAATCCCAGCATGATAAGTTTGGGGAAATTGGATAAATCCGATTATTCCGCAGTAAAGGGGGAAATTCTACTTGAGGGTTTAAAGGATTTACGGGAAGGATTAGACCTTTTGACTAAAGCTTTACAGGCTGACATATTAACCTCAGCGGGTTCCCCGTTTCTTAGATACCCTAAGATGGCCATAGACGTTCCAAAGACTTTATTGAAGCTTCTTTCTGCCAAAGACAAGCTTAATAAAATATTATCTAAAAACACCACTCTCCAATGAGCAATAGGTTTTATACTAAAAATACTCTTACTTCAATAGGTAAAGGGTTAACTTTTCCCTTAGTATTGGAGAATGGAAAGCCCCCTGTTATTTCCGGCCCCGAACTGATAGAGTCAAGTATTCGAATGATTATTCAGTGGAAAATATCTGAACGGTTTTTTCTTGGAGAGTTCGGTAGCAATCTTGAAGGTCTACTTGAGGAGCCTAATGATACAAACCTAGACAATTTGCTAACCCATATACTTCCAAGTGCCATTAAGACATGGGAGCCCAGAGTAACTATCTCTCGAATTGAATTTACAAGAGAGGAAGCTATTACTTACCTTCACTTAGAGTACACGATAGCAAACACCACACAGGCATACCAATTTGTTTACCCCCTATATACAATCAATAATTACTAATGGAATTTACTCAAAACTGGGTGGGATACCTGGACCGAAGCTATGAGCAGATAAAAGCTTCCTTGCTTTCTAAGTTTCCTACAGCTATTCCCGAAGTAACAGACCTAAGCGAAACAAACCCCATGGTGGTATTAGTTTCGTTTTTTGCCGGCATGGGTGAAATGCTTAACTACTACATTGATAATATGGGTAGGGAGGCTTTTATTGGAACTGCTAGGCAATTTGAGTCCCTTATTAAGCTAGCAGAACTCATTGGGTATGCCCCAAAAGCTTCTACCCCAAGCTCTGTGGATTTATTATTTACACTAACGGGAAGCTCTGGAGAACCCGATACCCATACTCTTCCCATAATATTACCAAAAGGAACCATTTACCAAACTTCTAATGGCATTCCCTTTATACAAACTCGGGACGTAACGCTCTTAGCTAATACCTCCTATACCCTAGTTCCTGTACTACAAGCAGAGGACTACAGCCAAGCGTTGGGAACTTCCACGGGATTAGCTAACCAGGTATTTAATTTACCAAGTACCTACGCTCATAATACTTCCTCGATTATTATTGATGGGGTTGCTTGGCTTAGAGTTAATAATAAGGCACAATTAGTAGATGCTAACTTCAAGGGATACTACATCAGCGTGGATGAGGAACAAGCTATCAGGCTTTATTTTGGGGATGGCATTAATGGCAGTATACCCATTACTGGAAAAACTATCGAGTTTTACTGTAAGATAACCCAGGGTAAATCCGGCAATGTACTTCCAGGTGCAATTACTGAGGTTGCAAGCTCTACCCCTTTAGTTTTACCCACTGGAAAAAGTTTTACAATATTAAACCCCATATCCGCTGTGGGGGGTACTGATACAGAAACTACAGAAGACCTTCGTAAAAATGCCCCCATGTCTTTACGAACTCTTGACCGTGCTGTAACTTATCAAGACTATATTGATATTGCCCGTATGGAAAGGGAAGTTCTCACTGCCGAAGTTAAATACTGTTGCGGAAAATACGTAGAGGTATATGTAATACCCAAAGACAAAAGCATCCTAAGCTCTTATCTGGTAGAGAAGCTTACTGAGGTATACAACTGTAAGAAAATGATTACTACTAAGGTAGAGGTTATTCCTGCGGGTATATCAAGGGTATTTTTAAACATGAACATCATTCTAAAGCCCCTCGTGGATGCTACCACTGCTAGGCCCACAGTTTTGACTTTACTCAATAATAAGTTCGGGGTATCTGCCGCAAAAATTAATGGTAAGTTATTTCTTTCAGATATTATTAATGTACTGGAAAATAACCCCTATGTGGAAAGCGTGGAGATAAGTTCAACCCAAATTGAGCCCTATGTAAAAGCTAGAAAACTATCAACCTTTCCCCTAGCAATTACTTTTACATCTTTACCCGTAACTGCTACTTTAGTTCAGTATTCGATTATCTATGTTCAAAGTACTAACTCATTTCAGATTCTTCGTAATGGGTATATTCAAGATAACTCCCTGGCTATTGGAGCAACGTTTAATGATGGAATAGTAGCATTTACCATTGCTGCTGGAACTTACATAGACAATGACGTGTGGAGTTTTGTTGCTCACCCCTCTTACCCCGCCATCTTTCCCTCTAACCAATTAGTTCCCACAGACTATAGTGCATTTATAATAGATGTAGCACCTGAAACTGATTATATTTTTTCTACTATTACATTTACTACTCAAGGGCAATCAAGCTCTTGCTTACCCCCCTGCTAAACTATGACCTTTCAGAATTACCTATTTCAACTTTTCCCAAAGGGCATAAGGGCATCAGATAGTTATAAAAATGCCCAGGGAAAAGGTTTACTAGAAAGATACGTGGGTATTATCGAGAACGAGCTTGATACTGAGTTTATAGGTTTCGTGGATAATTTCCTAAGCAACATATACGCTATTTCAGGAAACAACGTCAAGTTTATACCATCACTATTCAATCATCTAGGTAACCCAGCAACTCCCACTACTTTAACGGATGCCCAAAAAATCCTGGTTTTAAAATACCTAACCCGGATATACCAATTAAAGGGAACTGCTATCAGCTTTGAACTTTACTTTTCTTTATTTGGGTACCAAGTAAAGATTATGGAAGATACCCCCCTAAAGCCTATTACTTATGATAGCCTTACTCCTGATGGTATTTTTATTAGGTATGATGATTCTTTTACTTACGACCAGGATTGTGAACAATGCACCTACTACGATATTTGGATTAATACCACCCCTAATCCCACTTTGATTGACAGGTTTACCCCGGTAATTTGCTTTCTTCAGCCCATCAATGCAAAGTTTAGAAGCTTCAAAGAGACTATTTTTTTACAGGATAATTACCAATTTGAAGAAGGATTACCCGACGACTTAACCCCAACTATATCATAATATGCGCAATCTTCTAAAATTAACGGGAGCTTACGGCCAGGTAGAAATTTCCGATACCCAAGTGCAAAGCAAGGGTTTTAACCAACTTAATACGGATAATTTACTAAGTTTGGTTGCTAAAGCTTTAAGTTTTTCCCCCATAAGTAAAGTATCAAAACTTCGGTTCTATGACGGAGTTTCTGTTTTGGGGGATGGAACTATACTTAGCACTTCCTATACGGATACTTCCGTAACTTTCAATGCAACTTCGGGAGCAAATCTTTTCACTGGAACCTACACCAAAATTGAACTGCTCGACAATCTTCATAACACTATTGCCAGTTACACTCCAGTAACACCCTTAACTAAATCAGCAGGGGTAGCAGTGAACGTAATTTGGGTTATAACTTTAAAAGCTTAAATAAACTATGGCACAATTTAGACTTCGGGATTATCAGGACCCCTTAAGCTCCTATGAGCATAACATCTTACTAAACCTTGGAATCCATAACCCTGGTAGATATGCGGGTTTTGATGATGTTTACATTGCTGCCCCTGGCCTTTCTTGTGTACTAAGGCATACGAATAGCGGCTACAATCCTAAGAAAGCGGATGGAAGCTACTATGGAAAGTTTGGGGTATTTATTACTCAACAGGGGGTAGTAGTGGGAGAAACCGGGGACATAGGCCCCTTAACTTTTGATACTAATGCGGGAAATATTTATCCTAGGTATGATTTAGTAATTGCCACCCACAATTATACATCTATAGCTCCTGGGCAGACCGCCACTTACTCAATCATTAAAGGCCCTCTTGGAACTGGGCTAAAGCCCATCCTATCAGACCCCACAAACCAAGTAGCATTGGGATATATGAGGTTTGAACCAAACGCTACGGGGTTAGCTAATGCCCAATGGCAACCCACTAAGTGCCCCGATTCAGGGGATTACGTAGATGCTGCCCTTTATGAGGTTAACAAGTTTCTTAAAACTCAGAATGATAATGCCGCAACGGGGGATGCTGTTACTTATGCTACAGGAAACCTTCTTAGTTTATTGGCAGATGGTAACACTTTCCCCCTTGCTCCAGCATCAGCTACGGAAATAAATGGGATTCGGTTCAGTAATTATGATATGCAGAATGGGCTTAAGGTATCATTTATGATTACTGATAAAATTAAGTTCAAAACTATACCCACCCTTACTGCTAATCAAATTAGGGACGGATATGCAAGAGTAATTGTTCCCGCTCAATTGGGAACAAAGATAAACGAATTTGGAACTCCCCCCGCCATTACCACATTTTGGGAATACAGTCTTTCCACCAATGAGGTTGCTTACATTACTATGGAATTAATTGAGGGTGAGTTTTTGATTACTAATGCCATAAACGTAAATAAGGCAGTAGCAAGTGCAGTAAAGAATGGAACTAGTGTTTTTTGGTGGGGGGATGTAAATAGCAATTTCGATAGCAATGGAGTGGGCATAGGGGATATGCTGGGTTATTATATGCTGAATGGAGCTACCTATACTCTTCCCAATAGCGTAGTAGTAACTGTACCAGACTTACGGGGTAGAATCCCAATAGGAGCTACTACAATGCCTTCCGCTAATTCCCCACTGCTAGATACTGCTGTAGTTGGAACTGCTGCACTAGATGAGTATGGGGGTTCCTATACTCACACTCTATCCGAGTCAGAGCTTCCATCACATACTCACCCAGTAAGCGACCCAGGACACCGGCACACTATTAAAGCGGGTAATGGCTCAGCAGGGGGTGGAGCAGACAAGGGGGATAACGACGGAGCTAGTGATTACCTTAACAACGCATTTACTGGAATCTCAATCGGTAATACCGGGGGTAATTCCCCCCACAATAACCGTCAACCCTATTATGCTTATTGCTGGATAATTAAGCTTTATTAAAATACACCCGGGCTAATTCCGTAGCACGTTTAATTTCTAACTTCCAAGATTTTAGCCATCGGTAACCCTCATTCAGATTCCTGATGTCGTAGTAATCTAAAACTACTTCATCAGGAATTTTAGTTTTATGGGTTATCGACAACCTTTCGAGTTGATTAAGGATATAAGGGGGTGGATAAAGAGTGATAAGAAAATACTCATAGGCGTTTTCTGATACATGCAATTTAATAAATTCTTTTACCGAACCAATAATCTGGGTTGTTTCTTCATCCGGTATATCTTCTATCACTTCATAGCTTAGGGAAGTAATTTGCTGAGAAAATTTATTTGTATACGCTGCTCTTAGGATTCTACATTTGAAGAGTTTAAGTGCATTGATGATATACCCTAGCAATCTTTCCCGCTCTTTATCATAATATTTATTAAATACATAAATAAACTTAACATCAAACCATGAAAGAAGTTCTTCATAGTCAACCCCGAATCTTCTGTAGTCAATTTCGGAGGCAAGTTTTCGTTTTAGGGGAATCACTTTTGCATAGAGGTCATTGAAAATTCGGGGGTCGTGTTCGACCATCGGTTTAAGTCTGCTTTCTTCCATGGTTAAGAAATTTTTAATGGGATTTTTAATGGGGGAACGAAAATAAAGAAATCAGATTAAAAATAAAAAAATAATTTACACAGTCATACTATTTTTATTAATAATTATTCATCAGCGGAATCTATGGCGAAACAAAGAGGAGAAAAATTTGAATTTGGTATTGATTTTCAGGAACTAATATTAAAATACACACTCACAGATAAGCAGGGATACAAAGCTCTTGAATTATACGAAGATACTTACTTCGCCCTTCTAAATCATCAGGTAGTTGCTTATGCGCTGAAAAAATATTATAAGAAGCATAAGCGAATACCCGAAAAACCTTTCCTGAAAGAACATCTACGAACATTATATCATACTCAGAAAAAAGTATTCTCCAACCTTAATGAAGATGACAGAAGGCAGATTACCGAGCTGGTAGATACTCTGTATGAGGGAACTGCCCCCGGAGCTCAAGAATTAATGCTAAAAGTTGTTAACTTTGCAAGGTTCGTAAACTTTAAATCCGAGCTTGAGAACATTGACATTAATAATTTCGATTCTTACCAGGAGCATATCTCCAAGCTTAGGGCAGCAATGCTTATTGGAGAGGACCAGAGCTCTACTCTAGGAAGCTTTGTAATTTCTGGTATTCATGACCGTGCTTACAAACGGGATGCTATAGGGATTGTTAACCCAACTCCCTATTGGCAATTTAATCGACTTCTTAATGGTGGTGGTATAGCTAAGCATTCTCTGTGGCTAGTGGCTTCAGAAGCTAAGAGATTCAAGACGGGGTTTTTACTAAACCTTTGCAAGAATTACTTACGAAGAAGAAAACGCATTATTTATTATGACCTTGAGAATGGTGAAGAGGCTCTTACAGTAAGAACGGAGCAAGCTTTAATGTCTGCTACTATGGATGAAATTCTATCCAATGACCTTGACCCAAAGCTTATTAAATTACTTCGTAAATATAGGAGGTTAGGGGCAGAATTAGTAATTAAAAGATTCCCTGCATACACTACAACTACCCTAGATTTTCAAGCTCATTTGGATGAGTGTAAACAACAGGGCTTAATATTTAATGCCTGTGTTATAGACTATGGGGATTTAATGGGCTCCATTACGGGTAAAAAAGAGGAGTATGACCGAATCAACGATGCTTACGTAGACATGAAAAACTTCACTAAATTCAATGACTTTGATTGGACTTTTACAGCATCCCACGTAACTAGGATGGGAGCGGATAAGCACCGAGCTACTAGGTATGAGCAGAATGACCTTGCTAAGTGTATTGACAAGATGAGGCATTGTGATGGGGCAATTGGGTTGAATGAAACTACTGAAGAGGCAGAGCAGGGGATTATGCGGGCTGAGATTATAGACCAGAGAAATGGCTCACCTAATGGTAAAGTATTATTTTGGGTTGACATTGAACGTCAACTCATGCGGGAATTTACCCAAGAGCAAGTAGATGAATATTTCATTGCCTTAGGGGAAGAAAACCCGGATAAGAAAAAGAAAAGAAAGGCGGAAAACTTAAAAAAGAATGACCTATGATGCTTAACTCGGAAACTAAAGATAAAGTAGTAGAATATTTTGATAGTAGATTTGGCCTTAGAGAATCCACCAAAAATTTTCTTCGGATGGATTGCGTTTTCTGTGGGGGAAAAAATACTGCCG
>JACCDR011767790.1_pt1 | contig 78672 bp, 113 predicted proteins | sample 7446431 | NCBI WGS metagenome assembly JACCDR01 (sample SAMN15323443, study PRJNA562643) | freshwater metagenome | isolation source: river surface water | place: USA:Blue River Watershed | collected 2017-08-17
AGGCGTACAACTTCTTTGCAATTTCGTTTGCATCTAATTCGTTTGGCTGCAAATTGGAAATGCCTAATCCGTTTTCGTGTTTGTTTCTATCTATTAGGAATTTTCCTAACATATACTTTTCAGAAAAATATGACTGTACAACGCTCATAAACTCATTTACAAGTAATTCATAAGACTTTGAAGTCTGGAACTCAAAACCGTAACTAGGAAGGAAATACATACGCCCTAACGCGCTATTCTCATTTACCTTACCCCTAAGCTCCTTTAATTCTGTATTTGCTTTTTCTGAAAAGTCGAAATAGGCTTTTATTACCCTTACTCGACTATTGAAGTCATTGCAAATACTTATGATAAATTCCTTATCATTTTTTGGCAAAAGGTCTAAGCTACTTAGACCTTTTGCCGCTTGTTTAATTTTATCTTTTAGATTCATATTCAAAAATCGCTTTTTCAATTAGTTTTGAAAATTCATGCGTACTTTGTGCATTGTGGAAATTAACAGTAATTTTGCCGTTTTTGAAAAATTTAAGGCTTTTTACCTTTGCGAAATTACTAGGTAAATTTATTTCCTTATCAAAAATAAGGTCTGCATAATCATAGCGTTTTGTCGAAAAGCCCGTTTTGTCCTCAAAAGTGCCAAACTCAAAATACGATAAGACCGTATAAAGGAAATTTACTTTATGAGCGTAATCATAGTGCATATAGGGTAAAACCCTTTTTTCGTAAGATGCTGGGACAATCGTGTTAAAAACACTCGAAAAACTTACACTATTTCCTTTTTGCGTGTAGTGATTTTCTCTCATATAACACTTACAAATATCATTTGCAAACATTATCAAAAAGCCCGTTAATTTATAGCTTTCAAAGTCGCGTGTTTTTATCTTTTCTGCGATAAAATTCAATATTTTTTCTTCATTTATGTCTTTGAACGCGCTATCTTTATGCGAATAGCTGCCTAAACTAGGCTCATTCAATTCATCTCTAAAATAATTCAAAATTGACATAAGGTAAAATTCTTTCAAAAGTTCTAACGATTTATCAATTTCGCGCCCTAATGTATTGGCATAATCATTGTGCGATTTTACCACTTCAAAAGTTTTTTCTTGCGGCAAAGAAATATTAAGATTAAGCCCTAATATAGATTCTTTTAGCGCGTTCAAATAACGAAACTGCTCATTATAGGAAGTTGTAAAATCATTGATTTTTATCCTATCAATTTCACTCATTAGGATTGGCAGTTTTGCCTTATCCATACCTTTTAGCTTGTTTAATATATTCATATTGTTACTAATTGATTATTAAATATTTATACGCAAAACAGTTAGTAAAGTTTTGATTTTAAGCACAAAAAAAGCGAATTACCGTTAAAGTAATTCGCTTTTTTAAGATGTAAGACTTATGATTATAGTAAGTTTTTAGTGTAACTATTCATTAAAATTTCGCCACAAGGCATCTCATAATCAAAGTTATTATTTTGCCCTACACTTGCAGCCCAAAAATGCGGCACGTTTCTTTCAAAGTGGTATTTACCGTTTTCGTTTTCTCCTTTGAAAACTACTTTTGAAAATTTAGCACCTTTGAAAATTTCTGTACCTTCCCATTTTAAGCCCGTTCTTTGTTTGTTGCCAAATCCTTTGCCTATTGTTTCAAACAAAGTGATTTTATTTTCAGTATGTGCAACGGGAGCGTGTTTGAATAACTCTTTTTTAGCATACGTTTTTACTTCTTTTACGGGTTCTGCAATCGTTAATGCGATAACACCGTTTTCAACTATGCTTAATTCGTTGTAACTGCTAGGAAAAGATTTGCCTAATGTAACGAATAAGAAATCAATGTTTTTCATGTTATCTCTTTTGCCGCCAAACGTAGAAGCAAAATCGCTCATGCTAATTCCAAATGCTTTTAATGTATTGCACATTTGTACGTATTTTGCAAAATTCAACTCAAAAGAGTTCTCATTTGTGATTGTTGCGAAAGATGTAAGACTTTCAAATAAAGCTACTAAAATTGATTTTTGAATAGATGTGATTTGCATAATTGTTTTGATTAAGAATGTATTACTGTTTGATTGTGATACAAAGGTAGGTGCTTTATTTGAGAATAGCAAATTTTTTATGAATTATTTTTTAAATATTTTTAATTTATTTTATAATTAATTAATTATCAATAAATTAGGCTGCAAAGTTTTTTTTCTTTGCAGCCTATTATATTGATAAAAATGCTATTAATGCCTATAATCAATTTCGCTTTTAATGAAGGCTTGAAAAGTTTCGCCTTCTACATTGTACGCGCTCCATTCGTTTGCAAATGCTACATTCGTAGCGTTTGTAGCTTCAATCCATTTTTGAATGTCTTTGAAGTCCTTCTTTTCTGCACGAAAAACCATATCGCAAAGGTAGGTATTGCCGTTTTTACTTTCGCTACAAGGCAATGTTAAGTAGTAATATTTTGCAGTTTCGCGCAAAGTTGCGCTGCTGTGCCAATATCCTACTTTGTAAGTATCGCTATTTGCAAGCGATTTACCGCTTGTGAAATTACCTACTGTTTTGAAGTAAGAAAAAGGAGAAACTAATTTGCCGTTTTGTGAATTTGAATTTGTCATTGTGATAATAATTTGATTGTGAATGTTTGATTGTGATGCAAAGGTAAAACCTTTATTTTTAATATGCAAGCATTTTACAAAATTATTTTAAAATAATTTCTCCTTTTGCGTTTACCCACCTATGAGTAGCTTTATTGAACATTTCTTCGCCCGTTTCAACGAGCGTATGACTTGTATCTAAATACTGCAATTCGCCCGTTTCTTGCGCTTTTTTCGCTAATTCTGCAATCTTATCCGCCTTTTTCAAAGGTGCAGCCAAAACAGTTTCTTTTTCGCTTTCAAGTGCAGAAAAGTCAAAATTAATATAACGCGCTGTACTCATCTCATAGCCTTCAAAGTTTGAGTTTTCGTTTTCAACTGCAAATCCTTTTGGTAAGTTTTTAATATTCTTTTTCAAAAAGTCTTTTACTTCGAAAGAGGTTTCAAAGAAAAAAGATACGAATTTGCCCGCAATTGTATTGAAACATTGAAATTCATTCAAGGTTAAATCATAACGCATTTTGCTTGTATTTGCCGCTTTAAATACTTCTTTTGCAGCTAAAAGCGTTTGTTCCTTTGTTTCATTGATAGGGAAAATTACGTTAGTTTTAGTAGTTTTCAATACTTCTTTACAGAACTTTGTACATGGTTTGATTACCATACAATTATTCTCTCTTGTATCAAAATACATTTTGCCTTTGTATTGGTTTTTGCCTATTGAAAAGGCAATTTCAAGACTACTAAAATCTATATTCATACCGCTTAATAAGTCATAAGTAGCGTTAATGATTGTTCCTTTTGGAGTTGTTAATGTAGCGTTCATTGTGATAATAATTTGATTGTGAATAATTGTTTGCCTTAATTGTGATACAAAGGTAATGCGTTTATTTTTAAGAAACAAATTTTTTACAAAATATTTTTAAAATATTTTTATAATATTTTATAACTATCTCATAATCAACAAAAAAAGAATCGTATTTTTTTTACGATTCCTTTTTATTATTACGAAATAATGCAAGCCGCTTTATTTTTAGCAAGCCAATAGGGAGGTTTATAAGCCATTAAGCGCGTTCTAATATTACCAGTTAAATCTCTTTTTTCGGCAGGTATAGGGCGTATAATTTGCTCAAAAGGATTTTCTTGTATTTCTTCTATTGAGTAAGAAGTGAAAGCCCCAAATCCTTTGTTCACATATTTGCCTATTCCTAACAAATGGTTGTCAAGTAATAACTTAACTCTCTCAATGTCATTTGATATGAAATAAAACCAAACATTTCCTATGCTTTTGGCTGCAAAACGAATATCATAGGGCTTATGTTCGCCAGCGTTATTGCGTACCTTTTCTGCTTTTCCTTTAAAATCAATATGATAATCAATTTCATCAGCCCACCGCTTTTTAATGGAACTTTGATATACGTTTGCTATGCTTTTATCATATTGCAGCCACGAACCGTAAAAAATACCATTGCTGCTTTTCTCTATTGGCATATCTTGAAAAGTATCTATCACATCAACAAAGAAATTTTCATCTTTGAATAAGTCTGTAATGAATTTCTCAATGTCGCTTTTATACTCACTTAAAAAGCTAGGCAGTTTGAATAACTTACCTTCTATTACTTCGGGCGTTACTACATTGTACTTATCATAAGAGTTAGTAAATAACTCATTTGTAGTAAGTTGCAGCCAATCAATTAAGCCGTTACTTGTTTCTGTATTCATTTTCTTAAACGCTCCTACAAAGGCTAAAATAGGCTTTTTTACCTTTTCGCTAAAATCATAGAAATTGAGTAAACCGTCAATATGTGGTTTATTTTTCTGCTTAATGTAGCAATAAGCTAAAAGCCCATCAAAAGTAGGTAATTCACTAAATACAATAGGCTCACACATTTCAAATGTTATCTTGTAAATCATTTAGACTGTTTTTTAATTGTGAATGATAATCAGTAAGTTCTTCCTTATCGTTTGAATCTTTGATTTTATTTAGCATTTTTTGATAGAATTTGTCGCGTACAGACTTATCCAAATGCGTGTAAACTAAATTCGTAACCTTTGGCAATTTTAGCAATTTGGGCGCGTGTATTAGCGCAAATTGATTCTCATTATTAAGCATTTGCGGCTGCACGTCTTCAAAACTAGCCCTATGTAAATACGCTTGTGCATAATAATTTTTCTTTTCCATTACGCCATCGTTTATGATAACCAAATTACCGCTTAAACGTTTACTCATTTTTTGCGATAAAAACCAATTATCAATCCTATCTTTCATTTCTTGACTATAATAAGGCTCAAAATTTTCCATAGGTGTAAGCTCCTGCGGCACAAAAGGCGTGAATTTTAACCGCAAAAAAATAGGGCGTTTTAGGTGTGCTAACGATTCTCTTAAATTGTGGATAAGCGTTTCAAATGCGTAAAAGTCGTATTCATTCTCAAATGAGTAGGAAAATATAAAGAAAAATTTGAAGTTCACAAAACCTTCTTCTGCCATTATTGTAATGATTCTCACTATCTCACTATCAAAGATTCTTTTCCCTACAATATCTCTAACGCGCTCACTTAGTCCATCAATTCCCAAACGGTACATGAAATTTTTCCTATGCTTTTTATCTACCTTCATTATCCTATCTAATCGCATAGAACCAAATTTAGTATTTAATCCTTCTTCAACTATTCTTTCAATATAACGCTCATAAGGCGTAACAGAAAAGTCATCGGGCGCAAATACTTTTACATTGTGGTTATCGCTTTGTTTTACCGTTTCAATAGATTCAAATACTTTCTTTTCTGTATTCTCTCTATAAGGGGTAGTCCAACCTAATTCGCAATAAGCGCATTTAGACTTGCAGCCGCGTGCTGTTTCAATGTACCATGAATCGCTATGACCGTTTGAATAGCTTTTATTGAGATAAGCGTTATTTATAGAAATATCTTGAATGAATAGCTTTTTAATTGGCTTATACCTATTTTCAAGCGTTAAACTTCCTTCTATTCCACTCATTAGCTTCAAAAAAGGTTCTTTCTTACCTTCCTTCACTTCAAACGCACGCATAGCTTTTAATATCCATTCCTCGCCCTCCCCTACACAAATCAAATCAAACCAATGTAGTAAAATGTAGGGATTGTTTGTAACATGACCACCAGCAATCCAAATTTTATCCTTCTTTTTGTGTGCAATTCTTTGAATATGAAAATAATCGCGCACAGATAAAACAGAAAATAAATACAAGTCGCCACTTTCAAAGTCTATTCCATCTTCAAAAAATTGATATTCTACGTTATATCCTGCCCGTTGCAACGTATTTTCAATAAACCAACAACCAACGGACTTAGTATTATCTTTGGTTGTCGGTTCTGTTAAAATTATTTTAAGGCTTTGCTTGTTTTCCTTCATATAAGTCAATTATTCGCTTTGTTTCGGTAATTGCATTTCTGCGCCACCTTAAATTGCATAATATAGCTTGCGTATGTGGCAATCTAATTTGTTCCCACTGCTTGCCTAAATGGAAAACAGTCGCCCTTAGAATTACTTCAAAATCGCCATCGTTCCATTCTGTAATGAAAAATGTAAAAGGTGCAGCCTTAAATTCTGCTCTAAATTTACGCTCTAATCTTAACTTAATCGCTTTTACGCGAATTTCTTGCAGTTTCTTTTTATTTGTGTACATAGTAAAATAGTATTTCATTTTTATACGCAAACTTACTGCTTAATGTTTTAAATTTTAACAATTTCAATCATACTTACCCCTACATTTGTCCCTAAATAAGCAAACAAGCCGCGCCCCAAATCTGTACAAGTCCCTTTTTCACTTAACCAACTTCTAAACTCTTTTGCTTGCTTATTTGAACCGTTGTAAGAGGTTGTACTCATTATAGCGCGTAATGTACCGCCTTTGGCTAAATGGTCGTACATCTTTGTTATATGCTTAATGTCTTGACTATTACAAAAAGGTGGATTTGCAATGATTATGTCAAACTTCAAAGAAGTATCTAAAAGCATAAAGTCGCTACCTATTATCTCAAAACCGTTAAGCATCAAACATTCGCACATTTCTTGCATAATTTCCACACAGTAAACTTGTGCGCCCTTATCTCTCATTTCGCTTGCAATATTACCGCAACCCGCGCTCGGCTCTAATGCTTTTTTACCACTCAAATCTAATCCATTAAGCAAATGACTATTTACAACTTCTTTGTGAGTAGGGTAAAATTGGAAGTCGTTCGCAATATTTACATTACCCGTTGCAACTAATTTTTCATGTAAAAATAAAGGATTAAAAAGGAATGAGTAACACGTTTCACTTTCTTTTTTACCCGTTGCATTAACCATAATTTGATGTAAATTATCTTTGTCTATTTTGGATAAAAAGCGATATTTATTTGAAGGGAATAAAATGCTATTTTCGTTCAAAGTAGCTTGCTTTATGAATTGCAATAACGCTTGACTAGGTTTTACTATTGGCATCTTTTGTATATTTTAAGTAAGGGTTTTGCATAGCACAAAACCCTTACATTATGATTAGAATAAGCCCGTATTTTCTTCTTTTACCGCGCCCGTTTCTTTTTTGCCCTTAGCTTTTTTGTCTGCTTTTGCTTCTTTGTTTTCGCCATCTAAAAGTTTGCCCATTTCGGTTAAATAAGCAATAATTTCCGTTTTGCGCTCCTTAATGGAATTGAAATAAGCGTTTGCAAGTTCTATATCATACTCAATAGCTGTATCAATTTGCCCATGTCCAATAGAACGTTTTGCGCAAATAAAGGCATCTTGACTAAATAGGTACAACAAAGCATGATACGCTTGTATTAATTCCTTATCATTAGAAGCAAGTCGAAATTCATGCGTAAATTCTGCACCTTCAATAATGACTTCATACTCAAATTTCATTTGTTGGGGTGCTTTTTTGTCACTACCTTCTTTTTCTTCTATAAGGATATTATCATTCAATAACTTAACAGAATCATTTCGCGTTCCAAATACGATTGTAGTTAGTTGGTGGTGGGATAAGTCCCCGTTTCCATTTTCAAGGCAATGCAAACGTGCCGCCCCCACAGATAACGCGCCCCTAATCGTTTGCCCTGCCATACCTGTACCAAACAAGCCAATCATGGGCACATTTTTAATGTATTCTAATCGTTTGCCAATTTCTTCAAAACCCGTACCACTACCTACAATAGAGCCACCGTTTGCAATTTGGTAATACAATGTTTTTGAGATGCTATTTTTTTCTAGTCCCAAAAGGTCTTCAAAGAAGTTTTTAGCCATAACACGCCTTAAATAACCGCGTATTGAATTGCCTTTTACATTTGGCACGTTCTCAATTCTATTCAAGTCTTTCAACTCAATAGGGTTTTGCCCAAACAAAGGTAATAACTGTTTTTCAATGCTTGCATACGGGCTTTTCTCATACGCATTTATGATATTCTCATTAATGATTTGAGTAACTTCTGTTTCGCCTTCCAAATCGTTCCCCGTTTCTTCTACTTCTTTTTTTGCTTTTTTCATTTCGGGTACGGCTGCAAAGTGTTCTGATTGCATAGTTTTCAATTCCCAAAATTTAGCAAAAATATATTGCGATTGCGTTCTAATGATATGTAGAAAATCGTAACTATCAGGGAAAAGTTTTAGCAATTCAACTAAACTCATTCCCAAATCGCTATTCCTCTTAGAAATTTCGCTAATTTGTAAGCGATTACATAACTGCTCAACAAAGGTTCTAATATCCTTTGAATTGGCTGCAATTTGAATTTTGCTTGCAAATTCGCTTTTAATTGTCATTCGCGCCCTATTTGGTATCTTTGCCCAAAACTTAGCCAAAATAAGACAAATTGCATCAATTTTCATTTCTTCACCGCGCTCACTATTTTCAAATAGCGATAAAACGGGCGTATTTTTCCTACTCACAATAGGAATTCTATCAATAGGCTTATAAATGCCTAATGAATGGTCTGCTCCCGTATGCAACGGCTGCATGGTTGTAAAAACATAAGAAGTCTTAATCATTGCTAATTTATATTAAAGTATTTTCAATCTTATTAAGTAAATGCACTACTAATGTGAATAAAGGCGTATTTCTATACTTATTCAAAAACTCATTTTCTTCTTTGTATATTTTTAACCCGTATTGCGAAATACGTGTGTAGTTATCGCTGCCATTCAATATTTCATCTTTGGTAAAATTTGTTGGTTTTTCCGAACCTAATTCTTTTCCCTTAATGATTGTGTACCATTTTTGCGCAATATGTAGAAATTCCATTACTTCCTTTTTGTCGAAAATTATATTAAAATCGTCTTTGTCGGTTGTTACCTTAAATATGTCATTATCGTAATTTATTTCAGTACGGTAGGTAGTATGCTTTTTGAAGTCATAGCTAACTGCAACGACAAACGGCAAAGGTTTTTCAGATAAAAGAAGTTCCAAAATATTTTCCCTTTTGATTAACTCAAATGAGTTTTCAGTTACGAAATAGGAAAAATTACGTAGTGAATTATCTCGACTTCCTTCTTTCTTAATTACATCTGAAATACAATAGGCTGCATTTAATCCAGCGTAATCAGATTTGTGTGGAATATTGGCATAATTCGTAAATACATCTGAAAGTAAATCCTTTAATAAAATTCCTTCCTTTATGTGTGCGCCCGTAAACGCGCAAATTGTATCTACCTTATGTATTTTTTGTTTTAGCAATCCTTTATAAAAATGTTTGCCAATAAAATCAATGCTGCAAGTTTGTGTATTTTCGCTAATCATTATTGTAAATTTTAAGTAAAAACAAAGAATTAGGATTTTAGTTTCATATTTAAGTATAAAAAATAATGAGATAGTATTTTTTACTATCTCACTATTTACTCATTTTGCCCCACCTAAACCGCAATTCTTAACGAATAAGTTCCATTATTATTTTCAATTACAATATTACTCACATTACTTTTGCCGTTCTCATCTATTACGGCAAACGCAAAACCTAAATTGTAATTGCCTAATCCTACGTATCTAGGATTAATATTTGATAAGCAACCAGTATAATTTACTTGTGCGCACGTTCCAAAAGGGGTGTGAAATAAGTAGCTTTGTGTTTTGTGAATGTGTCCAATTACCGCGTTTTTTTGTAGCAATTTAGCCGTATTTTGTGCCGCGTTTACACCGCCTTTTAAAAAACTACCGCCTTCGTGTCCATGAAACACGAATAAGTCCCCAAAACGCGCCCATTGTCGCCCTTCTACTAACGTTATATTGTATTGCCTTAAATGTAGCAAGTATTCCAATTGGAACTCCTCAATACCTAAAACGCCCCTATTTTGACTGATATACAATTCGTGCCTTAATTCGTGATTGCCTAACTTGTAATAGATTGGAATATCAGGGAAAACTTTGCGTAACATAGAAAAGAAAGTGCGTACCATATTTAGTTCCGTTTGGAAATTTCTCGAATCAGCATCTTTATTGAAACGGCTTTGTTGGTACGCATCTATAATGTCGCCATTCAAGTAAATACAATCCGTATGATTCTTAATTCCATACTCAATAGCTAATTGTAGGGCTTTAAAGTCATGGTAAGGGAAATGTATATCACTTAGGAATAACGGTCTTTTGCAGCCAATAATAACGGGTTTTGGAAGGTTTTCTTCTTCTGCTCCAAAAGGCAAATCTAAGATAGAATCATGTAAGGCTAAAAGACGTGCGTTTACTTGCATATCCAAATCCGTATTACCTTTTGTAAGTGCCGTATCTGTTACAATCTTTGCGCCCTCAAATTGCTTATTTATATCACTTTGAAGCGTTTCAATTTCAGTTTCTTTTTGCGCTATTTCTGCTTCCATTTCGGGAGTAAGCTCAATTAAACCATTTGCAACTTTCTTTTTCAAGTCATTTGTAATGATTAGATTTGCGCTATTGAGGTGCTTACGTGCAATCCATTCTGTTAATCCAAAATCCTTCATTACGTCATAACGCCCGTATTTCTTATTACTCAACTTTTTTGCGACAATACTGCCAATTATTTCATCTACATTCATTTGTGATTGAATTAAATTTTTACAAAAATAATAATAAATTTGGATATTCCAAATTAGCTATTCAAATAGTCCCTAAGTGCGTTTTCATTGTCGAATACAATAGGGAAGTACAAGCCGCAATCGTAAGTATAGGCAGTTACAAGCCAAAACAAAAGACGTTTTTTGAGTACAAAAAGCCCGTTATCTAGCTTTACTATTACTAGCTTGTTTTTGTCCTTTACTTTGCGTACATAATCGCTAAATAAAAAGCCTATAAGTATGCCAAAAAGCAAAGAAAGTGCAATGCAAGTGCTTAAAATCATAATTCTTTATAGTTTACGTCTTTATTCTGCAATTCATAGTGCAAAAGTGCTTGCTGCAACTCTTTTTCACTAAAAACTTTGTCAATAACTTTTCCTTTTTCTAAAATCTCAAATATTCTTTCTTCTTTCTTTGTGCGTTTTTTGGGTTGCTTTATTTCAAGTGTGGAGGTTGCTTGTTTTTTGGGCTGTTCCTTTGGTTTTGGCATTTCGTTAATGTCAATGTAACCAATTAGTTCTAATAATTTACAAGCAACTAAGTAAATAGCTACGAATATGATAATAGTGCCAAAAAATGTGTTTGATGCCATAAAAAAACGATTACTTTGCCAATAAAGACAAAGTAATCGTTTTATAGTTTCAAATACGGGCTAAATTAGCTCATATTTGCTAAGAAATTTTCAATCGCATCACAAACATCAAATTTAATAGAACTATCTTTGGGCTTGCTTTTGATAGTATTTTCGTGTGTGCCGTTTTTGTCAAAACCTTTTGCCCTACACAAATCGTAAGCGGATTTTATATTACCCCAACTAGGCTCGTCTTCTTTCAAAAACTCGCTTACTTTTTCTAAAAATGCTTCTATTGTGTCGCCTTTTGCGTTTTCTGCATTTTCTTTGATTTTTTCAAAGTCTGCAAAAAGCACCTTTAAACGTCTGTTTGTTACATCAAAACTAGCTTTACTTAGTTTTTTAACTTTGTATTCTTTGCATTTGTCAAGAAATGCAACCGCTTCATTTTTTGCAGCGAATTGAGCGCGTGTACAATTTTTAATAATTGGCAATGTTTGATTCTAGCAACTCAATAGTCTTTTCATTTTGCATATTTTGTGGCGTTTCGGTTTGTGGCGTTTGTGGTTTTTGTGGAATAGAAGGGCGTTCTTTGATTTGCGAAATGTCAATAACGCACGTTTCTTCATAATCTCTTTCAAAAAGGCGTGCGTTTTCAGATATAAGAGATAAAACGGCACTTTCTACTTGGCTTTTAGTAAGTGAATAATCGCTATGACTGATAAGGTTACTTGTGTACTGCTTTTCGTTACCGTTCCATCTACCCATTTGCAAAGTTAAATCACTCGACAAACGCCCGTTAAATTTGTCTGCAATTTGAAAAGAAAGCGCAAACGCTTCCTTGATTTTGTTTTGCCCAATAAGCTGTTGAATTTTTTGATAATAAGTCATGTTTGATATGTGATTAAAATGTGATATATTGATTAAAACGTAGTTATTTGAAAAAGGTTTTGTAAAATGCTAAATATATTTCAAATCTTTAAACGCCCGTTCCAATTTCGCATAATCAAAGCCCGTTTTAGGCTCGACAAAATCAGGTAGCAAATAATCGTAATCAAACAAAACCTTTTGCCCTTCCAATGTAGTGCCAATTTCACGAATGAAATTATACATTCCATAACCGTAATTTACTTCTTCTACCTTTACAAACTCTTGCTTTATTACGCAATTTGGCAAAAGTTCTGTTTTTGCAAGCAAAGGTTTAATATTGTCGGGTGCATCTGTATAACATTTTGCTTCAAAGATGTTATGTAGTAATTCACTACACATAGGGTCTGCAATTCCTTCCTTTGTAAATTCCAAAAAACTACTACTCACATTTCCCTTTGCAACTTTCAAAACATACGTGCCGCAATCTGAAATATAAACCGCCCGACAAAGACCGCTTTTTAGATATTTGTGGGGTTTTCCTTCAAACATTAAAACCGTTCCAATCTTTGAATAGTCAATAGTGCCGCTTATGTCTTGCACCGTATTTGTTGTTACTACGTGCGTAATTTTATCAAAAAAGTTACTCATTATTATATCTCTTTAATTGTGATTTGATAACTCATTTTTTGCCCAAATAAAGGCTTTATTTGATAGTGAGTAAAACCATTCCTACCTTTTAGGTAAATATAGTTTTCGTTTTGTCCTACGTATTCGTATATTTCATTTACAAGCGTTTTGCCGTTTTCGGTAATTTTTACGATTACTTCTTTCATTTTCTTATCGCTAAATAAAAAATGAGTAATAGTGTAAATGTAATCGTTACTAATTCGACTGCACTTAAATAAATGATAATGTACGTATCCTCAAAATAGGCATTAACATCAAACAATTCAAGTAATTGTTTTGCAGCCGTTACCACTATTGAGATAACCATTAAAACTTTGATTAAATTTTTCATTTGCGTTTTTAGTGATATATGTGTGAAATTTTATTGTAATAAAATAGACTTCGCTAAATCAATACTTTCAAGACCGTTAAACAAAAAACCACTTATTTCCAATAATTGATTTCCTTTTATACTTCTGCACCGCGCTATTGTATAGAATAAATGAAATTTGTAACGCTTATTTTCATTAGTATAATGTACAAATTCTAGTCTATCAAAACAATCTAACGCATTAGCAAAATCAATTAGATTGCCATAATTAGATTCATTCGTTATAGGATTTCGCTCATATCCATATTTTAACAAATCGCTAATATCTATACCTAAAAGCCTATTACTGCCAATACCACTCGCGCAACTACAAATACAACCAAACACTTTTCTAAAATAGGCTTTATTTGATAAAATATTGCTTATGGTTGCTAATAATATCTTTTTTTGCAATGATGTTGCTTTACTAGGAATATACAAAGAAACCTTTTTTACTCTGGTCGGATTTATTTCTGTATTTGCTACAAAATTGGCTAGAATTTCCGTTATCGAATCAAATAATTCAATACTTTCTTCAAAGGATATATTTTTCATTTGCGTTTTGATTTATTTTTACGTCTTTCTTTTCTGCTTAACTTAGATTGCATATTGCTGTACCTATTAAGCTCATTATGTATTGTGGCATCAAATCTCTTAGGATTAGCAATATAATTTGCATTTTTGATAATGTTTTCAATTTCACTATTACGCCCAAATCCTAATAAATTATTCATTGAATTTTCGCGCTCCTTATTGGCTGCAAATTCAATAGCTTGTTTTGCGTGTGGGAGGTGTGCTAAATTTGGCAAAATTCCTACATTTTCATTTGGTAGTCTAATTGTAGATTCTTTGCGCTCGCTTACCCTAATTAAAGGTGGGGGTAAAAAATACGGCAAAAAATCAAAGTTGCCAATAATGCCAATATTCCAAATGTGCTTATTCATTGCGCTTTGCTTTATTGCGCCTTTTAGCGCGTTTACTCTTATCTTTTGGCTTGTAAGGAGAAATTAAGCCCTTACTAATTCGTTCCTTTGTGCGCTTTTGGATAAGCTCATAAGGAATTGTAGTTGGATTTGTTGCGGCTGTAAGTAGTGCCGCGCCCCTATAAAAGAATTTAGTCATTGTCCTTACTTTTAGATTCTAATTGATTGTCTTTTCTATACTGCACATTTAGCGTAATTGCTAGGTAAGTGCAAGCCATAAATAGGCACGTAAATAAGGAGCTTATAAACATGACTTGTGAACACTTAAAACTATTCATTTCTAAGTTGAATAACACGCAAATAGCATATAAAATCAAACTTGAAAGAAGGAATATAACCAACAAGTTTAGTGCGAATTTTAAGAAACTCATAGTGTTTTTTGTTTGAAACAATAATACGCAATAAGTACCTAAAAGGTTTAGCTTATTGCGTATTATTACTAATCTGAAATATTAACACTACCTATTATTTGCCCTTCTACGATAAGTGTTACAGATTCTTTGCTAATTGCGAAAAAAGCATCTATTTCGTTCAAATCGTAGTCTTTTTCTAATGTGTAGTACATTGCTTTGCAGTTTATTTGATTAACATAAGGCACACCTATAATTAAGACTTCGGGGCTTTTTGTGGGCTTTAAAATCTTATCTAGGTAAGGCTCATATAATTCAACAATCTTTTCTACTTTCAAATCAGTTATTTCAATTCCATACTTATATTTCAATGTGGATTGGATAACGAATATTACTGAATGATACACTTCAAATTTTTTCATTTCAATCTCTCAATTACAATTTCCTTTTGCCAATCTACAATTTGCGCCTTTGCAACGGTTTTGTCAATTAAAGCCTTATACGGCTCTATTTCTGCCAATGTTTCAAAATATTCATTCCAATCCCAAAAGCGAATAGGTTTACCTTCCTGACCTACAAACATTATTTGCAGCCCGTATCTAATTTTTGTTTCGTGTGTGAATTTACGTAGCATAATCAATAATTATTCATAAAAATTTAACATTTTTTCGTTATTCATTTCTGCGAGAAAATAAAATAACGGTTTTTCAGTCTTATTCATAAGTCTTTGATTTTAGCCGTTCTTTTCTCCATTTTAGCGATTTGCTTTTTCAAACTTTCTAGCTTTTTCGCTTTGCGCTGTTCAAAGTCTGCAATCGCTTCTTTTTCTGTTAAGAAATATTCGCCTTTGCGAAAATAATTGTCAATACCACCGCGCTTTACAGTTGCTACATTGTCGCGTTCTATCTTTGCCGTTGCCTTTAAGATTCCTTCACTTAAAGCCCATTTAGTAATGAAAATAATTTGTTCCATTTTTATTTAAAATTTTAGAAATTCGCCTTGACTTGTTACATTTGCTTGCAATGTAGAATTTACTTCCGATTCAAAACCCGTAACGGCAAAATACAAGTTTTGCAATTCATGGACAAACTCAATTTTTTTCATGTTTTGCATTTCTGCTAACTTAGCATCTATTAGCTTAAATTCGCCTTTTGTCCAACGTTCAAAACCGCCCACCGTATTTTCAACTGTAAAGCCAAATTTATTTAGCCAATAAGCGTTTATTTTTACGGGGTGCAAGTTTTCATAAGGTTGTTTGATTCTTTGCTTAATTACACAATCGCTTGTACCGCTTACCAACGCATCTATTTCGCGTATTGCACGTATAACACAATCGCTATACATATAGCTAGGTGTTTCGGGGTGTGGATTCCAAAACTTAAAACTTACAATGTTACCAATTCTCAATTCTGTTTTATTCATTCTTTTTCGCTGTTTAATTGTTTAATATACAAAAAAGTCTTTGCCGCAAATAGGGCAAACATTGTAAAATATGAGTTATCCAAATCCTTAAAAGGAACGGCAAAACCAAATACTTTGATAAACGATAACATTTCATCTACAAATTCATCTGTTACTTTTTTATCGCGTAACGTAATGAATTTACTTGCAAGCCCTAAAATATCACTTGTCTGAAAAGTTACATCTTTACTTAGTGAAATAATTGAAATAACATAAAGTACGTTATCAAATATTTCCGTAACTAATTGTAATTTACTTTCCCCTAAGTTTGCGGCTAATTCTTTGTTTTCATTTACCAATTTGAGCGTAAAAACATTTACTTGTGCTTTGCTTAGGTTTTCGGATAAGAAGGTATTAAGTAATATTTTTCCTTCACTCTCATTCAAAGTTGCTAATTGCGATTTTAAGCAACGGAATTTTGAATGATTTTCGTTTGACTGGACAAATAATGCCAATCTTTCATTTAAGAATGTTTCAATAGTCATTTTGGATAAATTAAAAGCCCGTATATACTTGTTTATACGGGCTTTTTCGTAATTGGTTGTATTCAAAAACAAACATCCTTGCATTTAGTTTCACTCATAAAAAAATAAACCGCAACACTTCCCAGCGTTACGGTTTTTTCTAAATCAAACAAGTTTTTAGTAAATATTAATCACAATCAGTATAAAAAGCAATTAACCGCAAAATAGTTTCACTTACATCAAAAATAATGCAACCGTTACGCCCAAAGAAAAGCTACCTAATCCAATCAATCCATTATTAACCAAACTTTTAACCTTTGCTTTTCTTTCTTCTTTTCTTGCTTGCTTAATACTTTTTTCTTGCATTTGCATAACGTCTGAAATAATGCCTAATTTGGCTTGTATTTTCGCGTTATTCTCTTTTTGAATAGAAATAAGCGTTTCACTTTTCGCGCTCATAGAATCAAAATATGAGCGCAATAAATCGTAATTACTTTCAAGTTCTGCTAAGTGCTTATCCTTTAAGTAGGATATTTCATTTAGTAAAGAATCTTTATTTTGAATGAGCGCGTATGTTTGGCTGCTCATTACGAAAACCGTATCGCAAGAAACGATTAAACTTTGCCCTTTTGTGTAGCGTTTTATCGCTTTTCCGTTACAAACATTGTCGGGCTGCGATAATGCAAACGCGGAGGTTAATGCGAAAATCAAAAATAATGCTAGTTTTTTCATATTTACTCGACAATTATATATTCCAAACTCTCATTCACTTGCTTTAATTTTGCATTTAACGCGCTCAAATTAGCGTTAAATTCCTTTGCTTGCTTATTCTTTATAGACTGCAAAGTGCTTACGTTTGCCCTTATTTTGGCTAAACTATCATTCATTACAAGTAAGTCCCTTTGCGACTTTGCCACAATGATTTTAATAGAATCGTTTGCCGTTTTCAGTTGCTTGTTTTGCGCTGCAATTTCTTTGCGCTGCACACTTATTTTACTGTACATTTTCAAGTTTAGCGAAAAACTTGTAAGAAATATTACGATTAAGCCTATTGTAATCGTAAATAAGGCGTTTTGCTTATTTATCATTTTCTAAATCTTTAAAGAGTTTTGTCATTACGGCAGTCATTCCACCAAAGAATAACAGAATAAATAACATATAAAGCACAAATATAGTGAAATAAAGTGCAAGGGGCGCAATTAACCACCAATAGGAAATATCACAATGTAGGGCAAATTTAGCCACAAAAAAAGCGATAAGACAAACTGCGATAAATGGAAAACAATCTGTTGAGATTGTCGATTTTGATTCACTCATTTTGATAAGATTTTATATATAAAAAAACTATTCGTATATTTTTACGAATAGTTTTCAAAAAAGTTTTACCCTTTTTTAATTTGCGCTTTTTCGTATGCGATAATGCCTTTAATTAACGCTTCTATATTGGTTAATTCAATCGCATAGGGTTTGTCGCCATCTTTCCAGTCAATAAGGCAATAGTATTGCATATCAGATTGATGAATTACATCTACTTTATGGTTTTGACAAAAATTAAGAACCGAATTAAGGTGCAGTTTAGCGAAAAGATAGTCATCTATTTGCAATTTCCTTTCTTCTAAACTAGCAAAACGCATATCTTTTAGCTGCAACTTACCTATTTCTATGCTTGTTTGCTCACCATTCCATTCCTTGCCCTTATCGCTTGCTAATAATGCCATTCCTTTGTAGGTGCTAGGGCAAGCTAAAAGCGTACCTATTGAGTTGCGTATTGCGCACAAACCGTATTTGTCGTGTACAATATAATCGCCAAAATCTAAATCCTTATATTCTTTTTCAGTCATTTTTACTTAGTAATTTAAAATCTTTTTTTCGTACCGCTTAATCGTTTCACTATTGAGCTTTACGCACTTATCTGTTATTTCATGCTTAATATCTTTGTTTTCCCTACACTCAATTTCTGCACGTCTTATGCGTTCTAAAATCGTTTCTTTGCACTCGAAAAACTGCCTAAAAATATAGCAATCTAAGTTGCGACTTTCTGCAAAACTTACCATATAAGATTTGCCGCCCGTAATCAGATAAATAAAGTCATATCCTAATTTTTGCTTGCATTTGAGCGTGTAAGGTTCTTTGATTTGAATATAAGAACCTTTTGAATGAAAAGTAGGATATTGCACTTTATTTGGAATTACTTTGCAGCATAACTGAAATAACTGCCAAATTTCTTCTTTTGATTTTTCCATTTTATAACTCATTCCATTTTTGGTAAATCACAAAATCAATTTGCGTTTTTAGCGTTTCGACTTGCTTATTATCTAATTCAACTTTGCCGCAATGGGCGTGCTTTTTGTCGAACTTCTAAACCAACTACTATTATTAGTATTTGTAGTAGGTGCAGACGTTTTTAGCTTGCTTGCATCAATAGAACCGTTCACACTTGCCGTTGGTTTTGTGCTTGTAATCGGAACGCTCACATTTGCAGTTTTAGCCGTTGGATTTGAAAGATTATGAGTATTGTTAGTGCTTACACTTGTATTGTAATGATAATTGTTATTTACAATCGTTTTAGGCGCACTATACCTATAATTGTCATAATTACGCACGTAGTAATTACGTGCAGCGTAAGGCGAACCGTAACTGTTTAATAACGATTGATATACTAAGTAATCCATTAGTAAATCATTACCATTGTCATCTTTTACAATGACTACATTTGTTTTGTTTGCACTATCATAAATAGTACGCACGTCTGTACTTTCAACTTTTTTGCGCTCACTATTGCAAGCGAATAAAGCGAATGAGATAAGAAATAAAACAAGAAACTTTTTCATTTTGAGAATTTATTTATTGAAAATTAGTAATGCCTAATGCTTTGAACATCTCGAATTGAGGTGTTATTTTTTTTGCTTCAAATAAGCGCGTGCGCGTTCTGAAAATAGTTTGATGCAATACGTAGTATTTGCCGTTTGGTACGTCTGCACTTAGTTCAAATAATTGGTTATTGTCATTCACAAACTTCACTATTCCATTCTCACAAATTGCGGCAAATATGCAGTTTCCTTGCTTGTAATTATTTTGCAGAATATCAATGCCTTTATTGTCAATATCTATTATTTCTGCACCTATATACTTAATGCGAAATGACAAACTTCCCACAAATTCCACGTAAGCAACTAACTTTCCATTAAGCACTAAACTTATGCCACTTTGCCCAAAAATAAAATAAGCATCTAATATGCCACATTTTTGAATGTCATGGTTTGCATCAAAAGTATAGTTTATTTCACTTCCAACTGCTACAAAGAAACAAGCAAAGTGTTTTTGAATTTTCAACTTTGCCGCGCTTGCATCTAATTCTTTGCGCTTATATTTTTTGAGTGCAAGCCCTACTAAGGTACTTGTAATTGCGCTATACAATCCACGCGCTTTAATATGATTTTCGTTTAACCGTTTAGTATTCATTGTTTTGATAATATTTTAATTCATTCTTAACATTCCTTCTTATTGCTTTTTTACGCGCCCTATTCGCATTTTTGGCAACGGTTTTCCCTAATCTCGAAACGCCCAACTTAAAGCCGCCACCGCTTAATGCGTGTGATTTTGAAGGCGTAACGGGAATTTTGCCCTTTTTGCCGCAATAGGGTTGCATCTTTTTGCCTATTGTACTTTCTCGAATAGAACGATAATAAGGCAAATTTTCTGTATTATGCAATTCATTTTCTAATTTCCTATAAATTCTATTACTTTTACTCATATTCACTATATACGCAAAAGAAGGGCGCAAAGTTACGCCCTCCTTTTGCTTTTTTCTGTAACTATTCCAATTCGACAAATTCCACACTTTCAATGTCTAAATCAATATCGTTTTGATTTTCGCTTACATTACTTTCTTGTATCTCAATAGTAGGTGCAGACGTTTCAACTTTTTGTGTGTTTTGCGGCAAAGATACTTGTGCAGCCCCTAAGTACAAACTATCTCTTTCTTTTTCGTTTGTGTAAATAGGGGACAAACTCACACAAGAAAATTTAGCCTTTGTTCTGCTACTTTGTGCCGCGCTAACACTCATTAAGAAAACTGTTTTTGATAATTCGTTGCCACTTTCCACTACATTCATAACCGCGTTCAAAATTTGCTTAATACTACTTTCTTCTCCTTTTGTATGGAATGAAAATACTTCTAAGCTAGTTATTCTAGGAACGAGTTTAAAATTTGGATTTGCGAAATTACCCCCTATTTCGTTGTAATTGCAATACACTAAGCAGAATTGCATACTTAGAGATTCTTTTACGGTCGGTAAGTTATTTAATCCATAGTCTTCTTTTGCCCTTATCGCTAGTTTTGCAAGTACCGCGTCTGTACCTTTTAACTCAATTTCTTTGCCGTTTTCATCTGTAAATTTGTGAGTTGCTTTTTCACAAAATTCTTTTGAAATTACTTGCTTTGTTTTACGTGCAAAGTAAATCACTTTTTCGCCATCGCCTTTTGCATATTGCACACCGTTCAATTCCAAAGAATCGCAATAATTAATGACTTTGCTAATATCATTTGAAGGGAATTTAATTACAAGTGTTTTGGGTTTTTCTCCGTAACACTCATTTACCAATTCTTTCAAACTATCTGAAATAGTGCTATTTTTATTTGCACCGCAAATGCGAAAATAGTCTATTGCGGCAGGGCGTTCTTTGCCGCCCGTTGTTGGTACTTTTATACCAATAGAAAAACGCCCTACTAATGAGCCTAAATAATTAAAAGCGTCCTCACTTTCTTTGTTTTTGGGAATCTTTAACATAAGAGAAATATAATTGATTGTGAATAATTTAACCTAATAATTCGTTTGCTTCCTCCTCGCTCAAAACTTGCATCTCATTTTCGTTACGTGTACCGTTAATGAGTTGTAAATATTGATTTGGGTACATAACTTTTACGCTATAATTTTCTTCGCCACCGCTATAAAACGTAAATTTTCCTTTTGGCTGGTAAAACTCATTCCAAAATAAAGGAACGCCACTTAAAAAATACGTTACTTGTTCCGTTGTAAAGTTCTTTTCCGTATGGTTTACTAAATTATAGTCATTTGGGGCTTTTTGCCTATCTTTTGGCTGCCAATTAAAGATATGAGTAACCTCAAAAGAACTATCTATAAAATCCTTATTCCATAGCATTTTATAGATTGCAAGTTGTAATTTATAGTCGGGGTGGTCTGCTCGCGCTGTACCGCTTTTTAAATCCACAATTGCAATAACTCTTTTTCTATTAAAGTCCATTTGTACAACTAAATCAATACAAGATGCAACCCAAAATAAATCGCTAAAAACGGGAAATTCACAAGTGATAATTTCTACATTGTATTCCTTTTTCCACTTGAAATAAGCAAACATATCATTTTTTATTTGCCACTTCCAAAGCTCATACAAGCCTAAATCAATTTTGCCAATTCGCATAAAGTCAAGTAGGAACGTATGCCAATTTTCATTGTTAAATTCAAACCTAAAAGAACCGTTATACTCACTTGTTTTGATGTACCTACATTCGTGGGCGCAAATGAGCGCGTGCAGAATAGTGCCGTACCATTTTGCTTTTTCTGAAATATCTAAATGAGAACCGCCTTCTTCTGCTATTTTAATTTTCCAATTTTCAAGTCCCGTATTTGGGGGTAAAACCTTCTTGCATACGGTTGTAACACCTACGTAGTAATGATTTACGCCTTTTCTGAAATACATACGGTCTGCACCTACACGTAATCGTTTTAAATTCAAGTCGCCTAACGTGCCTAATTTGCTTGCATATTCCTCAAAACGGTCATCAATGATAATCGTTTCTAAGGGTTCACATTCCACGCTTTGCACGTCTTGTTCTGCTATTTCTTCATAGATAATTGCTTTTGCTTTTGCCATTTTCAGTAATTATTTGTTGTTTATTATACGATTTTTCTTGCTAAAATGTTACGTTTTTAGCCAAAAAAGCACTAATAAATAGTGAGTTTATTAGTGCTTTTTTAGTGCTATGTGCTTAAATGTACGCCCGTTACTTGCTTGCTATACTCAAAAATAGACTTGTAACCATAGAAGGTGCAAACTCTTTCTATATGCTTGCTATTATCATTAGTTTTGTCAAAAAAGCCACATTTTTTTAGCCCTTTAATATCAAACTTAAATTCAAGATAAGCAACTTCATTGTTTGATTCTATTAAGTCAATTTCTTGCTTAATAGCTGCACAATTTTCGTGTAGTTGCTTAGATTCAAGTTGCTGTAATTGTGCTTTAAGGTCGTGTAGTACCTTTTTTACATTTTCATTTGTCATATTTTCAAATGTTCTACAACTGCTTTAATAATGATTGAAGGTCGCCATTCCCTCGAATTTGGCTTGTGGATATTTTGATACCAAACTACAACCCTTAAAATGCCTGTCATTCCTTGCTGCAAACAACCCCAACCCCTGCCGCCTTTGCCAATGTTACAATAAGCCCTATAATGAATTTCGCGCTTACTTGTATCTTTGCCCATTGAAGCAACGCCTTGAAATTTCTGCATTTTGCCAATTTCTTCAATGAATGAATCAATTGCTTTCCTTTGATTTTCTGTTAATTGCATATTACTCAATTGGTTTTAACTTTTGCCACAATTCAAGTTTTGCCGCATATATTTCTTCCTTAGTAACATATTCAAGTTGTTTGTTCAGAATCGCTTCCCTACGTTCCACGTTGCCTAATTTTCTGTATAGGTAACTTTGGGTAAGCTCATAGGATACATTTATCCATATCCTTTTACGTGGAGGTAGGATATAAACATCAAAATCATAGCTACAACTGCTCACGCTTGAATATGAAGTCTTGAATTGAACCCTAATCTTTACCTTTGACTTATCGCTTCTTTCAATTATTTTGGTGTGTTCCATTGCTTTTTAATATGAATAAGTTTCACAAAATAAAATATTTTCGTTGTTTCCAAAGTCAAGTGCAGCCCGTAATGCGTTTTCATAATATGCTAACTCATCTCTAAATTCTTCAAATTCGCCCTCAATATCAAACTCACTTGAATCTCTATTGTAAAATACAACGCCCGTAGTAAATTCGTTTTCGTTCTTATCTGTTTCTTGCATAATATCTGTAATAACAGACAAGTCTATGTTAGGGCAAATAGATTGAATAATGCTTGCTATTTCCGTAGGAACGCATTCATTACTATCTAACTTAACTTTGATGTGAACACCGTAATCCATTGTTTTATGTGCTTTAAAATGTGATTAATAGCTACTTGTACGCAATTAGTTAGAATAAGTTCAAATATTTGCCTAAAACATAGATATTTGCGTGTTTTCGCTAACTTCTTTTTCGGTTTCAATTTCACTTTTTTGCAGCGTAAAATACTCAAAACGCTTTTTACCTATTTCGCAATAGTTAGGATTAATTTCGCAACCACAAAAGTCTGTAAAACCTGCACGAAAACCACCTATTACTTCGCTATTTACCCCTGCAAATGGATATACTATTTTTTGTGGGTTTGGTGTTTTAAACAAGCGCAATATACGCTCATTTAACTTTATAGGCTTTAATGTAACATGATTGTTTTCACTTACGCCAGCGTTACGCTCATTCTTTTGTACCTTTGCAGAATATAAAAACAAGTCCATTTCGCCTTTTTCGTAATCGCAAATGTGAATAGATTTTGAGCAACCGCTTTCGTCTTTATGTGTAGGTGTTAATAAACCGCCATTTAAACCTTGAAAGAAGTCGCCTTCTCTCTTATGTACTTTCACAAAATCTCTTTTATCGCCTTTTAATAATCCACTTTGCATATCCAAAATTTTAGCCGTTTCAGAATCGCAAAACATTTGAGTAGGAAAACGTCCTTCTATGTTTTCGCCTTCATATTCACTGTTAAATCTTTCGTTATATGCGTTTAATGTAGTTGATGTTTTTTTATTAAATCTCCTATCCGTTCCAACCCTATTCCTATCAATATCCAACGCACTGCAACAACACTCTAAATCGCCATTTTCATAACGCAAAGTGTCATGTAAACAACTGCCCGTTTTGTACGGTTTTTGGAAAACTAAAACAACTTCGCACATTTGTTTTAGGGGAGCTTTACCGTATTTGTAACCGTTGTATTTTTGCGCTAAATCGTGCTTTGCAGCGTAAATGTTTTTATCATCTCTAAAACCCAGCTGAAATCCAGTCACATTACCGCTATTTAATTTCCCTACAATCTCATTTCTTTCTTCTCCAAAATGCCTGTCTATTGCGGCACTCAAATCCGTACTTTTTGGGTAATTTGAAACAAAATACCAATACAAACTTTGCTTAACCTCAAAACCTGCCCTAATTGCGTAATACTCAAAAAGTGCCGTTTGCCTATCTATTGAAAACATCAAACAATGACCGCCATGTTTAAGCGTTCTAAAACTTTCTTCAAACCACTCGCGCCAATAATCACCGCCCAAAACTTCCCACTTATCCATAAAATCTGTTTTACGTGCGTAATCCATTGCGCCATCTTTTCTCACAATGACTTTTGAGCCTAAATTATAAGGCGCGTCACTATAATTTACATCAAATTCGCAATTATTTCTACTTTTGAGAAATGCCAAACTATCTTTATTTTCTATCATTTTATTTTTTTATTTATTTAAAACAAATTCAAAGTTCTTACTTTACTTTGCAGCCGTAAATTTGTAAGGTCTATATATTTTTTCTCAATATCCCCTCCTACAAATTCCCTTCCGAGTTCCTTACAAGCAACTGCCGTTGTGCCACTTCCTAAGAAACAATCCACAACTAAATCCCCTTCAAAGGTACATAATTCAATAGCACGCTTTACAAGCAATAGGCTTTTTACAGTCGGGTGTTTATGGTTATTTCCTTCTTTGCCAAAACTTATTTGATTTTCGGGAAGGTAGCTCCAGACTGTATTTGCAAGTTCTTCACTATCACATTGCCAAATTTCGGGCGCAAAATACCACGTATTAGTTAGGTTGCATTGCCACTTTGAACGATAACGAAAAGATTCTACGTTAGGATAACGATTTGAAAATAAGGAATCGTTATAGGGCTGCCCACCTCTTAATTCTTTTTTATTTTCGCGTTTTTGGCTTAAAAAAACGTTTTTATGGAAGTCATCATTTCGGCTTCCGTTTGATATGATTACGCTACTTTTTGCAACTGCTCGAATAAATTCTTCTTTGTCGGGAGGTGCAAATAAATCATTTTCGTTTATTTTGCCTTCTTTTACTTTATACTTTTTCTCATAATAATTGTCATTCGACTTTGCAGAACCGTTTGCCGTTGGTAAGTTTTGAAAATATAGATTATCGTAAGCCCTATCATGTAAACGTCTTTGAAGGTCTAAAATGGTCGTTTTAAGCGTACTTAATTCATACGCTCCAACGTGAAGGGCTGGGGTTTTTAAGTCTTCATAACGCGATTCTGTTACGTTGTAATCAGGCTTACCCTTCATATATATCATAACTTCCTCATGTGAACGCTGCAAATCTAAATAAGGCGAAGTAATATTGCGTTTAATCCACGTAATATGTTCTTTGAACTTGAATATTTTACGCACTTCTAAAAGCCAATCTAAGATAGTTGGCATTTGCCCAAAAAAAGCAAAGAAAGAATCAGGCATCAAAACCCTATCAATTTCTTGCACCAAATCGGGAATTTCTTCCATTGAAAATGTTTCTTCTATTTTATGCCCCGTTAAAACGCTATACGGGGGGTCTATAAATAGGAATTTTACGCTGCCCGTTGCAACTTTTGATAACGTTTCTTTCCATGTACCTACGTGAATATTCATTTTATTTTTGATTTTAGGTTTTTTATATAAAAAAACCGCAAAAGTTAGCTACTCTTTTGCGGCAAATTTTTTAGGCTTTTTCGCTTGCTCCTACAAAAACTGTTAGGTCTATTAATTTCAAAACCACCGCAACCGAATAACCTTTTTTCTAATTGAGATAGGTAAAAACCGTACTCTTTTCTTTCGTTTGCAGCTTAAAGCGCGTTTTAAGGCGAATTTTACCACAATTTTTGCGCAATTTAGCCGCGCTTGCTGCGATTAATAAAGAACAAAACAAGCGTGTACTTTGCTTGCAAACTTCTAATCGCTAATCATATCCTTAAAACGCATTTACTCAATAAAAAGTTTCAATAATTGGCAACTTTTTTTAAGAGAATGTACAATTTATCATAACAACGGTTAATATTACGTAACCAATAAAAAAGCACAATAAAATGTAGTTTATTCCCTCCTTACTAACTTTTTTTCTTTTCAGAAATGGAATAATGCGAATGAAAACGCTTGCAGAAATTGCGAAATATAAAATAAATAATAAAACTGAAATTAAATTTTCCATTGTGATTAGTGATTATTTTTTGCCAATTTTATCAATAAGAGAATCTATTTCTTTATTTACAGATTCTTTCTTATTATCTGAAAACATTGCGCTTAACATAATGAAAACGCAAAATACAACTACAAAACAGATTGCAACTTGAAAAAATGTAACGGGCTGCGATTCTGCTTGTGTGGAATTGTTTTGAATATGTGGAATGATTACTAGCATATTTGAGTGAATTTTACATTAACATTGCAATAGAAAATAAATCAATGTGCAATCGCTTAAATTTACCATCAATTTCATTTGCTAATTCTGTACACGTTATAGAATTAGCTAAATTCCAATAATATTTTAAGTCATCAATAGTATGAATAGAGTAATATAAATCCGCCCAAATTTCTCCTTTATACGATTCTTTATATTGCTTTTCTATTTGGCTGCACATTTCTTTGTTACTATCTTTCAAGTACAATACCCAAAGTTCTTTTAATTCTTTTTGATTCATAATAAGATATTTATTACTACTCATTACGCATTTTACCAAACAAATGTTTCGTAAAACCGAACATTTATTTTAATAGCACGTAGAAATAAATGCAAAATAAAGCGTTTTTTATGATAAATGTAAATGAATTATCACTTATTGAGTTATTTGAACTGCAAAAAGCGATAAGTGCTAAGGTTGAAATAATGTTTGAATGTGGCAAATTTGAAACTGAAAATATTTACGGGCTTGCAAGTGAGTTTTCAGATAGTCAAGAAACTATATTTGAAGAAATATTAGTTTTCGCAAAGGAAATTGACTGCCAAATTAACGTTTTTAGTGATTCTAATGAGCTAGAAATTATTTACCACAAAGATACGCCCAAAGAGAAACTAAACGCGCTAATAGGAATGTTTGATGCTTTAATAGAATAAATAAAAAAACGTGCAGCCCTAAAAAAGACTGCACGTTTTTTATTTCTTGAATAGCTCATTACGGTAATTTTCATACATTATCGCTAAATTCATATCAATAGGGTTTGGCATTACGGGGGCTTTATGAAATGTTACTTTCTTTATTTCTTCTTTGATTTCGCTTAATTGGCTGCACTTGAATTTTGAAGCAATTAATTCAATAGCTAGAATATCCACTTTACTTAGAAAGTCAAAATCTAGCTCATTAGATTCTGCTTTTATCAATTCGCTTAACTCGCTAATGAGTATGTCAATTTTGCGCTGTTCACAAAAGAAATTACTTATAGGTGTGCCGTACTTGCTTAAACGCTCATTATTGCATAGGAATAAGAGATAGACCGTTTTCTTATTTACGCATAGTGAAGGTTCTTTTTTCAATCCTAATAGCTTAATAAGCAAAAGGAATGAATGAATAGTTGTTTTGTTTTCCATTATCTCAATTTCGTTAGATTTACCCTTCTTTGCGCCCTATTAAGTTTGCCGCCCGTTGGAATATTAAAAAATGACTTTCTAATATTTTCATTCAACTCATTTGCAATAGGAATACCATTACTAAATTGAGTAGCTAACTTTTGGCTAATAGTTTTTAAACTTGTACTCATTTCTGCTTTAAGAATTGCAAATTTAAGCGATTCTATCATTTCGTTATCTGTTATCATTGGTTGTTACGATTAATAAAAGGCAGTCGCAAATGCAACCGCCTTTTTGTGATTATTGCTTATTCAAAGAACTTAGCAAAATTAGTAAAGTTCCTTTTACCGCTTCCATTGCAATAGCTTTTGCCGTTTCTACGTCTGCGCATTTTAGCGACTGTCTATTGATATTTAGCTTTGTGCATGATAAAAATAGCTCATTACCGCACGCAAAATGCCTATGTACGCTAAAAGAAATTACTTCATTTTTGAAGTTTGCGCCCGTAACTTCTCCTTTTGTTTCTGTATTTGTCCACATTATTTTACGCTCTCATTAGTGAATTTACCCGTTGTTAAGTCTTTATATTGAATATAAAGACTATTAAATTTTGTTGTTTCAAAAACCCTACATTCACACTCTTTTGGCATATTTTGGCACTTTTCAATAAGTATATTCTCTTTGTCCCTTCCTTCTTTACTTGAATATTGTAGCAACGATATGCCGCAAATGAAAATAGCGATTAAAATAAAAAATGCGATAATTGGAATTGATAAATTTTTCATAAAAAATAGCGATTAGTTGCTTATTTGTACGGCAAAAATAAAATAAGGTTTCATGTTTTACAAAATATTTTTAAAATAAAGCCAAACTACAAAAGAATCTTTTGCAGTTCGGCTTTTACTAAAAGCTAATTGAGTGCAAAAATACATCTAATTTGTCGCCTGATACTTTGCTGTTAAAATATTCATCAAACAAATTTTCATCAATATAGCCGATTAAAACCCTATTGATTCCATTGTGAGTTTCAAAGTTTTCATTACCCGTTAAGACGTTCCACGATTCTATTTCTCCCATAAGAGAATCATATTCTACTTTGTCTATTTTATTTTCTAGTAATGCTTTGCGCACTTCCAAAATGTACACACCTTTTTCAGATTGTTCTGTAATCCAGACCTCGTGAATTTCTGTTGTTTCTTCTAAATATGCAAGCCAATTGAGAATAGCATAGACTAAATAAGGCTGTTTTATTGCAGTCATATAATTTTGGTTAATCGTTGTTTTTACTTTCCATTTCCTTCAAAATAGACGTGAGCGTAATATCTAACTCATTGTAATAATCAAAAATTTGGAACTTTTGCGGCTGCAATTGCGTTTTGTCCATGCGAAAAAATACGTCTTCTTTTTCCGTATGAATGGAAATTGTCATTTCGTAAATTTTACTACTTTCCACTTTTACCTTAAAATCATATTGAGTAAAGTAAGTGTTATTTTCTACAATTACGAAATTAAATACTTGCGCCTTACCTTCGGTACAATAAGAAACTTTCGTGATAAATCCAAAACTAAAATTAGTAGGTTCGTTTTGCTTTATTTTAGCCGTTTTAATGGCATCTAAAATAGGCACTATCTTTTCCCTAAAAAGAAGGTCTGCACGTCTTATCTGTACAAATTCATATAGTTGGCATATTGATAAATAAGACTTTCCAATGAGCCAATCTATAAAGCCAAAAACAGTCTTTTGCATTTCAGCATATTGGCTAAAATCTGTTTTGGAAGGTGCTTTAATTTCTGCTTTTTCTCCAAAAAGCTCATTTTGATTTTTAATCCCTTTGAATAGCGTTTTGAATAATTTTGCTAGGTTATTTTTCATAGTTAATCGTTATTCAAATAAAACTCTTTACACGCCTTTTTAGTCTTTTCAATCGCTTCTAAATATTCGCTTTGCGTAAAATCGTAATTGTCTGCACCATGCTTGCAAAGCTCAAATAGGAAAAACAAAGAAATTTCACTATCTATCAATTCGCCTAAATTACGAATGTTTGAAACTGCCAAATCGTAAAATGTTTCAATTTCTACAATCGCTTGTTTTAAGTTGCCATTGCATTTTTGAACGATTAGCTTGCAAGTGAGATTTACAAGTGCAGCCCGTTCACTTCTTTCTTCAAAATTAAATCTTTCCATTTGATTGAATTTATTTAATAATTTCTAAAATCTCAATTCTGTATGCCTTACCGCTTTTTTTCTCGCTTTCTTCTACCTTTATTCCATAAGGAAAACACATATTTAGTAGGATATATTTGCTAAAAATAAAGACAAATCTTTGTTCTTTAAAATCAAACCACCCCCCAGTAATCGGGCGTTTTATCGTTTCTATCATGTACCGCTTCGCTTTGATTATCGCTTATGCGAAACTTTACATTGACTATGTCATTTTCAGATTCCCCGTAAAAATATGCAAACCCTCTTTTTATGCCAAAATCTGAAAGTAAATCATTCTTTTGAACGGCTGCAATTTCCCTTATTTCACTTTCCATTATTTGCCAATTTTATTGATTTCCATTATCCAAATCGCTATACTCAATTCGCGCTCCCGTTTGGCTTTTAATTCGCTCATAAACGCGCCTTTAATCGCTTGCTGTAATTTACGCTTATAGCTCATTTCGCGCTCACTATATTGCGTTTTGAGTAGATGTTGAAATTGAGATTCTAACGTGCCGTACTCATAAAGAAAAATATTTTCAGAAATAAGCATTTCGCTACGATTAATGTAGAATGAGATATTTTCGCCTTTACATTTTACCGTTAATCTCATTCCTTCAAATTCAAAGGATTGAAACTTAGGTGCAAATTTTGGGTAAGGCGCAAAAAAAGAGTTATTACGCTCTAACTGCACCTCAAAATCCTCACTCATTAGCCCATTTATGCTTTTTTTATATTGTGCTTTTATCGCTTTTTGGGCTTTGTAATTCGCTATTATTCTTTGTAGGAAATTCATGTTATTCTGTTGGATTAGGTTTATTTTGATTGTCTGTTTTGTGCGTTCCTTTTAAGTAGGAAAGTTTATCGTGAAATATATCTAAACTATCGTAATATTGCCTATTTTCGCCTTTTTGATAGCTTAAAATTTCATCAATTAAGTTTTGAGCATTAACCGATTCACTTAATTCAACTCCCTTCTTTTTAGGCTTTAATTTACCCAAAATAAAAACAATCAATAGCTTAAAATAGTTTCTCATAACTCGAAATTTAGTTTTATTTGCCGCTTATTTTACCCTAATTTTAACTTAGTTTGCGCCTTATTTTGCGGCTTACTTTTCTCCTTTTTGTAAGGCACTATAAAATAGTAATTAGTTACCTTTTAAATGACTTTATTCTCAATCAATATTTCTATTGCGGCTTTTATTTCGCGCTCCTTAAAGTGATTAAAACGCTCAAAAATATATGTCATATTGCAGCCGTTCTTACCAAATTTGGCAATGTAAGTTTTTATGAGATTGATTAGCCCGTTATGCTTTGTCATTTGAATAGATATTTTAAATAAAGGAGAAAAATAGTTTTATCGCTTGTATCAAAAGGAACGTTCTCAAAATTCCTTACGCGCTGCAAATAGACAATAAAGCCAAACTTTATTTTCCAAAAGTCAAAAGTTGCAAATTCGCTAAATGTGGAGGATTGTGCGTTTTTGTCATTTTCAGTAACGTAGTGCGAATAACCTATAAAGGCTTTTCTAAGGATTAAAACCCTTAAAATAAGCTCAAATATAGGCTTTTTGCGCAAATTAAATTCAATATATTTCATTTTACAATTTGTAAATTTAAAAGCAACTAAAAGCAAAACATTTGCCCTTAGTTGCTTTTTACGTAAAAGATTCTGCTTAGGTTGCGATTATTTGCCTTTATTATCGCTACCTATTTGAATATTCACATTTGTTTTAACCTCCTTAGTTACCGCGCCCGTAGGAACTTGCATAGATTGAAAACTTCTTTTTCTTATTACGTTCTGCTTTGCGCCTTAAATTTCTTGCACTTTCATTTGTAGGAAAAATTATAGGCTTTTCGCAAACTATTTCAGATAAATCTAAGATAGGATTAGGCTTATATTGAAAATCAAAGGAAGGAACTTTTTGTAATTCTAATTCCTTAATCTCACATTCGCCAGCCGTTACGGCTGTAATGACAATATGAGTAGCATTTGGCATAGCAATATGATTCTTACCTATAACGGCTAAATAATTGCCATCACTTTCTAACATTTCAGTTAATCGCTGCACCTTATCATTTGCCGTTAAATCGCTATTAAGTACCGCAATTGCCGCGCTTACATTATCGCTTATATTGGCATAAAGTCCAATTAAAACCTTTATTTCGTTGTTATTCATAATATCTCACTTTATCATTAATACGCATTACCCTCCTTATAGTTTCAACAAACCACAAAAAAATGTGCATTTCGCATAAGCAAAACGCACATCAAAACAATCTAATCACAAAAGAACAAAGGATAGTGCTTATTTAGTTTGACAAAGGTAAGTATCTTTTTTCAGATATGCAAGCAACTTTCAATTCTTTCTAAAACATTGTCAATTCTTTGCAATGTTTCACGATAATCAGCATACTTAGCATTATCATTCATTACATCTAAAATGCCATTCATTTCCATTTTAAAGGCTGTTACCTCCTTTTTCCAAATCGTTATATCTCTTACGTTTATTCCACTTTCTAAGCTCATTGTAAGCCCTTTTAACCTATAAGCACATTGTTCTATTCCATTATCAATGCCAAATTCTTTGCAGTTAGTTACAATTTCGCTTATTTCCCTTTTGAGTACAGAATCAAACGTTACTTTACACATCTCAATAGGTTGCATAATAGGCTCATTATTCGCTATTGCTAGTTTTATTGTATTGGCAACCATTGAATAGTTAAGCAAAAAGAAAACAACTAAGGAAAGAATAACCGCAATATCTGTTTTGGCAAAATGCAATATAATGCCCCAAAGGATTAACGCAAGTACATTCAATATGAGATAAGGAATAAACGCCTTTTTTACTACCTTCTTATTCATTTTTATACGCTATTAAGTTTTTATAATCCGTTTTATCTGAAAAAGCCCTAACAATATGCAAATCACTAAGTAAGTTTGTCCACACTACAAAATTTGCAGGGTAATCCGTAAAACCCAAATTTGTAAGGTGCATTACATTCAAACACTTTTCATTACGATAAGTTTCAACTAATAAGTCTTTTTTCTGCTTAGTAATCGCTATTTTGCAAGCATCAAAGGAAGTTTCAATAAACGCTAATACGGCTGCACAAGTATCTGCAAAGGTCTTAATTTCAATCAATGCGTTTACACTCATTAACCTTTGCACTTCACTTTCACACTCTAATCTATAAGCACTAATCGTATTACCGCTTAATCCACTATTAGGCTTTGTAAGGTATTCTAATACTTGTTTTGGCAGTTGTAATTTAGCCCCGTATTGTATTGCAGCGATTAAAACACCTTCTGCAAATTCGCTACTTACTTGCACATTCCCATAAATCAATAATTCGTATTTCATATATTTATATATTCACTTTCCTTAATATGCAATGATTGGTAATTACAAATAAAAAAAAATACATTACTATTTACTTTTCATTTGTGGCTTTGTTTATTACAATGGTTTTAGGCTTAAAGTTCCTAATTTCTTCTATTTGCTGCTCAAAATCTTTCATTTGCTTTTTCATTAAATCTATGAAAAACGTTGCAACTTTTTCGTTCTTACTTATCGTAAATTCTAACCAATGAAAAGCCCGTTCAAATGCAAAGTATTCTGCTTGTTTGCGCCCCCTATATTCGTTAGTAAAAGCAAATGATTCTAATGCTAAACCGCGCTCAATTGCAATGCTAGCACATTCTTTCAAGTAAGATATTTTAGCCGCAAAAGTTCCATTTTCTTCTATACCTACACTCACATAGCAACCTAACGCATCAAAGAACTCATATAAGGCAGAACTTTTAAAATCAAACTTCACATTACCAATCGCTAAATCAAAGTTGCCCAAAACTGCGATTGAATGAGTAGCATTGTTTTCTACATAGTGTTTTTTGAACATCTCAAATGCTTTTGGATATTCCTTTTCAATTTTTAAAAAGTCAATTATCATAGTTGTTAATTTTAAGTGTTTTACAAATATAGTCTGCAACTTTGCCGTAATATTCCTTATTGGTTGCATTTTCATTAAGGCGCAAATACTCGACAAAGTGCATTGTAGGAATTGCTTTATTTTCGCAAAGCATAAAGCAAATATTATGCTTTAAATCTAATGCAAAAGTCAAAGGTTTTTCATTGTCTTCTAAAATAAATTGATAGTCATTTTCGGTTAATTGTTCTATGAATTTATTTATACCACGCACGTAAAAGGCATTTTTATCATTTATTTGGCTTGCTACTTTTTCGTATTGCAGCCCGTTGTAACAATGGCTTACTAATGCACATAATTCATTAAAAGACTTATCGCTGTTTATGTAAAAATCTTTGCCTAAATATCCTTTGAAATAACGAATAGTATTGATTATATCCAATTCCAAACGTTGTTTAAAAGTCATTTCATTTTCTATTGAATGACTTATAACTTTTCCTATAAGTTCCTTCTTTGATAGGAATATGTTTTTAACCGCAAATTTCTGTAATTGTGTGTACAGAATCGTTTTCGTTACAGATTCTATATTATTTGGAAATGTGAGTTTTATATCGTTTTTCATAGTGTAAATATAGTGAAAATTTTAGTACATATACTTTTGATAATCAATAATATATGTACTAAAATTTGGTTGTTTGATATTTGAAATATTCGTTATATTACGAAAAAAACGCACAAAGGTTTTAATTTTGTGCGTTTTTATATTTGATTTGAACTTACCGAAAATTTCGGGAGGTTCAAAATGTTTCTAATTCAATCTGTACCGCAAAAAAGGCATAATTGGCAATGTCTTGAAATTCTTGAATTAAATCGTTTTCATTGAAACTTTGCGCCCGTAAAATACCACAAATTCTATCCGACTTTGTGAGTATAACATCTGTAAAGTATTCAACTGCCAATTCACGCCAAAAGTCCCCGTAATCGTTGTTTTTCTGCACTAATAATGCTTTTAGCTTATCTATCTCACTTTCAAAATCCAATGTCTTTACTTCAAATGACTTGCACCTACATAAGCCAATAATCGCATAGTTAAAAACGTCTTCAAATGTTTCTGCTACACTTTCATTTACATTCTTAGTGCCGTTTAACTGTATTGTTTGGCATCTAAAAGCCTTTGTTTTTATGATACTCGCAATGCTTATATTTCGCATATAGCGTAATGAGTTGCCGTATTTGGCTTGTTTTTCGGAAAAAACTTTTTCGCGCTCCTTTGCGAATTTCTCAAATAAATCAATCGTTTGCATACTTATTTTTTATTTCAATTATTTTGTCCCTATTTGTCGAATAGTGCATAATCATTCCATACTCTAATCCTTTTTCAGTAATGGTAACGCAAATAATGATTAAGATTTGCGTATTGTCGAAAACAAAGTAGTATTCACTTTCTTCACAATTTGGTTTGCATTTCTTTGTGAGTTCTGCGAGTTTTGGGCGCACCGTTTCGCTGTTCTTTGCACTTTCATTTGAAAGTTTGTACAACTGCGATTTGATATATTCGTTCACTTCTTTGTCGAAAATTGGTTGTTTATTTTCATCAAAGTAAGTAGATTCTACACGCAAATTTGCGACAATCCTATACCAATCTGTACCCGCAATAAAACGGTCTGAAAACTTTAATGCACGCTCATTTTGCGGCAAGGGGTCGCATAGTACGTTGTTAAAATGTGCGATTGTTTTTTCATTTTGGATTTGTTCACTAAATCCTATATTCGCAATGTTATTCATTTGTTGTAAAAAGTTATGAGTTATATTCGTTACCAAATTTATCAATAGCAATTCCTTTGCGTATGATTTTGTCCCCAGCGAAATTCAATTTTTCGACTTCCTTCTTTTTGGAGAAAATAGGAATAAAGCCAAATAAGTAAGTAGTTTGCACGTCTGAAATGGTTGTTTCTCCCGTAAAACTATTTGTTTTAGATTGTTTTTTTTGAGTTGTACTAATCATTTACTTTATTCTTTTTGATAAAACTGTTAATTCATGTTTTCCTAAGTCCCCGTATAAGTTAAAAGTCCCTACACTCAAATCATAGTCAAGACTTTGCCCTACGTTTATTTTTTCGTAAAATTCCTTATTTACGCACATCTCAAAATTACCCGTATGTATTGAGTTTTCAATTACCTTTAAGCCCGTTCTTTTAATCTCAAATTTTACGATATAAACGGGCGTTTTGCCACTTTCATAAACACTTAATTCCTTTTCAATCATTGCAAGTTTGTCTGCTTTTGAATTGACAATGTAGTTAAGCGTTTCGTTCTTTGCTTTTAGAGAATCATTTGTTTTAGATAATCTTTGTCGCTCACTTAGATAACCGTTATTTGAACACGAAATAAGTAAGGTACTAAGTATGAAAATGTAAGTTAATGCGTATCTCATTTGTATTTATTGTTTTGCCTATTTGCGATTATTTGTTTTGTCCTATTACTATAAGCGGCTAAACAGTTTGCCCTAACAATATCACTATTTACATCAAATAGCTTTTCACGCAAACACCACCCTAAATAACGCCTGTTGCCGCCCTCATAAAGTTCACGTAGGGTTTTGCCGCTATGTTCTCCAAACGTAATAATACTATCTAATCCGAAAACTGCTATTTTACTCATAAAAAGTTTTTTTCTTTATTTTAGTTTCAAAAAAAATGAGTTTTTTCGCATTTATTTTCATTTTGTCTATAAATGCGAAAAAACTGCCAATATTAAGCAACTTGCTTGCTTTTTGCTAATTGCTGCAAATATTCAAATTTACGCTTTTCTCTTACCCTTTGCCACGCACTTTCTTCTACACTTACCCAACCCTTTTGATAACCTAAGATTTGCGCAATAAGTTTCAATTCTAAGTAGGTAGGAGAATCGCCCGTTTCTGCTAAACGATTGCAAAAGGTAGCATAAGAATTGTACTTAGATGCACCTTCTAACATTGAATTAGCGTAAATTTCCCTAAAAATATCAATTCGTATTTCACTACTATTGACTTCTATAAATTCCACGTCTTTTATTCCTTCGGGAAATAACCGTTCTATTTTATCAGTTGTTAAAATTACTTCCGTTCCATCGGGCTTTTTAGCAATAAGCGTTTTTGATTTGGGCTTTTTCTTTGCCGTTCCTAAGAAATGAGAATACCAATCAATATTATCATTTGGGAATTGGTAATCATGTGTAACCCACAAATTAGCACAATCTATGCAAATGTAGTACGTCTTATTCGTTTTATGGTAAGGTCTAGCACCGCGCCCACACATTTGAATATAAAGGGACAAAGACGTTGTAGGACGTGCCAATATTACGCACTCAATACATGGAATATCTGTACCTTCGGTTGCAACCAATACATTACAGATAACTTGTATTTCTCCATTTTCTAAATCTTTGATAACCTTTGCACGCTCACTTTGTAACTGCTTATCAGATTTTGGCTTACCCGTTAATGGATTTAATTCATTTGTATTGCCCAAATGTGCCGCTTTTATACCAGCGTTATTGAATTGTACAACTAAATGCAAGCTATGTTTGATAGAAACGGCAAAACAAATTGCTTTTTTCCCCTCCCCGTAACGCTTATAGGCATCTACAACGTCTGCAATTTGTTTTCCTTTGTCCATAAACTGCTCCAAATCCTCAAAATCATAGTCGCCTTTATTTTTACCTTTTTTGGATATTTTAACCTCACTACTAAATGCTTGTGAATTGAAAGAACTATGTTTGTATTTTGGTGGCATCAAATTACCATCATTTTCCAATGTTCGGTAATCAATAACCGAAACGTAAGACTGAAAAATGTGTGCAAGCCCTTTGCCGCTTAATAAGTAAGGGGTTGCCGTAAATCCTATATACTTTGCCGTTGCGTGCGAATTGCGTACTTCTATGTAAGTATTTGCGTTACAATGGTGGCATTCATCTATGATTAAGTGCGTAATACATTCCAACGGTTCACGTACATTGTACGATTGTATCATTCCTACGTGTACCCTTCTATTTCTTTCCTCTTTGAAGCCGCTTGCAATTACCCCTGCCTTTATGCCAAAATCAAATAGGGCGTTATACAAGCCCTTTACAATCTCAATTCTATGCACTAAAATTAATATACGTGCATCTCTATTTTCAATGAAAATATCCCTTACGTAAGAAGACATAGTAACACTTTTACCACTCCCCGTTGGCATATTTACCAAACAAGAAAGATAATCGTTTAAGTACGATTTTAGCTTATTGATTGCTTCTTTTTGGTAATCTCTTAACTCTATTTTTCGTGCCATAAAATAATTGATTTGATAGTTGTTTTAACGGTTTTTAAGGGCAAAGGTTGTACTAAAAATGCGAAAACCCCCAAAATTATGGAGGTTTTCTATTTAAAGAAAAGCGTGTAGTTAGGCTCTTGCATTGCACATCTGTTTGCTTGCCGCTTTAAAAGCTCTCTATTCCTAAACGGCAAAAGGAATAAAGCCTATTTTACTGAAAATGTGCAACCGTTACATCTTATCGTTTGCCGCGTGCCTTTTTGAGTAGTATTGTGGAATCAGTAAGATTCGAACTTACATCTATGGTTTTTCAGACCACCGCATAGACCAACTTTGCTATGATTCCATTTTTAATAAAAATAAAGAAAGAACAAAACGCGCTCAACTGCGATTCAAATATGAAAATTAAGCGCGTTTTGAATTATTATAGTATGTTTTTTATATTGTGGAAATGATTATTTTATATAACCAACATCACAATCTAATGCTTTTCCAAGTTTTTTCATAGTTTTTCGCCCGCGATTGGCAATAAATTAGTTTAAGAAAGAAATGTGTGTGCTTGTATTAAGCCCGACATCAAAATCAAATGCAATCTTTTTCATAATAAAGAATTTAGAAGTTAAGCCTATTTTTAGTGAATAGTAACAACCTACTATATATCTAAACGCTATTAAAAATAAAAGGTTGCGATTTTCTTAAAATATTTTCTTAAAAATGATAATAAAAAATGAAATTACAAACGGCAAAAGGCAAAGTAGGGCAAATTTGATAAAAAACGCGCTTACCATGTTTGGGTTCTGCTTATATTTTTCAAGTTTTGCCGCAATATCAGTAATGCTGTTTACATTCGCATAGTAATTGAGATTCTCAATATTTCTAAGGTCTGCGATAACCAAAACCCATTTTTTATATCCTTTGTCCAAATAGCTCAAAATCGTTTTTTCTTCAAAAATTCTTGCAACTATTCCATTTTCCAAAGACAATAAGTAATTGCCATTATTTTCTACAAAGCCTAATGTACTTAGTTTACTTGCATCTAAACTACTACTTTTTTGTGTTAAAATACTAAAATTTGTCATTTTATTATTGTTTTTTGTGATTATATTTTTGATTTTTGCAAACATAAATATATTTCTGAAAAAAGCAACAAAAAAGTGAAAAAATATTTTATAAAAAATAGAGATGCTTTTTAGGCATCTCTATTTCTGCTCACTTAAAAAACCCTCAAAAATCCTAAATTTTCATTTACCTTATTTTTCGCATTTAGGTAATTTTCCACAATTTCGCCCAAATTATCGCTATTTATGGAATTAAAACCCTTTATTAATTGGTTTGCCGCTTTTTCATTGTACTCAATTTCGTAAGTAGTAATGAGTTTTTGCAGAATCTCAATTATTGAAACGTCATTTTGACTACTATAAGTGCTATTAATGAGCGTTTCTATTTCGTGTAATTCCCTCGAAATTTCCCTAAATTCGCTTTTGTCGTGCGCTTCAAAATCGCTAAATTCCACACTTCCAAAATCGTGTAATAACTCAAAATATTCAGTCCAAACGCTTTTCATTTTTTTGTTGGAGAACGAATATTTTGCCAAACTATTACGCACATACTCACAAATTAGCATATCTTTTTCAGTTTTAAATCCATACCTAAGTAGAATTTCTATGATATAACGCTCAAATGTATGTATCTTAATTTCGCTATAATTAAGCGTATTTGTGCTTAGTTCCATTTTTCGCACGTACTCATTCTTACTTAAATCTAATTCAAGACCTTTTGAAACAAGCGGCAAAATGTTAGCCTTTGATAGTTTCAACTTTTCACAAATCGCATTAACGATAAGCTCCTTTTTTACGTTATCTGTAATAGAATCGTTAATAATTGCAACTATCTCATTTACAAGCAAGGTAGTATCATTTTCATTTTTAAGTGTAGCAACTTCTATCAAAAAGTTATACCATTCTAAATGATTGTTTGGCAGTTTGCCGTTTTTTCTAAGGTAGGAATCAGGGTCTTCTTTTTCAGAAAAAACCAAAATTTTAACCTCAAATTTCTCTTTCAATAAGATAGGAATAGCGCGTTTTGCGGCTAAAATACCAGCATTGTCGCCATCGTAAGCAATGCAAACCTTCTTTGTAAAGCGTTTCAATAGCTTTGCTTGTTCCATTGTAAAAGCCGTACCGCAACTTGCAACCGCGTTTCTATACTTCACACTTTGCCACATTCGCATTACGTCTGTATAACCTTCACACAAATAAGCAAACCCTTTTTCTCTTATCGCTTCTTTTGCCGCAAAAAGCCCGTATAAAACTTTGCTTTTATTAAAAACAACGCTTTGTGAACTATTCAAATACTTTGCGTGTTTTCCTTTTTCGGTTTCGCGCCCCCCAAAACCAACTAACTTTCCTATCTCATTTCTTATAGGGAAAATGATACGGCTGCGAAATTGTGCGTATAATTCGTTTTTCTCATTCTTTGCAAGCAAACCAATGTTTAATGCGTTTTCGCTACTAAAACCGTTTTTCTCCAAAAAAGAGATATATTCCTTAGACTGCAAAGGCGCAAATCCTATCTCAAATTTACTTATCGTTTCATCTGTAAATTCGCGCTCACTTACCAACTTTTCAACAAACGGGCTTGTATTTTTTGCAAAGAAGTTATTCGTATGATTTAGAAGCGTGTAGAAACTTTCTAATCTTTCATTCTGCACTTTTTCATAAGAATCTTGCTTAGTAGTTGGTAACTCAATATTGTACTTTGCAGCCAAAAACTTAATACTTTCTAAGAATGGATTTGATGTACTTGAAAAAACCGCTTTTTCTAAAAATTCAATTACGTCCCCACTTTCGCCACTTGCAAAACATTTGAATTTTTGCTTAATAGGATTGACTGAAAATGAAGGCGTTTTTTCAGTCTTAAACGGGCTTAATCCAAAATAATTAGCACCATGTTTTTTTAATGCAACTTCATTTGCAACTACTTCTATAATATCGCTTGCGCTTATTATCTTTGCGATTAACTCTTTTGATATTCTCATAATTAATTGTTTTGTTTAGTCAAAATTACCGTAATGTCTTAAATGAGATACATTAAGTCTATCTATTTCCATTTCTAAATCAGTTTCGCCATATACAACCTCTAAATTCATTCGCGTTCTAAATAAGTCAAATATTCCTAAGAATAAACCTAATCCCGAACCGCCCTTAGCTTTTAAAATGCTTATTCCATACTGTATAAAACGCTTTTTTTCTCTTTGTGAAACGGGTAGAAAGAAATATTCAGAATAAGGCGCAAATACAAATTCACACGTATCATACCAAATTTTACCCTCATAAACATCTTCCATTTTAGGCTCTTTATTTTCACGACTATCCGCCTTTAAATTCATTTGAGATAGTATGATAATACATAAATTTAATTCGTACGCAAGCCCTTTAAGTAACGCGCTGACTGCACTAATTGTATTCCTATCATTTACCGTTACACCCTTATAGAAACATTCGTTTATAAAGTCAATTCCTACAAGCGCAAGCTCCGCCCGTTCTTCTTTTGTTTGGGAATTACGCCACTTACGTATTTTCATTACAATTTGTTCAATATCTCTATTTCCCGTTAATCGTATGTTTTTTGTGGCAATGTTATTTTTCAAGTAACGGCTGTAAAGCTCATTTTGTTCTTTGTCAATTTTACCCTTATGTAAGTTTGATGTAAAAACATTGTTGTAAATATTATCAAAATTCTTATTGCAGTCCATTAAAAACGCGCTAAATGGAATAGGTAGTTTCTTTTCGTTTACTTCGGTACTCACTAAGAATATTTCTCTATTTGCGTGTTTTTCCATGTAAGAAGATAAAATGGAGTACAGTACAGTTGATTTGGTATGTCCTGACCTTGCAGCGCATAAATGCAAACCAACGCCTAACCCTAAATACCTATCATCTAATTGCTGCATACCAAAATTAACCGCAATACTATTCCTACCTTCCTCACTTGTGAGCGTATTCATGTACTCTTGCGCCTTTTCTGCTATTTCAGGCGCGTTAAATTCATCAGTTTCATTTGTTGCTTGTGCTAAAATTTTACCTAAATTTTCGTATGCACTTTTAAGAAACTCAATATTTAGTCTTTTCCCAGCCAATACGGAAAAATTTTGCGCTTCTACTTCCAATTTTGCGCAAATGTTTTCGTGTAAAATTAGCTTAACAACGTTATCTATTTTATCACTACTATCGAGAATATCATTCTCATTCGCAATTTGAATAATCGCAATAGGAATTTCTAATGCAAGCGTATTTATTGCCAAATTCAATTTATCCGCCCCCCTAATTTTTTGAAACGATTCCTTAGCATCGGGGTAAGTAAATAGCGATTCGTTAAAATTTGGAATAGACAAAATATAATCTCTTAGTTGCTTATCATAAAGCATTGTAAAGATTATGCTACACTCTAATATTTGATTGGTTTTTAGCATTTTTTCTATTTTAGGTTATTGATTTTATGCGTTAATTCGTTCACAATTTCGCTGTTAATACGCCCTAACACACTAAGTTCTATTAACTTCCTTTGGATTGATAATTTAACAACTTGCTTGTTATCAAACAAATACGGCTTATCGCTTTTATTTTGCCCCAACAAAAAACCGTATTCAATTATGCAATGTGCATAAAGCGCAATATCTTTTTTCTCAATTAGCAAATTCATTAAATTACTGCTAATTTTTGCCGCAATCTCATTTTTTTGCATAATTTCCACGTACCACAAAGGCACGTAATTCAAAATATTATTACATTCATACGTCTTAATTTCTTCTATCAAAGAAGCAAAACGCTCATTTTGGGAAATGATAACACACTCATTTCCATTTGAAACAATGTAAGCCGCCCATCTAAATTCAAAGAAATTACCAAAACCGTTATCATTTGGAAATTCGTATATTTTTGGGAAAATTGCCACAAAAAAAGGTAATTGAGTGTCAAACCCTTCTACATTCGTAACGGCTGCGCCGCTTATCGCATTTGGGACAAACACGCTTATCTTTGCTTTGTCTTTTGTAATTGGCATAGTGAGTGAATTAATTGAGTTGTTTTGTAAATGGTTCTAACGAATAATCTAAGATTTGGTTTAGATTATTTCGGAAAAATGTAATTGATTTTGCAACCCTCAAAAAATAGCGTTTATTTTCGTTTTAAGCGCGTTATTTTTTAGCCTTACATTTTACCAAAAAAGCATTTTTAAGCTAATAAGGCTTAAAATAAGCCTATTCTGTTGGCTTTATTTTTGAAAAAGAAGCATCTTGCATATTTTCTGCTTTTTCTCCTCCCATTCTCGAATAATCAAAATACCTTTTCTCAAAAGATTCTACTAACGATTTTGAATAAGTTTCAATCGTTTTCCAAACTTCATACTCATTCATAAAACCTTTGTAATTCTCACTACGGGGGTCAAAACAAGCAATGTAAAATAGGTAGTTTGGATTTGTGTGTGGGTTGTAATCGTTACTTGACTTATCCAAAAAGCTATAATATTTTCCGTTCACGTAAGGCGTATCATTCCAATTTGGGCAATCTTCCAATCGTTTCAAGTGTCCTAATTTGAATAAACGCCCACATTCGTACTCTAAACCGTTAATTCCAAAATCAAATGTCATTCTCAATTTTGCTACCATTGTAGCGTTTGGCATAAAATCGCAACCCTGACTGCGTAAGTCCAAAATGTAGTTACCGCAAATTTGGATTAAACCATAAGCATCAATCACATCTTTTGCCGTAATTGGTTGCATTTGAGTTTTAGAACTAATCCCACTTACGATAACTTTGCCGTTTAATTCGTTATCTTTACCAATAGGATTTTCAATTACATTTTGTCTTACCGTAAAATATTTTTTCAAATTGTCAATAGTCATTTTTGCGTTTGGTTGCCCTATTGAATCAAAATGACGTGTAGCGAATACTTTATTTTTCCCACCTACAAAACTTGCAGAATGAAAAGGGTAAATTTTGGTGTTATTAAATTCACTGCCGCGCCCGTTTTCTCGAATTTCCACGTAACCATTCGCATTTAAGCTACTTTCTGTTTTTTGAATTGGCTTTGCGATTGGCGCATTTTCAACTGTTTTAGGTTCAAAAGTTTGATTTTGTGCATTTTGCGTGTAATTTTTCTTTTCAAAAGGCTTTTTAGCTTCAAAAGAATCATTGTAACGGCTTACGTGTATGTTAATCGAACCGCTATGCTTTGTGAGATTTTTGCACATTTCTGCTAAAATTTCAGTTTCTTGAAATTCTAAACCTTGATTCTCTTTAAATTTACAAATTTCTCCAAACTTCCAATTTACGTAATTTTTTACGATTTTTGAAATAGTTTGCAAATCTGAACTTTTGCCATTGCTATTCAAAATTCCTTTGAGCTGCTCACCTTTTTGATTCAAATTCATATTATCGCTACTTACAAAAGTTTTTACAAATAAATTTTCAACTTGTGGAAAATCTAAGCTACTCACATTTACTTGCTGCAAACCTAGCATAATCGTTTTTTCTTCTTTTGGCATTTCTGCACTTTCAAAAGTCTTTTCAACTTCAAAAGACTTCTTTTCATTTTCAGAAAAAATTTCGCGCTCGCGCGTTTCTCTCTCTCTTTCTTTTTTTTCTTCTGTATCTATGTTTATACTTGTGTTTATAACTGTACTGTTTATACTTGGTATAGGATTAACATTTTGGTTAAATCCATTTAACAAATCCGTATCTCGATTTAACAAATTTGTTAAATGCGTAGAAACGCTCAAATCGCACTTTATAGGCATTTCTTCATTTTCAAACGGATTTTCGCTTGCATCTAACGTATTCTCGAATGAACCGTTTTGTATTGTCGATTTAACATTTTTGTTAAATGCACCAAAACGCTCAAAAAGCCATGTTACTTTTTGCCAATTTTCAATGGTTTGGAAGTCCATTTTATATAAATCAAACGTCTTTTCAGTAATTGAGTACCACAAAGTTCTATCAAATTTCTTTTTATTGAATATACCAGTTACGATATATCCACTGCTTTTTAGCTTATCCGTTATTGTTTGGATTTGTCGGGGCGTTAAATATGAGAATATTTTAGAAAACGTTTCGCGCTTATTGTAAGTCCAATAATTTCCATTGCAATAATTCTTATCATTTGCAGCGTTAAAACGCCACCAATAAATGAAATGTTCTAACATAACCGCTTCTGCTACACCAACTACACACGCGGCTTGCACATTGAAAGAATGATATGTATTCATAATTTTAAATTTGATTAAACGCAAAAAATCCTAATTATTGAATGAGTAAACAAACAAAGTTCAAGACCTTTGCCGTATAAGAAGCTGCAACTTCCCACTCATTCAATAATTAGGATTTTTCCTAAATATTGAGAATATATGTTTTAAACGTACATATCTGAAAATTTGTTTCAATATTTCTTGAAATATTGCCTATTTTTTAGGTAGAAATAAAAAAATTGCAGTGATTTTATTTCTAATTTTCATAGTGCAAAGATAGTAAAAAAATTGATACAACCTATCTTTATAGCTCATTACGCATTGATTAACTTAATCTTACCTATTAAACGGATTTGAGAAATAAAAGTTTCAAAAAGGGAAAAAGTGCCGTAATGAAAAATCATTGCGGCACTTTTTAGACTATCAAAACAACTCAATATTTTGCGGCAAAATTATTTCTTTTTGAGGTTCTTCAATCAGTAAGTTACATTGTGAAATATGCGTATTTACGCGCTTATTAGCCGCTTCAAAATAATCTTTATCCAACTCACAACCCGTTATATCAAAACCCAAATTATAGCAAGCAATAACCGAACTTGCACTACCTAAGTGAGAATCAAAAATATTGTCGCCTTCCTTTGCGTAATTCTGCAAAATCCATTCGTATAATTTTACGGGCTTTTGAGTGGGGTGTATTTTGTTTTTTTCATTTAGTACGCTATACCTAAAAATCTTAGAAGGTGATTGTATGGAAGTCCATGCGTATTCGCACATAGCTAAACTAAACTTTTCGGGCTGCTTCTTGTCCCATACTATAAACCCCCTTGTAGGTGGTAAATCAAAGTAGTTCCCCCCCCCATATTATACAGTTTTCGGATACTCTAAATAGCTGCTCAAAGTAATGAGTATTTGGTATATTTGTGTCCCATTCTTTTTTTTCGTGTTTTTGCCTAATAGGGTTTTTAGATATACCTATTCCATAAGGCGGGTCACAAATTGCCAATTTAAAATAATTATCAGGCAACGTTTTCATGTATTCCACGCAATCGCAATTATGCAATTCAATTTTACTCATATATTTGTTTGTTTAGTCATTGGCAATGAAAATCTTTTTGCTAATTTACCCCTTTTTCGGTAATCATAGCAAGCTAAATCAGGATATTTGCAGTTTAATTCTACCCACAATTTGCCGTTAATATCAATGTCAAAATAATACATAATTTCCATTTCTCCAATAAAAAAAAGCGGCAAAACGCTTCTAAATTGTTTATTGGCAAAATATGTAACTATCTCAATATCCGACAAACTGCTCAAATCCATTAGCATAATACGAATATCTGTACTATAATCGCTTTGCTTTATTTTTTTTAAGTCAAGTAGCTTGATAGGGCTTTTCTCCTTACCTACTAATTGCACCTTTATTTCATTTATGAGTTTTTCGTATTCACTCTTTTTCGCTAAAATCCTATCTAAGCATATAACGCGCTCATTCAAAAAGTGCTTATTCACGCTAACTAATTGCAAGCTATGATTTTTTATAGGCTTAAAGTCTGGCTTAAAGAGTTGGTAAAACTCAATTAATTTATCTGTATTGTCGAATATTTGATATTTTAGCATTTTGTTTTGAATAAAAAAACAAGTCAAAAGTAAAAAATACTTTCGACTTGTTTTAGTTTCAAAAATTTGGGCTTAATCGTTGCTTATATCAGATATTTCACTTAGATAAGCACAAAAACCCTTTGCGAATTTAATCGCCTTATATGCCACAAATAGCACAAAAATAAGGCATAATGCTTGTAAGATAATCATAGTGCTTTTAGTGCTTTAATTGTTGCTGTTCTAATAATTTCCTTACCTACTAATTTTTCTTCTATGTAACCCGTTGCCACAAGTGCCGTTTTTATATTGGCACTTATTAAGAGCGTGCCAATTAAAAACATTCCATTTGCAGACTTTGTAACGGTTTTAGCCGCTTGCAATTCTCTTAAAATTTCGATTTCTTCTTCTGTAAAGAAAGTGCCGTTAAACATTTGACTTTGATTCATTTTTTTTGGTAATTGATTGTTAATAATTGAGATATGAGTTTGTTACGTTGCAGAAATCATAAAGTTTCAAAATTACTAAAATATTTTCAAATAAAAACAAGCGTAAATAAAAAAAACAAAAAGGTAGCAATAAAATCGCTACCTTTTTGCCCAAAACAATTAATTCTTAATCAGTTCACTTAATTAGCCTTAATTTCACATCAAAGTTATAGGTTCTAACGTAGGATAAAATAAAAGGTTACATTTTTTTGAAAAAATATTTGAAATAATTTGCTTATTTGAAAAACTGTTTGTAATTTTGCATTATCAATTAATTTTTAATTCAAAACAATATGAGTAAGTACAATCAGTTAAAGGCACAATTAGTAGCATTGATTTCAGAAAAAAAGCAAATGAAAGAGTTTTGCAGAATCATTCAAATAGATTCAAAAATTAGCGAAACGAAAAAAGAGATGTTAGTTTCTTTGAAGTGTGCGAAATAATATGTAAGTTTACAACTAAAGGGAAGTTTTTACTTCCTTTTATCTTTATTTAAAAATAATGGAAAAAGCAATAGTTTTACTAGATTTTACGTGCAAGCCAATATTTACGATTTATGTAGAATCTGAAATATTGGATATTGATTTTTTCTTGACAATAAAAGATTCTATTTCGTGTTTGGAAGGAAATACGTACACTGAAAAACATGAATGTAACATTTATTCAGACGTTCCAAACATAGTAAAAAGCATAGAATCTAAGTTTAAGGAAAAAGGAATAAATGTGCTATTTACGCCTTTTGGGTGGGCAAAACAATGTGATATTATTTTCTATATAAAGCCAAACAAAATTGCAAACGGGCGCGAAATAGGCTGCAAAACATTTTCAGTCGATTGGAAAGAATATTATCATTATGCGATTAGCAAGAAAGTAGAATCTGAAATAGAAAGACGTTGTTTTGCCTGCAAAGAAAAATGGTTTTCTAATATTTCAGACATAAGCGCGAATGACAAATTTTATATAAACGGGCGTTTTGAATATAAATTTGAAAAAGAACTATTAGAATTGGCTTTGTAACCAGTAAATCATAATGGAAAAAAAGATAAAAATAATCGCTTTTTTGAATGAGTTTTTAGATAGTCTATTTACTTTGTACATTCCTACTACTCTTTCAGACGTGGAATTATTAGTTCTTATGAAAGATTCCTTTGAGGTGCTAAATGAGAGAATATATGACAATGTAAAAATAAGTTATTCCTTAGATGACGCGGATAAGGTCTTATTTTCGCTAAAATCCAAACTGCAAGAAAAAGGAATTTATTGCTGTTTATTTCCATTTAAGCAAATAGCTAGATATGAAACAATAATTTACATATTTCCAACAGAATCTGTAAAATTTGAAGACAATTTTTCAATCAGTTGGAAGGAATATTACGAATATATAACCACTAAAAAAATAGAAGGAAGTAATAGAAGGTGTGTTTTTAGTTGCATAGATAGGTCTATTTTTGAAGGAACGGGCGCACGTAATAGGTGTTTATTAGAAAACAATGAATATAATAAACACGAAAGAGTTGCGCAAATTAGCGAAAATAGCGCGTTCAAAGTAAACGAATATTCTATATTTGATTTTGAAGAAAGAACTTTTTTCAAGTGAAAAGAAACTTTTTTAGTTCTATTTCGTTTTATAGATAGTTGTAAGGTTATGAGCGTTAAATTATTCTCGCAACTTTATAACCCCTACCAAACGGCTTTTTAAGGTTTTTGTGCCAATCCTAAACTAAAAACTTACAACGCCACATAGAATAATTGGCAGTTCCCTTGATTTTGGTTCAAGTTGTGCAAGTTCAAGTCTTGCTGTGGCAACAAATAAAATAGCTAGTAAGAAATTACTAGCTATTTTTGTATCCATAAAATATTAATTATGAGTAAGTTGTAATTTATTTAAAAAATATTTGAAAAATAATTTATAAAATACTTGCTTCTTAAAAATAAAGTCCCTACCTTTGTGAAACAATCAAACAATTATTATTCACTCTTAATTATTATCAGTCATGGCAAATTTGGCAGTTGGACAAACAATTTTTTACATAAACACTTTCAAAGAAAGACCTACGGGCGTTTTAGTTAAAACGCAAATTACTAAGGTAGGGCGCAAATATTTCGACACTAATACACATAAGCAAATTAATGTTGATTTGCATAAAAGAGATTCCAATGGAAATTTAGATGCAATTTATTTCCATAATGAATCTCATTACAACTTATGGAATATTAGCAGAATTGAAAAGGAAATTATTGCTAAAATTCAAAGAGGTTTCACGAAAATAGAAGATTTGGAGAAAATTGCGAAAATTTTAGATTTGAAGTTGTAAGGAATAGGGCTGCAAAACTCATAATTTTGCAGCCCTATAAAAATATTTAATAAATATTTTTTAAATTATTTGCATATTTAAAATAAAGGTTTTACCTTTGCATTACAATCAAACAATTATTATTAACACTCAATCAATTATCACTTATGGCAAAGTTTAGCGAATTAAATTTGACTTCACAACAAAAATACGATTTATCCACAATCAAAAACGCTGGCGCAATGAATAGCGCGTTAAAAGGCGTTTATGAGCGAATGAGAAAATGCGATACTAAAAATGTGGATTTTGATTTCTATGCAACGTTAGGCATGGAAATATACAAATTAGAAGTAAGAAAACGTAAATGTAAAATTGGAAATGAGATTTTACTTTTAAGTGAAGCGATTAAGCATATAATTGAATTATTGCCAATTAAATATAAAAGGTCTGCTTAGGTATAGCGCAAATAAAAAAAACGGCTGCAAAGTTAATCCTTTGCAGCCGTTTTTATTTTCACTCAATTACCCTACATATTTCATTAGGCAGTCAAATAACTTTTCAGAATACTGTTTAATTTCAGTTGCTTTGTCATTTCCACCGTTTACAATGTCCCTTGCACCGTAATAATCGCAATTAGTACCATTAATGAATTTATCTAAATTACGCCCCTTCCTAAAAGAACCGCTAATCATTCCATAAACCGCAATAAAAGCCGCGTTTTTGGGTTCTAAAACCAATTTAGGGAATTTCACAAAGTCAATATTAAGGATAACGGAAAACTTTTTGTAATTATCTTCCCACGTAATTTGAATAAGACCGCGCCCCCAAAATCCTGTTTTTCCGTATGGTTTGCCTTTTCCTTTACCGTATTCCTCAATTGGCTTCCAATATGATTCATGGTACGTTTGCGCCAAAATATTTGCCAATTTTCTCCAATCGCCATCGCCTAAAAGATTCCAAAAAAATTCAATCCAACGTAAGCATATTTTTTGTGCAGCCGTTAATTTCTTACCTAAGAAGTCTGCACACGCTTTTAGTACGATACTTTCTTTTTCAGTTTTCAAGTCATTTTCGCTTGCTTTTTCAAAGTCCGTTAATTCGCGTGTAGCATCTAAACTACGTTCTGTATTCTCGAATAAATCGTTATACGCGCTCACATAGTCAAATTCACTTTCTTCTAAGGGTTCTGTACTTTCTTGCACATTACTTGTAATGTTATCGCAATCAGTAAAAACGTTTTCGCTTACACTTTCAATTTGTGGCAATTCTACATTTTGGAGCGTTTCACTTTCTTGCAAAGGTTCTGTATTTTCCCTTATCTCAATAGCACCGTTTTCATTCTGAAATACGTGCTTACCCGTATCATTTAGATTACCTTCATTATCGTATTCTTTCAAAGGTATTCCTACATTTTTTGCGTTATCTAAAATGTCTTTTGCTTCTAACAAAAACGCCTTTTCTTTTTCAGTATCTTGCAAAGGTTCTGTAATGTACTTTGTATCACTCAAAGTCCCTTTTAGAACGCCTTCATTATCATAAATTGGCATTGTTATATTCACAATAGTAGTTTTTATAGAAGGTTCTGCACTTTCTTCTATATTTTCAGAAATTTGCGTTTCTTCTAATACGTTTTCACTTTCTTGCAAAGGTTCTACATTCGCACAATCAATGCTTAATTGAATTTCTCCATTTGGTAATTGAATTACAGTAACGGGCGTATCATTTTCTAATACTTCTATAATGCCTTCACTTTCTTCACTACCTACATTCTCATTCTCTTTTTGTCCACAATTACATTCGCAATTTTCGCAGTTGCCGCAATCGTTATCGCAGTCGCAATTATCGCAATCGTTATCAGGTGTGCCGCTATTTTCATTTTCTTCTTTGAATAAATTAGGGAAAATGTAACTTACCGCAAAGTAAGCCGCAAACCCTAAGAGTACAATAAATATAAACGCTAAAACATTCGTTAATTCCATAAAGTATATTAATTTAAAATTTGAACTTTTTTATCAGGTCTTATTTCAGATTCTAAGTAAGACCTTAGTAAAACTTTGAAGTAATGTAGGGGGTCTATTGCACCGCGCTCATTTGCAATTTCTTCATTATTGTAAACCACCACCGAAACATAACCTACATTTTTAGCACGCGCTATAAATTCTATTTGTTCTTTTTGCGGCTTATTTTTATCAAATTTGAACTCAATAAAAAGACCATGCAAAAATCCGTTTTCAGTCATTACGGGGTGTGCAATGAAATAGTCTGAAACGCCCTTTTTCATTCCTTCCTTTTTCAGTTTATTTCCCTCCCTACAAACCCTTACCCCTTTTTTATTTGTCCTACTCGGCAACTTTGCACCGTTTGGAATTGCAAAAAAAATCAAATCGCTATAAAATTCATCTAAGTAATTCGTTACAAGCGTTTGAAATTGATGCTCATTTACGGGAGGTATGCAAGTATAAGGCTTTATTTCTACTTTTGCCATTATTAGAATTTTTTTTTTACAAATATAACGTTTTTATTAACAACCTAATAAATTCTTTTACGTTAAAATAGTTTCAATAAAAATCAAAAAATATGCAATTAGAAATAAAATCAAATCTTACTGAATGTTTTGGAATTGTTACGTATGTAAGTCCAATTCTAAATATTGCCAATACGCAACAAAGATACATTGAAATTGCTATACAATGCTTGTATAGCAATGATTCCCAAAAAGGTAAATACTACATTAATACTGTGGTAATTCGCTTTATAGAAGGGAAAAATAAAATATTCAATCAGTTACTTGTAAGGGGTGTTTTAGTCAATGACTTCTTAGGAATTACCTACGAAAATAGTGGATATTTGGTAAAAATAGAAGGGATAAAACAAGCACACGCAATAAACCCTGCTACCTTTTTACTACGCGAAAAAGATATTGACTTTGATTTTGCGTACTTTTGCAGAAATAAGATTATTGAAATAAGGGAAAAAATGAAAAAAATGCAGACTAGGTAAGCATTTTTTATTACGAAAAAGTGAAACATTTAAGGCGTAATTGCGTAAATATCAATTACATAATAAATAACTTTTTTTCAATGAGAAAATCAATTATCGCTTTAAATGTTCTTTTATTTTTAAGTTTGTTTGTTTTTGGGCAAAATCAAATCCAAAACAAAAACTTTTGCTACAAAATTGGAAATGATAATGCCAATTATAGCGCAACCGCAAATGAAATTCCTTTGCACAATGATAAGGTAAGATTTATTTTATCCATTGACAAAAGCGCAAAGGAGGTTTTAAAAGTTCCTTCACTTTGGTATCTCACAATAGCGTGTAGTGAATCTATGCTAGATAGTAAGGCGCAAAATCCTAAGAGTAGCGCAGTCGGAGCTATACAATTTACTCGACAAACTTGTATTAACTTAGGCACTACACGCGAAAAAGTCCTAAGAATGAGTTTAGCAGAACAAGTGCCTTATTGTAATACTTATTTCCTAAGAGATATTGCGCAATACGGCAAATATAAGAGTGAAGTTGAAATGTACATAGCTTGCTTTTTACCAGCCAAACGCAAAGGATATAACGGCAAAGATACATACGTTTTAAGCCGCAAAGGTGACGCTTATTTTAACGGTAATAAAGGATTAAGTAGCAATAACTATTCTATTACGGTTAAGGATTTGAAAGACCGTTTAGCGAAAAAGCGGCAAATACTTTATAGTGTTTTGAAGGAACACAATATAAAGTTACAATAATAAAAAAGACCTCAAAATTAAGTTTTTGAGGTCTTTTTTATTATTGTAACTTTTTGTAGGGGTAAGTAGTTTTTATGTTTCACTCATTAATCTAACAAAAAAATGAAAGTAGAAGGAAAAATTTATAGGCAATTTTTTTATGACAATGTAACTATTGAATGGATTCGCAGTAATTATAGTGAACCAACTGCTACAAATCAATTTGAGTTATTGCCAAACGAAAACCCAAATTTACCCTATCTCACATTTCCAAACCAACAAATTACAGATTCTACATTAGAAACTTGCAAGCATATTTACAACGTGCAGCAAAATATTTTAGAGTTTTTGGAAATGCGAAAACTTAGCAATGTAGGGCTTTTTGAACTTATAGATTATAGTAAGATGTTACAACTAAAATATGCAAGCAATATTAGAGATTATGGTACTCAAATAAAACATATTTTAGCAAATACGCCCAAATTTATAGAAATTTGCAGCGAAGGCGGATATATAAATAGTTTCGATAATGAAATGAAAAAACGCGCCCTATTCCACGACAAAAGTAAGTTTTCAGAAAAAGAAAAGCCGTATTTTGATGCTTTTTCTAGTCTGCTAAGTGAGTGCGAATACGGTTCTGAAATGTATATCCAATCAATGCAACTCATAAAACCCGCAATAGAAAATCACTACAAAGAAAATTCACACCACCCCGAACATTACACAAATGGAATAAATGGAATGAATTTATTTGATGTGATTGAAATGTTTTGCGATTGGGCTGCTGCTTGTAAGCGCAATAAAAACGGTAATTTTAGCGTAAGTATTGCCAAAAATAAGGAACGTTTTGGAATGAGTGAAGAACTTACGCAATTATTCATAGAAACAAAAGATGTTTTAGGTTGGTAAATTTGGTTTGTTTTGGCTTATATGTGAGCGTTTAAGCAAATAATCATATAAACGCATTAAGGCTGCAAAACGCGCTTAAAACGAATAAATAAAGCAAAAAAATAAGTGAGTTTTTACGCTCACTTATTTTTTTTTGCTTTATGCTTATATTTTACCGTTTTCGTGTAAGTCTAAAACAAGCGTAATTAAAATATCTTTCAATTCCAATTCTGCATAACGCATAATATTTCCAAACGTAGCATTGTCTTTGAAAATAAGATATTTCGCGTTTGGCTTACTTCCCGTAATATTCTTTGATTTTCGCATAACAGAATAAAGGAAAGTAGGTTGCGTTTTCTCCAAAGAAAATAATTCATTTTCCTTTTGGCAAAAGTCCAAAATATCTATCTTTTCAGAATAGTTTTCACTTTCATTCAATCCATGATATTCAAAGTGCAGCCCGTTAAATTCATTGCTTGCAATAAAAGTAGTGATATGAAGGTTTAACCGCCCAAATCTATCAAAAAGCCCACCGTTACCACCGCTTAAAGCGAAATAAAGACCTTCTATATATTGAGAACGGATAACGCAATTTACTGTAAAACCGTTACGCACAAAACCGTTTGAACTGCCTAAAAAAGCCTTTGCAATTGCCTTTGAAATTTCATTTTGAATTTTACTTGCTTCTGCTGAAAAGCCCGTTAATTGTGCAATTGCAGAAATATTGCTTATTGATTCTAGCATATAAGCAACCGTATTTTGTAAGTGCGTTTCTTTTTGCAGCAAAAATGTTTCACTCGCTATTTTGGGAATAAGCAAAGTGTTATTTTTGAATAACTCACTTTCTTCATTTTCGTTCAAAATATTTGGAAATACTTTGCCGCTTTGTGCAGTCAAAAAGTATTCGCGTTTTGAATAAGGGCAAAAGTTTTTGAACGCATTATCAAAGTCATTTTCTGAAATTAGCTTTTTAGGATTGATAAGCTGCTCAAAACATTTAGGGCAAACTTTTTCCGTTTCAAAAATTTCACTTATTGCATATTTTGAGTAACGATATTCCTTACATTTTGGAAAACTATCATTATTTGCGTATTCGTGAAATTTGGGGTAATCCTTACTCATAAGATACCAACGCTCAAAATCAAACTCTTTGATAAATTCATAATCTCGAATAAAATCTATCTCAAATGAATTATTGTGATAATTTGGATTTTCCACGCCTTTTGATTCCAATAAGTCAATAACATATTCTAATGACAATGATTCACTTCTTTCTTTGTAAATACCAATAGTTAGGGCTTTACATTCATTGTCTATGATTTGTTGCTTTGTAAGAAAAACATAATTAGGCGCGTTTTGATAGTCTTCATTGTCTTTGTATTCTTCACAAATTTCGCACATAGTTTGATATTTATCTGTATAGCATTCTCCACAAAGGAATTGGTTATTACTTACCAAAAAATCATAGTCAATATTTTGCCAATAGTCCTTGTCGCAATAATCGCAGCAAAAATTAGCATTTTGCGCAACTTTTGCGATTTCGTTTGCTATTTCTATGTTTTCTGCACCTTCTATATTTTCGTAAGAAAATCCATTATAGTAGGCATAAAGAAAAATAGCTTTTTGCTTTTCTTCACTAAAACCTTCAAATTTCTTTGCCGCGCTATTTAAGCCTTTTTTGAGCTTATTGATAATTTTAACCGCGTTTTGTTCAGGCTCAATTTTGCCCAAAATTTCTTTTAAATTTTCCATAAAATAAATGCGTAATAAGTTGTTTTACTCATTACGCATTTATTAAATAAAAGTTTTGTATTTTTTAGATTAAAACAATCGTTGCACCGTCATTTTGCGCTTGTATTACGCCTAAATTAGTTGCCATCGCAGTTGGTACGGTTAATGTTTTGCCGCTTGCAGCCCAGTAACCAAACGCGCTTTGTGTCGCGCTGTTCAAAGAAGGTAAGTACAATAATGGTAAGCTCGTATCACTTGCAAAAACAAAATCGCCCAAACTTTGAATAGAATCGCCTTCCACGCTTATAAGACCGCTACACAATTGAAAACATTGATTGCCTAACGATTCAGCCATTCCTAATTTAACTGTCGTAATACCAATACAGCCAAAGAAAGATGCTTGCGCGATAGAAACGCAACTATCTAAAATTAAGCCACCTAACATTGCTTCATTGTTTCTAAATGCGTTATCCGCAATAGTTTCTACACTAAGCCAACTATACATAGGTAAGCTAAGACAATCCATAAAGCAACTATTTCCTAACGTAGTAATAGAATTTACGCCTTCTAAATTATTAAGGTTCTCACAACCCTTAAATGCGTAATGTCCTATTGTAATTGCGCTCCTTAAATCTACGTTTGTTAAGGCAGTCAAATTCATAAATGAATAGTTGCCGTATGTAGTGCATTGTGGAAAATAACACTCAATTAAGTTCACACAATTCATAAAAGCGTAATTACCAACGGTTAATACACTCGAAATGCTTATTATAGAAAGTGAAGCGCAACCTTGAAAAGCGTAATTTCCAATCGTTTCACAACTATCTAATGAGATACCAACTAATGAAGTACAGTTTTTAAATGCGTATTCTCCAATAGTTACCACGTTTGCGAATTGGATATTTTCAAGAGCTGTACAAAACTCAAATGCGTTTGCATCTATTTGGGTTGCAGTATCTAAATTTATTGTTGTTAGTGCTGTACAGTTGTAAAATGCGTAACTGCTTACTGTTAATACATTATTCAGTATTACGTTATCCAAAGAAGTACAACCTTGAAAACAGTAACTACCTATAACCGTTACGCTACTCATTACTATACTCGACAAACTTGTGCAAGCATCAAAAACATGGTCTAGTAAGGTTGCTACATTTTCCAAACTTACACTAATCAAAGAAGTACATTGAAAAAATGCGTACCTACCTAAGTTTGTGCAAGTATCAAAGGTTGCATACTGCAAAGTATTACAAGTTTGAAACGCATTTCTACCTATTGTAATTACGTTTGGAAGTTCTATAACTTCTAAACCAATACAACTTGTGAAACAATAATTACCCACAGTTTCACAAGTCAAGAAATAGGCAACTTCTAAGCTATTGCAACTTTGAAAACAACTAATACCTAATTGGATTGCATTTGGAAAACTCACAATCGTAAGTCCATTGCAGCCCCTAAACGCATTATCTCCAATACTTTCAACCGCGTTAAATTGAACTGCTACTAAATTAGTTGCGCCCCTAAAACCGCCCGCGCCTATTGAGGTGCATAAGTCGCCCGTATCAATCCAACTTACAATATCCAAATCTAAGTTAAATCCATTCGTAGGAATTTCATAATTAACTAAAATGCAACATTCGACATTAGCACCGCTTACCGTAAACTCTTTAATATCATTATTGGAAATATCCAAAAAACTAGCTAAATCGTTTAAGGTAGGAAATTTTGCAGCACCACCGTTAATAAATGTATTCACTTCATAATAAGGGAATACAATCGCATCTATCATTGTGCCGTTATGCGCAAAAGAAACTACCTTACCCGCATTAGGGTTGCCGTTTGTTAGTGGCGAATAAGTTCCATTGGCATTATAGCAAGCAATCATAACATCTGTTAAAATGTCATATTCTGCTTCTGCAATCATAGTATCAGGAAGGAAGTAAGCAATACGGTCTATACCATTTATGTCAAGTAAAGTCCCGTATGTACTCATAAAATTATTAAGGTACAAATTTGTCAAAGTTGTACCTATTTTTTTTATCGCTCGTTTTTGGAATGAGTTTAATGCCATACGTGTAATTTTTATTTCGCAAATCTAGCTATAATTAAGGCTTGTTACTTTTTGGCTAAATTTACAAATTACAAATACTGTATTTATTTAGAAAAATATTATTCTAATTATTGTAAATAGTTTAATATTGAATTAAATATTCAAAAAATAGTAAGTAGGGTAATTGCTTAGTAAAAAAGGTAATTGCCTATGTAAGTAGGTAAGTATAGGTAAGTAATTAGGGTAAGTATTAGCAGTTACGGAAAAATAATTAAGCATACTTTTCTGCTCAAAAATAAAGCAATCGTATGTAAAAAGGTAATTATTTAAAAATAAAAAGTAATTTTTAAATAAAATGTCAAAACTTTTGCTTACCTTTGCACGTAATAAGTATGTAATCAATAATCAAAGGGTAATTACTATGCTTACATTCTTATTAGGTGCTTTTTTTGGCATATCAACTGCAACTGTTTTCTTTATTGCGTATTTAGTGCAATATGAATTATTAAGTTCACATAGATTTCCATTTTTAAAAAGGAACGGGCGCGAAAATACGCAAATTAGCGGGGGTAGTGGTGATGACAAAATAGTTAATATTAATCTTTAATCAATCAAACAATTAATTCACAATCTTTTATGAAATTAACAAGTAACAAAATCCAAATCATTCTCAATTATTTAATTAGCCAAAAAGGGCTAAAAACAGATTCTAAAAAGTATTCTGTTATCTCTCAATTAATGCAAGGCGTACCACAAGCAAAAGTACAATACGCTGGTGTTTCTATAAACGCAAAAACAATAAGCGATTACAAAAAAGAACTTATTCCCTTTGTTGCTAAGGAGAAAAATGAAATGGTATTAACTATTGATAGTAATTTTCCAAATGACTTACTTACTGCTTTAAGTGCAGACGTAAGTAATGAGATTACAGAGATTACGGTAAGTAATGAAGTAATTATAGAAAAAGAAATTACACTTACCGAAAATGTAAATGTAAGTGAGTACAACCAATTACAAGAAAAATATTACTTACTTGAAAAAGAGTTAGAAGGTAAGCAATTAGTATTTGAAGAAAGCAGAAGATTACTACAAAATGCGATTGTTTTACAAATTGAAGAATGTATATGTGTAGAAACTTCAAAAAATGAACTAATAATAGATTTTGAAGTTAAGAGTAATAAACTTCAAAACGAGATTTCAGAATTGAGTAGAAAGTTACTTTTGGTGGGTGCAGAAAAAGAAGCGGCTTTAAAATTATTAGGCACTGAAAAGCAAAATTGTACAGACTTGTTTACCGAAAATGACTTATTAAGACAAGAAAATACAAACATTGCGGCAAAGAGTGAAGAAATTTTAAAGGAAATTGCGCAACTTAAAATAGAGAATGAGCGTATTTTGGCGCGTAATAAGGAGGTAGAAAGTAAGATTTTGTACAAATTAGCCGTAAAAGATTGGGCTTTTTTCGTAAAAAGAAGCGTTTCTTTATTGTGGATTTTGTGCATGGTTTGTTTGAGCTTGTATCAAATTCACAAAATGGCAGTCTATTTCAATGTGCAAATGAGCCAAATTGAGTGTTATATGCTTGCTATTGTTGTGGAGGTAATGTTATGGGGAATCAATATTGCGCGTTACGCAAATGTGTTTGATGACTATGAAGATTCAGACAATTTGAAGTATTTAGGTTGGTTAATTTTTATCATAAGAAGCGCAACGGGCGCGTTTGCAAGTTACTATTTCATGGTATCAGATAAGGCAAAAGGGGACGTATTTACCGCAATAGAAAAGATTTATTTAGGTGCAAATTACGGGGAGGAAGGGCAAATTTGGACTGCAATTATTGTAAGTGCGTTCTTTGTAGCAATGGAAATGTTTGCGCTAAAATTGATTATTAAGTTCTTTTTCACAATGTTTTTAACTAAAAAAGAAGACTAATATATGACTGAAAAAAGAGTAAATGTGAATGGTTTAGAACACCATTCACATTTTAGAAAACAACTTTTAAGCAAAAAAACGCTAATTATTTTCGTAGTTTTTGCTTTATTTAACCTAATTTTTATTTGGGCTGGCATTGAAAATATGTTTTTTGGGCAAATTTCGGAAAACATAAGCACGCGTTTTATCGCTATTTTCTTCTTAATTTCCTTTGTCATTTACTTAGTTGTAGGGTTTTATGTAAAGAATATAAATGAGAAATATAGCGAGTTATTGGCAAATTATGAAGGTATTCAAAAGCAGTATGAAAACGATTATTTGCAATTTGTGCAAGATTTTCAAAAGGATATTGAAAGTAATTTAGCAACAGAATTTGAGCAAATGGAACTAATGAAAATGCGTACAAATTTGGAACTGCAAAAAGCAAGAAAGAAAAACGAATTACTGAAAAGTAATGAAAATACAATTAACGTAGAATGTTCTAACTACGTAGAAAGTGAAAGAATAGTGTTTGTAAAACAGTCTAAAAATAGCACCTACACGCACGCATTTTTTCAGTTTTCACAAGGGTTTTTGCACGTAGGAAAAGCGAATTTTGAGTTTAGTTTGGCTGGTAGCGAAAACGCACAAAACGGCACAATTTTACGGTACATGGTTAAGGATTTTCTTTTCTATGAAACAATAAAAGTGCCTATTGATTTAGTGCCAAATGAGTACATTAATGCAATTAGATTAGGCACTATTACAACTGAAAAGGTAGCAAGTTTAGTGAGTGAATTAGGCATCAATAAAGCCAATGTAGGAACGCTCAAAAACCAACTACCTACTACCATAAAAGCACCTAGTTTAGTTGCTAAAAATGATACGATTCTCTTAGAAGCAAATGCACCTAACGAAATTTTGCTATAAGAAGTGAACGAAAAACATAAGGCATTGATTATGAATTTCGCAAACGCAAAAAGTAACAAATTTGTTACCTACTTCCCTACTCTTTTCGACTGAAAAAAGCACTATTTTTTAGGGGTACGGGGGGTTGTTTTGAGTACCCCCCCCTTTTATAAAAAAACAAACCAACTCTTTCCAAAATGGAAAAAGTTGGTTTGTTTTTTTATTGCCTAAATGGAATAACTTTGCCGCTTATTCCTTTGGTTTTGATTCTGCACGTAGTTTCAAAACGGGCTTTTCTTCTGCTTTTTCTTCGATAATCTTAGGCTCACTTTCTTGTATTTCCACTACCTTAAAATCGTTCACATCAAAGACAAAACCGTAATACTTTGCCGTTCCATTTGCGCCCAAATAACGCTCTAATTCGTGTCTAGTCTGCACGCATTTTGCCGCGTTATTATTGACAATAATAATCGCTATTTCGTTCTCTTTTAGCCCTAAATTTTTCGCTAATGAAGGGTGTAAAAATTGCGCAATTTCGTGAGGTCTTTGTTCTGAAATAACGTTAATTTCAAGTGCTTTTTGCATAATTGCATCTAACACTTTTTTACCTAAAATAGGTTCATAATAAAGTGAAAATCTAATCTTATTTTGCATGGAAAAATATATGTAAATTGGTTAATTAGTAATTTGAAGTATCAAAAAGAAAACCGTTGTAATCTAAACCACCGTATTTGAACGTAGGTACATACACGCCACCGTTCCACGTAGGGGGCGTATTGTCATCAAATAAATCAATCGTACCACCGCCCTCACTTTGATATTTACATACGAAAATATCAGTCGGAGAACCACCTGCCGCATCTATGAAATTTTCATCACTCATAACTTCAAAGACCGTACTTTGAACGCGTGTAAGTGCGACATTCATATTGATATTACTGCAAATATCAATTAACACATTTTCTACTCTATCAATATCGTTTTCAAGAAAAGGTAATATTCGCTTAGAAAATCTTACCACATCTTGCATTTCTGCTAATGTACTCATTTTATTCTAAAATTAAGGAATTGTATATGTCTGCTCAAAAGTGAGTTTACAACGCTCGCCCGTTTTGAGTAATACGGGAATGTCTATAACTCTCACTATGTAAGTTTGTCCACTTGTAACGTAGTTGCTAATAAGAGAGTCCCCGTAATCTAAGTGCGAATTTGTAATAGTAAAAGGGTTCAAAAACAAAGGATTTATAGTAGGAAAACCTACTAATTGAAACGTTCCTTCTTCGGGGTAATCTAAGAACTTTTCAATTAATCCACTTGTATTTAAGTCCACATTTACAATGTAAATATAGTCGCCCGTTCCGTCATTATCTAAAATAAAAGGCGTTCTACTATAATCATTTGCGCTTAATCGTTTGCATGGCATAAAGTCCAAAGGATTAACCGCTTCTTTTACGATAATATCTAAAAATCCAATTTCTCCCAAAATCAAACCCTTACCCCTAAAAGTATTATCTAACTGCTTATTGACAATATTAACGCTTGCATAATCTAAGGTAACAGAATAAGTATGCACGTCATTTGGGACAAAATTTGGGTTCTGCTCAAAAGTAGGTACAAAAGATTGGTAAGTATGCAAAGTAAAGGTAACATCACAACCATTTTGTATGTAGTAAAGCAAAGTTTCTACCTTTTGCCGCGTAACGTCCCTATAATTTACATTTATTTTGAAGTCAAAAGTAAGACCATTTTTCTTTATGGTTGTACCGCCCAAACCTAACTCATTTGTGTAAGTGAGTAAGTCCACGCCCTTAGTATGAAATACGTTTTTTGCTTCTTCATTTGTAAATATTACAGTTACGGGGCTTTGCGGCACGTTATTAATTGGAACGGGCTGCAAAACAAACGTAATGTATTCTGCTATATATCTGTTATGGTAATTCATTTAGCATTGTTTGTATAAATCAACTGAAATTTCGTGCAGCCCATCAAATCTGAATGATTCTGTATAAAGCGTTTTTTGCGTATCAAAAACAAAAAATGACTTTTCAGGTCTTGCATATCCTATTTCCCACGCCCCACCGCCCAAAGGTGGCGTATATAACGCTTCATTCCAAACCGCCCAAATAAGCCAATCGTAACGTGAAGTACCAACAGGAACGGGCAAAGGAATGTCTATATCATTTTCTAAAACATATCTGTTATTTGTAGAAGGAAAGTTAGTATCATCAAAAATAAGCGTTTTTATAGGTGGGAATGAGCTGCCGCTTGGGTTTTCTACACAATACCATAACTGAAAATGTTGCTTATAGATAGTTTGCATCAAATTATTTTCAGTTGCAAACATCACATAAACATCACTATTTGTATCTGTAATTATTGTTTCTCTAAACTTTGCGCCCCTCGTGCAGTCAATTAATACAGAACATTTATTGTACCCCGTATTCAAAAACCTTCCTACTATGTATTGTTGCCCATGTATGCCAAAATCATTTACATAAGTCCCCGTTGGTGTGTTATTGTTTTCATTTCCTTTGAAAATGTCTAAAACGCAATGATAATTAGGGACTGCAACTTGAAAAGGGTGTGTGCCGCCATTTGGTAAATTTATTTCGCCATCTAACAAAAAATTATATCCAAAACCGCCCAAAGGTCTTTCTTTGTAACTTCTGCTTAATACAGTATTTCCACGCTCAAATGCGCTTTTCCCTAAGTTTCTAATTGAGTTACCCCAAACTACGTTTATATTTTCGCCACACACAACGTCTGAAATGCAAGTGAAGGGTGTTATCGTTCTGCTCATTTTTTACATTTTTTGTTTTACCGCTTGCAAATATAGCTTTTTTTTTAATTACTCATATTTAGCATAATTTTTTGAAACTTAGATAGGTAGAAATACGTAAAACTATCAAATCTTAAAATTTAAAAATCACATGAAAAAGCAAATTGCAGTTTATATTGATGTAGAAGGTTTGAAATACGTTATGCCTTTTGAGTTTCTACGTACTGAAATTGAAAAAAGGCAAAGTGAACAAACGATTGTACCGCAAAAGAAATTAGAGTATGAATCGTTTCAAAAAGAACGATTTGATAAAACACTCGCTTTAAGTATTTTGATTGACTTGTACAATGCTATGTTAGGTAATGCAAGCATGATTACCCAAAATACGCAAAATAAGGTACATTTTAACGGAACTTTGGAAGGTGTAGAAGGTTTAATCATTCACTTGACTGAAAACGATTATTACGATTTGGAGCGCGTTAAAAAAGCTATTCCATTTGGAAAAATTGAAAAACATTTGAGCTTTTTTGAAGTTGAGCCAATTTACCGAAAAAAGGTAGTTAGTGAGTGTGATGAAAATGATAAGGATTTCATTGGATATGCTGCAAAAGTAACGAATGGCAATTACTATTTTGGTTGGCGCAAAGGTAGCTACACGCTATTATTTGAAGATGACAAAAATACATTAGCCCTCAATTTGTCGAATATTGACTAAAAAACAGAAAAAGCAAGCTACTAAATTAGCTTGCTTTTTTCTTTTAGCTCCAAATTGCGTTTTCTGTACACCACCTAGCGTAACACCATTTTGAAGGGTAAATAGGTTCGGGAACGCAAATACATTCTATTGAGTTAAGCCCCCCTATATTGTTATTTATTTTGTAAATCATAAACACGTAACCTATTTGTTTTTCCGTATTTGGGAAAATAGGGCTTGTACGGAAGTCTGCTAAGAATTTGTCGCCCGTATCTAAAAGTAATCCAAATTGCGGCAAAACGTTTGCTTTAATCCTTATATGCGATAACTGTACACACTTCCAAATATATTGCGCAATTTTCTCGAATGATACTGAATTTGTGAACATTTTAAAGTATGGAAATTCAATTTCAATCGTATTAAGTTGTATATTGTCATCTAATCCAATTAAGGCATCGGGCGTGTATTCTACCTTACTAGCACCGTATTCCTTTGTAAATCCGTTTTGGGCGTACCTAAGAATCATTTTCTTTATTTCGGGGGTTGGAATAGTTTCGTGTGAATCGCTTGCAAATGCTAATGTATCTTTGCCGCAATGATTTGAGCCTAAACGCCACAAATAATCATTTTCATTTCTAAACCAATTAGAATTTATGCTTATTTGTCCCTTTGTATTGTATGTTAATTGGCAACCCACATGGTCTAATACTTTTTGAATGATATTTTTTGTCTGCAAAGGCGTTCCATTTGTGCGAAATACTTTATTTTCAGAATTAAATTCTGTTACAAATAAATAGTCATCTTTAAAAATTTCTTCATACTTCAAAAAAGAATCGTAATCAATGGGCAAACTTGCATCTAAGGAAGGTGCAGACGTACTATACCAATTACCCGTAATACAACGTAGAATCAAATCTAATGCAATGCTTATAGGATTGCCTTCTACACTATAAGCACAATAAAATACAACTACTTTTCCCTTTATGTCTGAAAAAGGTGTGCCGACTGTATTCGTATTTATGTTTACAGATATTTTCCTTATGCCTAATACGTCTGCATAATCGTTAGGTATCATTATATCTAACACACCGCTTGTAATAATAGGTGCATGATTAATGACTAAACGTGGCATATTAGGGCTTACAAGTTCAACAGATTGCGCACTTAACCATTTGAGCGTGTATTTACCTAATGGAATGTTATTTGTATCAGTAAACGTAACCGAAATAGCATTTACTATGCTAGAATCAGTGTCTTCAAACAAAAACCTACTTTGTCCTAATTCATTGAAAAATACTACGGGCGTATGGAATGTAATATTTTGGAACGGGCTTGTCTGTGCTATGTAGCTATTCAAACTTTCATCTACGGTTGCACTAAAAGGGTTGTAAATAGCAAGCGTACCGTATTGGTTTGTGCTTAATGGTTTGGTTACAATATCCCAAAGTGAACTACGTACTTCAAAAGTTACACTATCAAACGTTTCTACGGGAATAGTATTTACTTTTCCCGTAAAAACTAAATACTCTATATTTTCTCCACACTTAGCATAAATTTCAAAGGAAATGCTTCTAATATTTGCAAGCCCCCCGCCCAAACCTAGTAATTGAAAGTAGTCCCCGTATTGTTTTGAAAGTTGCAACCTTAAATTGCTATATTGGTTAATCGTACCGCTTCCGCTTTGTGTAGGTAGTTCGGGAATTGATTTATTCAATACTACGTTCACATTTAGCAGACTGCTTGTAACATCAAAACATTGCTCTTTTATGCTATTTGTATCATATTGCAGTTTTTTTCCTACGTAAGAAGTAATGTCAAACCCTTCAAAGTACATGAGTATCTTTGAAGAAATAAAAGGCGTATTTGCCTTATTTAGTACGTCTTGAAATTCTTGTGGCGCGTTTAAAATGTGCATTTTTCTCTTTTTCTTTGCAAATATACTAAATAAAAGAATATTGACTTATTCGCAACTTTTAAGGCTGCAAACCGTAAAAGAACGAAAATTAAACACACATAAAAAATGGCAAATTTATCATTAGTTGATTTAGGGCAAACGTGCCTTATTAATTTAAGCAAGCGTATTTTTGAAGGGAATAAAAAACGCGGGTTTTGGGAAGGAATACAAACTCATACCAAAAAACTAAACCTTATTGAAAGTGAAATCAATGAAATGTTTGAAGCGTTTCGCGCTGGGAAATTGGCAAATTTGGAAGTATTTTTAGCGTTAAATGATACTAATTATTTGCGCACTATTTACGAATTTGCAAAAGAAGAAAACGAATTGAAAGAACATTTTGTACTCACTTTTGAGAAAAACGTAAAAGATACGGTGCAAGATGAATTAGCGGACGCGTTTATTCGCACAATGGATTTTTTAGGATATATAAACGCACAATTTGAGCAGAAATATCCGCGTTTTTTGCGTACTCATGGTTACATCTCATTAACAGATGCAAGCATAGATAAGATTCCATTCAATCATTCGCATAAGTTCACGTACAAGCCTAATTACATTGGCATAGATGAATTTGTAGCTACAATGAAGTCAAACGTTGGAAGTATTGCAGCATCTCAATATTGTGGCGACAAAGCAACTGAAATATTTTTGATTGCAGCCCTAAATGAGATTATTGAATTTGCGAATATCAATGATATTGAGTTAATGGAACACGTAAATTTTAAGTTGCTATACAATAGCACGCGCCCATTCAAACATGGTAAAACTTTCTAATTATAAATAAAATGTGCATTACAACGGACAAAGCAGAATTAAGAGATAGTTCGTAATCACATAGAAAACTATGGAATTACTTTACGGTTACCACCATCGGGCTAACTACAAAGCCCTCTATACCATTGCTAAAAGCGTTTGGTACTACTTTTTTCATAATTTGCAAAGAACCGTTAAGGTCTGCATTTATTACTTTGCCACTTGCACTTTTAAATAAACCCCTTTTTACCCTTCTACCTAAGTAACTTTCTTGTTTCTTAGGTATTTCATTGTCAAGAAAAGACGTTTTAGAAGTGTAAGATTCCTCCGTTTTAGTGAGCGTAATTCCTTTTAATTGGCACTTGTATTCTAGCATTTGAATAACACGTAAGAAGGGAATACCTACGAAATTTTGATTATTTTTGCTACCTATATTTATCCTTTGTTTCCATTCTTTATTATATCCTACAATAAGTGTAGTTATATCATTTGAAACTAAATAGTTAATAACTAAGGTAGTTGCTTTATGCAAATAATCGTTAATTTTATTATTGCGTTTTGAGGTAAGTTTTTGTATGCGTTTTGAAGTCTTTTTATTATCTCTTAACTTAGATTGCAAATAAGCCTTTTTCTTATTGTAATATTGGTTAATGGATTTTAACGGTTTACCGTTCAAAATAATAGGTTTTGCAGCATTACTGCTCAAAGTCATTAGGTTATCTAATCCTAAATCTATTGATGCAATTTTGCCGTTATCTTCCTTTTTTGGAACGTCTGCAACCGTATAAACAACCTCAATAGTATAAGTCTTATCGCGATTTGGAATAATTCTTATTTCGTTAATATTTTGTTTTGAGGTTTTAACGGTTATGTTTGTCCCCGACAATTTATTGCCTTTATTTATCGCTTGTTTAGAGTAAATAACCATAAACCTACCTTTTGCACTATCTTTGTACTTAGGTGGTTTTGGTATTGCCTTAAACTTGCTTGCATCTTTTTTATAGGCTTTTAGGGCTGCAAAATAAGATTTATATGATTTGTCAAGTTTTAGTATGATTTGTTGGCTAACTTTACGGGGCAATGTTACATAACTTTCATGCGTTTGCATTTGCTTAATCATATCATAACCACTTAGATGTGGCAAACCATCATTATATCTTTGTCTATGCAAGTACAAAGCACTATTATATAGATTTTTAGCCTTAAATGCTAAAATATCCATTTCGTTAAATATAGGATTTGAACCCTTAATTATGTGCTTTTCTACTAATTGCATTAGAATTTTATTACAATACAAATATACGCAAATGTTTGGTAATTACCAAATTATTCTATAATTTTGCATTAAATATTGGTAACGTTCAAAATACCTACCTTCTCATTAAGGAAACAAGTGCTAAGTATCATTATTTGGCATATCAAAATGAAGCCGAAACAGACGTACCTAATGCAATGGTTTTGCCCATTGCAACCAAATTTTCAATAAGAAGTAGCGATTTAGGAACTTTACCTAAAAATGCAATTTCAGATATTTGGCAATATCTTAATCCTTCACGTAGTATAAGTAGGGACTTAACCTCAAAATCAATCGTAAGATTAGGTTCTTACAATGTAGTAATAGTAAATAAACTAGACAAAAGTGTTTTTACTAAACTTGAAAAATTAGGCATTACGCTCGAAAAAGATTTGTACGATTTTTTTCAAAATCACTACAAAGGTTTTAAATTTCTATTTTGTTTATTTGCGCCCAAAGAAGGGGAAGAAAAACACCCTATTACGGTAATGTATGAGCCAATGGAAGCGCGTTTATTTCATTTGCCGCTTGTGGATTTACACGAAAAAGGTGTGCCAAAATTGGATAAAATGATTTACCCGCATCAAAAAATCATTGTAGAAGCAAAGAATAATGAGCCTATTGAATACGATAACGATTGCAGTGAGCTAATCAAAGATAAGACCTTTGTTTGTTTGGATTTGGCTAAAATAGGCATAAGAACTAATAATTGTGATTTATTTATTGATGTGAATAGCGCAAAAACAGATAACGCAATAGACTTCATTAAAAGTAATGTAACGGCTTGTATGCCAAACCAACTATAAAATTAAGGCGTAATAGCAATATTGCGCCTTAATTGAAACTTTTAAATCTAAATATTGTTTTACATAAAACTCTCAAAAAATGATTATTAAAGATTTTGTCAAAATGTGCGATTTTGCGATTGTACTGCCAAATACTGAAATTTCAGATAGTACATTACCGCAAGACCTTAATAAAGGGCTTGCAAAAGTAATTATTATTAACCTTAATTTAGGTAAGACAAACGATATTAACGTAAAACTTAGTCAATTAGCAGAAATTACCGAAAACGGCAAATTGCAGCCTATTGAGTATGGTTTAGAGCGCGTTTTATTTGGCAAATTGCTTGCAAAAGGTACAGAAATAAACGCATACGTAAGCACATACGCAAATACGCCAATAAAGGTGTTTTTGGGCGCGTTACCAAACGAAAATAAAGAAGACGTAAGTACGTGTTACCCTATCTATTTGATTGAAATAACGGCTAATAATGAGCTAGTTTTTAGTAAGGAGAAAAAGCCAATACGATTAAATGATTATGCAACCGTTCAAATGTTACGAAATAGTGATTTACTAATTGAATTTATATAAAATGAGTGAACAAAGCGTTATAATTCCATACACGCCCAAATTTAAGGGAAAAGTAAACTTAGATTTTGAGTGGGGCAAATCATTACTATTGAAGGAAGCAAGCACAAAGCAACAATTAAAGCAAATCAAAATGCTTACAAAAAAATTGCTTATGCGTATTCCTAAAAAGTATGTATTGATTGCAGAAAATACAGACTTTTCACAAGAAGGTATTCGCCTTGACTTTTTCCAAAGTAATGAGTACAGTCAAGAAAAGAAAAACCGTATTTTAAGCGCGTTCTTTTTTATGCAATGGGAAAAGTCAATAGATATTGCAATTAATATCATTGATAGGGCAAACGCATTAGCCGCTAAAATCAGTAATGCCAATCAGGATATTGATTCAAGTGTTTTGCTTAAAAAGTTAAAACAGCAAGCAGACGAGCTATTTTACGGCACTACAAATCAAATCCTAAGTTACTCTAATATGCCTGAAAATGCAGAATTAGGGCTTTTATCCAAAGAATTTGCAATACTAATAGCAGAACCTATGCCAATTACCGAACAAGTCGAAACCGCGCTAAATGAGAAAATTGCGCAATTAAGCGAAAATGAAAAAGAAGTAGGGCAATCCTTTGTCATTCCATTTGAAGACTACTTTTTGAAATGCACCTTTACTGAAAAAGGCAATGAAGTAGGATTTTTTCAAGATAAGGCGTGTACAGTTGCGAGAATGTTGCAATACTACAAGTAATGAGTAAAATGCGTAAATAGGTAAAACTATTTACGCATTTTTGTATAAATTATGAAAACTTTTTTAGATAAAAAACGTATAAATACATTCATTCACTAACTTTCAAATAAAATGCAAAACGAAAAAGCAGTAAAACCAAAACAAGCGCGAAAAGAATACGCGCCCGTAAATAAAGCTACAAATGATAGTAGATTGAAAATGTCTGAAATTTTCGCAAAAAGTTTAGGTCTAAGAAGTGAGCTAGAATTTATTCATAGTGGATATGTAGCGTATTCTTTTTTCATTGACTATCTAAGGGCAAAAGGAATCAATATCAAAACAAGCGTATTCCAACCCAAATTAGTACGCGCTTTATTAAACGGGGGCAAAGTACCAAAGTTTATGCCTAAAAAAGCTAGTTATTATGACTTTACAGAAAAAGAAATTGAAATCCTATTAGAAGCAAAGGCGGAACTTTGCGCCTTCTATAAGGATTAAAAAGCGGCAAAAATAGCAAAAAGGCGCACCTTTTTAGGGGTACGCCTTTTTTTTAGGCTAAATCGTTAATCCTATTTCAGATTAAGACAATTGTCCAGCATCTTTCATTGAATCAAAGTTAGCTTCAACTTGTGCAAATTCAGCCGCAATACCTACAAATTCTTCTTCATAAGAAACGATTGTGTCTTCTGCTACCGAAACGCGACCTTCTAAGCTAGTTACATCAGACTGCAATTGCGTAATGATAGGTGTTTTTGAGTTGATAAAAGCCTCGTAAATCGCATCAGACTGCTCATCACTCAAAGCATTTTCAGAAATAGCTACGTTTGCAGCATCTGCCGCGTTTTGAGCCGTTACAACGTCTGCTTGTACCGCGTCCATTTCAGTTTCAAGTGTGCCAATGCGTGTTCCGTAACCGCTTACAGTTGTTCCAAGTGTTTCGCGTGCCGTAATTTCAGAATCTAACGCACTTTGCAAAGAAGAAAAGTCGCCAGAATAATCAGCAGGCGCAACACCGCGATAAGAGTTTACAATAATACCAAATCTAGTAGAAGCCATAAAAAAGAAAAATTAAGAGATTTATATATAAAAAACTAAACAGAAGTCAATAAATTTATTTTTTTTAACTCATTAAAGCAATATTCTGTATTCTGAAAATTGGTAATTACAAATGCGATAAAGTCTTCAAACTCCTCCCTACCTATAATATCACTATTTGAACTGCTTGTATTCTCATTTTCTACGTTTTCAAAATACTGCCTTAAAGACGTTTCTAATGTGTTTGTATTCGTTTTGTCAATAGGTGGGAATGAATTACTATCAATATCACTCACATCTATCAAAGATTGTCTATTTGGCGAATAGTCGCCTTTTTTCTCGAATAGTATTTTATTGTCTTTTCTAATTGTTACGTATGTGCGTTTAATGGGAAAATAATTAAATGTTTTTTGCCCTTCCTTTATTTGTACAAATTTTTTTTCAGAAAATAGTATTAGTGTTTTCATACATTAAACCCTAGCAATTATTTCAAGTAACCTTATCACTTCTACATTTTGTTCTATGATTGTATCTAATTTATCGTTTGTTTTTCCTACACTTGAATTTACGTTTTCAATCGCAGTTACTAAGTTATCCACGTTAATAGTAACGTTTGGATTAAAAAAGCCCATTAAGCCCGAAATAAAAATATCAATAGTAGTAGTATCAATTACGGGCGTGCAATTTTCTCCTACAACGTCTTTAAAATTGAATTTCTGCAATACACCACCTATAATGTCTTGAATAATCAAAACATCATTATCACTACTTTCTTTGCGAATATAGGCACATGAAGGAAGCGGCAAAGTATAAACTGTTACGTTATCTTTTTGCCAATTCATGTACACATAACCATTTTCTAGTAATTCAAACGCAATAGTAAGTTGTGGCATATCCTAGTATTTAATTTCAATTGCAAAGATAAGACAAATAATAATAGGTACATTTTTGAAACAAAACCGCTTTATTTTACGTAGAAATAACCATGATTTACTTACTCATTCCAAATACAAGCGTTCACGAGCCGTTGTGCGTAATAAGTCCAATAGAAGGAACTTTTTACGCATTAGAACGTGAATTGTCTATTAGAACAGACTTGCAAGTTTTAGGGCGCGAATTTAGCCTTAAAATTGGCAATAGTAAGCGTTTATTTAAGCAAGTGAATATTTACACGCGAAATGTAAACGGGCGTGTAACGGCAAATAATGAGCTTTTTTACGTGCTTAAAGTAAGTCGCTTTTTTAGTAGAAGGGAACTTTTCATATTTGCTATTTTTCTAAAAAATGAATTAAAGTTGCCGCAAACTAAAAACCGCAATATAATAGATATAATCAATATTACGAAAATTCAATCAATCACAAAATATATAGAAAATTATGGTTTACAATGCAATTATTGACAAATTTATGCTTAGTGTTTCACTTAAAAGAAGTGAGCTAATCGCAGAAAACCTTGAATTGAAAAAGGAATTATCTTTTTTGGATAACGAAAAAAAAGAATTTAAGAAATACGAACTTGCATATTCTCGCTTTACTGAAAAAGTAGATAACACGATTGTTTTTTCTGAAAAAAAATTATACTCAATTTTGATAACTGCCATTTTGGCAAAATTCAATATTAACGCCTTTGCAGTTGTAAGAGTAGGATTAACCGAAATGTACATTTGTAATGATTTTAGTGAGCCTATTACAATTGAAACGCCTTTAATCCTAAATGAGAAAAAGCGTATCATAAATATTACAAGTGCAGCGCAATATGAGTTTATGCAAAAATACGCACATAAATTCGCGTTTGCTGTAACTGAAAAAGTAAAAGAATAATAATTTATGAAAAATTTGTTAAATATTTACAACCTTGTTTTATTTTATCCGTAAAACGATTTGTAAATATTTAACAAATTAATCACAATGAAATCAATTCTTACATTTTTCGCTTTTCTCTTGGGTTCTTATTTTTTCTTCAAAGAAGAAATGTACGCTCAAATGCTAGTTTTTCAATTAGGCTTTTCTTTGGTGGGAATCGCTTATATTTTATTTCAACAAATATTTTTTGACAAAGACGTAATTTAAGTAACCATGACTTTAAGAGAATTTATAGATGCCAATTTAGGCACACATTTCATTCCAAATTTGATGCAAATAAACGATAAGATTAAGCAACTTATTGAGTTACGTGCTAAAAATTTGGGCAATGAAAATGTAGTTGCCAATTGTAATAAAGGCTTATCTATTCTAAGAGATAGAAAGAACCGAAAACTTAATGCAATTAATAGGCTTGTTTGCCACATTACTAACATAACAAGAAATGGCATTTTTTTATCTAATATAGGGAAAGTAAGTATTGCGTTTTGGAATAATGAAATACAATTTCGCTTTACCTATAATAGTCATAAAAATACTGTTAATGGTTATAGTGTTTTGGATATTCAAATTGGCTTTATTTCAGCCCTTGACAAATTCCCTATTTGGGCAAAAATCCTCATAAACAACGTAGAAAAGTACCCGCAACGCTACACTATTGAAAAATTAAGGCGCGAATTTTCATTATTTAGAATCAATTCGCAGCCCTTAGATGTTACAATTAAAGGAGAAATAACCTACATAGGAAGGAACGTAAAATATATTCCATTTAATAGCATTTACCAACTTTCCACGCGGCAAAGATAAAAAAAGCACTTAGGTTTGTCCCTAAGTGCTTTTTTCTTATTACTTCAAAACATCTTCTATCTCTAACTGTTTTTGATAATTGCTAATCAAAATCTTATCACTATCATAGATTGGCATATTTACAGTAATTACGGTTGTTTTAACCGTACTTTCTGTACCTAAATTAGCCAAACCATTAACGCGCTTAACCTCATTAGAAACGTTTGTAGGGCTTGTTTGTTCTGCTACGTTTGGTAAGTTAGATTTAGCTTGCCCCTTACTTTGCATACCACCTAGCACACCGCTTGCGATACCACTTAATCCTAACAATGCCAAACCGCCCAAAAATAAAGGTAGCATAATAGGCAACGAAACGGGAAAAGCCGCAATATTCGCGGGGCTAAAAGCCGCTTGTATTAAGCCCATACCAATAATTTTAGGTATTTGTACTAAAATCGCTTCCCCTAATGCGAATAACGCTTGTGTAGCAACCTCCGAAAATGAGCCAATACCAACCATTAAGCCCCCTATGCCTTGCCCAAATGAAAACGCAATATCCCCAAATGAGCTTGCTGTACTTTTTGCAACGTCTTTCATTATATCAGTAAAGGCTGTACCAAATTCCATACTTTGAGCGTGTGTAGCACCTAACGCATCTGTAAACGCATAAGCACCTTCACTCATTTTGTCCCAAAACGGGCTAGTTGTATTTGCTACTTTTCCTATTGCTTCATTTATCGCATCTATATTCGCCTTTGAACTTTCTAATGCACCGCCTTTTATGCTTGCTATATTAGGTTGCGATTGTGAAGGTTGCAATAAAGGTACACCAAATTCTGTACTATTCAAAGTGGAAATTGTCTTATCTCTATAACTTTCAAGTTCCATTATTGACTTTTCCAAATTTGTCCTAAGTGAGTAACTTGCATTACTTCCTAGTTTGGCAATTTCCAAATTAATAGCATCTATTTTGGATTGTGTTTGCTGCACAATTTCATTTGAGCTAATTGCAGACTGCTTTATTGATTCCTTTGGAATAATTTCTAAATTATTTTGCGGGTTCTCAATATCAAATCTAGTCTTAAATATTTGGAATTTTAAAGCACCTACACGCTTTTCCGCTTCTATTGCTTGCACCGTTAATTGTGTAATCAAATTAGAATCAGTTGCATTTTTGAGTTGCTTATTAATGAGTTCTAACTCAAATTCAAGTCGCGGCAAAGAACCTTCTTTAAGCGATAATAATTTAGTCTTATCATTCAATTTCTCAATTTGCAGCGTATATTCGTTAATTTGTGCCGCATTTTGAGCGTATTTTGGGCTTGTATCACTTATTCGCTTATTTTCTTCTTGCAAGTCTTTCAACTTAGCACTAATAACCTCAATAGAATTAGCGTCTGCACCTCTTAGCTTTTTGAGTTCTTCTAAGTGCTTTATTTCCTTTTGGATAACATTAATACGGTCTTGCAAAACTAGATACGATTTACTGTTTTTATCAGTAAATTTTTCTTGCTGTTCTGTAACTTCTTTTAGCTTATCTTTTAGGGCTTGTAAAGAACTGCCAATCGCTTCTGTACTTTTTGCCGCTTCTTTGCCGCTTGCTTCTAATTCCTTTTTGGTATTGGTTAAAGTGCTTGCATCAACGCCCTTATATGTTTCGCTAACGGATTTTAGCAACTCTTTAAACGTGTTATCGCTTTTAAGCTGTTCTATTTGTGCGCTAACTAAAAGGTCTTTTTCTTTTAGCTTTTTAGCTAAAACATCAAAGTTACCCGTACTATATTTCTCCAAAAAAGAAACATCTATGCCTAATGACTTTGCAAAGTTTTCGTAAGATTCTGCACTCATTTGTCCAACTGCACTAACATTTACGTTTTGCGCTTCACCCCTCACTACTCTTGTTTCAATCTTAGAATTTTGCTTTTCAAACGCTTCTAATCTCGACTTTGCTAAATCATTGTCTAATTTTTGACTGTTAAGCATTTGCAGCTTTTCTGCTTTATAAGTTGCCGCAATACGGTCTAAAACTGCAATTCTTAATGTTTCTTGCAATTTTATACGCACGTTTTCTTTCTCAATTGTGTCACCAATTAAGTCATTTTCATTCGTATAAGCAACGCCCAAATCTTTATAATCAGTTATGATTTTACGTGCCGCTTTACTTTGCAATTCCCTACTTGCATTACAATCGTTTAGAATTGCAAAAAGCCCATCTAATTTGGAACGTTCACTAATATAAGCATCTGAAATTTCCTTTTGAATATTGATTGCAGCCGTTTGTGAAGCCGTTGCTTTTTCTGTATTATCGCTTAAAAGCATAACACCGCCCGCAACCGTTGCAATTATCGCAGTTAAGGCAATAAAGCCCGTTACCGCAGGGTTTATAGTTGCATTTACCGCTAATTGTGCAGCCGCTTGTGCTTCCGTTGTACCCGTTAATAGCGTTAAAGCACTACTAAGTGCAGTTGAAACGCCCGTATAAATCGTTTTTGCCGCTATTGCAGCATTTTCAAGTATTACCCCCGACTTAGTAACCGCGTTATTTAATCCAACTGCAATAGCTTCTGCATTTATCGCAGCCGTTAAACCGCCCACAATAAGCGTTAAAGGAACTATATTTTTTGCTAATTCCATTGTAATTGCCAATGCTGCACCAAAGGCATCTATAAACATATCCACGCCTTTACTGTTACTCACAAAATCATTTACCCCGTTTGCAGCTTCCGAAAAAGAAACAACCATAGATTTAGCAATTGGCAATAATTTCATACCAATACCACCCGCAAGCGTTTGAAAACTATCTTCCATACTAGACCACAAGCCCTCAAAAGTATTAGATTGTGTTTTCATCATTTCAAAGAAAGTACCGCCTTCATTTGTCATTCTCATTAAGGCAGCATCTATTTCTGAAAAATGAATTTTACCCGTACTTGCAAGTTTTTTTATTTCACTTTCAGGTTTTCCTAAAACGGCTGCAAGATTCTCAATAATTGGAACGCCCGCGTTTACAAATTGCGAAATGTCGCCCGCCATCGCAACGCCCGCAGACTTAATTTGTCCATACGCATACACAATAGAAGGAAGTTTTTCACGCCCAACCCCAGCCGCAACGTCCCCTATTCGACTTAAACGGTCTGTAACGTCTGAAATAGGTATTCCCATTGCAAGCAACTTTTTCCCTTGTTCTCCAACGTCTGTAAAATTGAACGGGCTTGTATTTGCTAGTTTTTGGAATTGATTAAATAATTGTTCTCCAACGCCTTGTCCCCCTGCAATTACAACCAAACTAGCTTTTAGGCTTTCAAATTGCCCCGCGCTATTAATCGCATACTTACCTACATTCACAACGCTACTACCTATTTTTTCAAATAGGTTCGCAATCATATTGCCGCCCGCAATTTCTAAAATCCTTTGTTGCCAATTCGTAGCATTATTCAAAGATTCACTAAACGCGGCTGCAAGTTTTTGAGTAAAACTCCGCCCATCTATTTGCCCCGTTTCAACTTTCAAATCTCTTAACTTATTCCTAAGTGCAACGATTTGAGTAGTATCCATTCCCGTCCTAAATTCGCGCTGCAAACGGGTAAGTTCACGTTGTAACTCGCCCGCGCTTGCAGTTGCCAAATCAAAAGGCTTTTTCCCACCGCCCCCACTACCGCCCCCACTACTTGCACTCTTTAATTCGCTGTTTATTGCCTTAATCTTAGCTTGCAAATCACTAAGCATAGATAAGTCTGCACCTTCGGTAAAATCGCTACGTAGTTGGTTATACGCATTTTCTAGTTGCCCTAAGTTTGCAGTTGCTACATTGAAAGTAGAAAAGTCAATTTTGGGAGGTGCAATACTCGCAAAGTTAAGCATAGTGCCTAAATTTGGGAATTGGATTTTACCTAACGTATTTTGGGTAATAGATACGATTTTATTGAGGTCTGCCTGATAAGCATCAAACCCTTCTACCTTCGCACTTATGAGTATATCATTATCTAAATCAGCCATTTTCGTAATGTTAAAATGTGAATATAAGAAAAAGTGTAGTGTAGCAATAAAACTACACCACACTCACTTAATCTAACTGTATATCAAAATCGTTATCAGTTTGAACGATTTTATCCTTTTGCCTATCAGGGCGCGTA
>JACCDR011591289.1_pt1 | contig 77470 bp, 106 predicted proteins | sample 7446431 | NCBI WGS metagenome assembly JACCDR01 (sample SAMN15323443, study PRJNA562643) | freshwater metagenome | isolation source: river surface water | place: USA:Blue River Watershed | collected 2017-08-17
AGCGCCGTTGTCAGCGTCCACGGGAGCGCCGTTGTCAGCGTCCACGGGAGCGCCGTTGTCAGCGTCCACGGGAGCGCCGTTGTCAGCGTCCACGGGAGCGCCGTTGTCGGGCTTGGCAATGGATGCTCTGAGAGCATCTGAACCCGCGTTAATGCGGGCGGAGAGGGTGGCTTGCGCGGTGGCTTTGTCCTTACGTTTCATGGCTATAACTGGTTATTGTTTCGTGATTCATAACGCGCAACAGGCACGTCAATCCTCACCTATTCACCCCATCCCGGCATCATAAAACGGGTATCACGGCATCCCGAACCGACCACCACGGGGGGAGGGGGAGGGGCCCCCGGCCGGCGGCGTGAGAGGAGGGGGGAAGGCTGTAAAATTTTCCCTCGGAATTTATCCTAACAAATACAAGGAATAAAAGCTTGACAAACCGGGCATTATGCGTTACGCGCACGAATGGACGAACCCAAACCTCAGATCTCCCGGCAGGCCGAACACATGCGGCGGCTGCGCATGGAGCGGGCTCTGGCCGACGGTCGCGAACCGGGGAAACCCGGGCGCCCGAGCACACAATGCAGGGCATGTGGAGCCCGGAAGCCGAGAACCCTCGAAGGCAAGTGCCCGGACTGCGGGACCAAAAAGCCAAGGGCGTCGTGGTACCAGCGCCGAAAGGCAAGGCTCGAGGCGGCAGAAGCCAAAGTTCAGGCGCTCAAGGAGGAAATCGCGAGCAGGCCCGTAAAGGCCCCTAGAACGCCCGTAGACGAATCAGAGCTCCCGGCAGGGTCACCACAGCGGGTCTACCCTGATCCTCTCGCAGAGACCCCGTAGCGGCGCGGCAAAACCCATTACACGGAGCCCGGGTGCCAAAGACACGGCATCCGGGCTTTTTTGTGCCCTGCACCCGGCTTCAGGGCATCAGGGCAGCCGAGCCGCGACCTGCCAGCCGAAGGCAAAGTTGGGCGCCGGACGGCGCGGGGCAACCGAGTGCACAAAACCCGTTGCAAAGCTCCCGTGCCAGCTGTTCCGCACGTTCCAAAGGGCAAATTTGGCATCTGGCGCGGCAAAACCCTTTATTTTTCAAGCCCTCCCTCCTCTCAGTTCCAGAATGCCAGATCTTCTTGAAAAGACTGTAGAGAAATAGAGAGTAGGTATGATTTTGGGGTGTATGTGTTCGTATGTCTCGTATGTATATAAATCTTTCGGAATTTTGCTGGCATGCTGCCATTCTGCCGAACTCGTTCATTTTCAGCGGATTACGCAAGTACCCCGTTGGAATCGTCCCGCCACATCCGGCACGGATCACGGGTTTTGGGTCAAATCAGCCGCCATTTTGCCCTCGCCCGGCGACAAAAACGACGGATTTCATGCACTTTGTGGCGCAAAGCTCTGTCAACGGGTTCTTGCCAACTTTTTCTCCATTTTACACAAAACCCCTTGACAGGCGCCCGGCCCGCGGCACCCGTGACCCCCATCCATGCACCCAAGCCATTTGCCCTGGAACCCGTTGACAAGGCACCCTAGCTGCTCCGTTTTTCCTCCCGTGAGACTTCCTAGCTGTAATTTCCATAAAAACCAGAGCCGACGGGGGCCAAAACTTCTCAAAAATGATTCTCAATATTGAGAAATTAAACAACCGTTTAACAATTTCCTTCCCAGAACTGATTATGAGTGCGCCCCCTACCCCCTCCACCCACCCCTTCCCCCTAACAAAGTACGTCTGGTTCCGGAACCTTGTGACGGCGGACGGCGTGCCCTCTACCGGGTGGCCTGGGGACCTTGCTGCCAGTCACCCGGCCGACCCTTCGACGCCCAAATCTGCCTGGACGAATCCTGAGCACGAGGGGTGTTTCATCAGTCTCATCGAGGGGGCATCACCGAGCCTGCGCGTGGGTCCCGGGAACCCTGCAACCGTGATCCACGGGCTGTCTGCCGACTACGACGATCCCCGGCTCGCATCGATGTCGGATGCCGAAGTGTTAGCTGCCCTGCAGCGGACATGGGGGAAGCACGGAGCATCTGCCCCTACTGCATGGTCCCGGAGCCTGAACCGCAAAGTCCACCTCTCCTGGTTCTTCTCGGAACCCATCGTTTTACCACTCGAACCGCCATACGACGCCTTGTCGTCCGACATCCTGAACGAGTTCCTGAAGCTCATGAAGAAAAAGGTCAGGGCGGAATCCTTCAACTGGATGTTCGACGACAGTGCATGGACTAACACTTCTATCCGGTTCCAGATCGGCAGCGAGTGGAAGCTTTTTTCCGGGACCCCCCTGTCCCCTGTACTCGTCGCCGATGAATACTCCGAAGCTGCACGGATCGTGGGTACAAAGAGCCTTTCGACCATTGTATCCCTCGAACGGATCCATGCCATGTGCCGGGAGAAGTTCCCTGCGACCTGCCCGGAGACCGTGTTCTCCGAGGGCATGCGTGTCCCCTGCTTCTGGATCACCGACGGTACAAAAAGCCAGGACGCCGATGCCGTGATCAAGGGACCCGGGATTCTGGTGTACTCCGACAAGGCACGGAAGGCCGGGCAGCCTGTGATCTTCTGGACTGATCCCATGCTTCTCGGACGCGGGGTCATCGAGGAGGAATCGTTAGCGTTCCGGGAGATGCTTCATCAGGACTTCGTCTGTGTCGGCGAGTCATGGTGCATCCTCATGCCCGATCCTTCGACGGGGATCCGGCGCATGGACATCAACCAGAGCAAAAAGAGCCTGGAAGAACGGCTGCTCGAGCTTGGAATGCAGGGCTGCATGGGCAAACCCGATTCTGCTCTCTATCAATTCTACCGTGAGCTCAAGCGCACGCGCACTGTTGCCGGGCTCGCGAACACCTTCTGGGGGCCGCCCAGGATCTACATCTCTCCCTCCGACGGCCGGCATTACTACTCCGAGACCCGTGAGCCCCTGCTCGAACCTTCGCCTGCGTCGGGAGCGGCCGTCGAGCCCGAGACCGCCTGGCCCATCTTCAACAGGTGGCTGGATGCATACCTTACCACACAAGGCGTCGATGCCGACGGCTGCACGGCGAAGGAGCACCTGCTGCGCTGGCTCCAGTATGCCTATGTCTCGGCGCGTGAGAACCCTGATGCCCCTCGCCCAGGTCACTGTCTGTTCCTCGTCGGGCCCCCGAGCTGCGGCAAGACGTGGTTCGTCAACAAGATCCTGGGCACGATCTTCGGGTCCCCTGCGATTGCTTCAGGCTTCTTGACGGGGCAGAACAAGTTCACGGGCACCCTGTACGACAAATATCTCTGGTCGGTGGGCGATGCCCCGGGCAAGGTCGGCTGTGAAGCCATCAAGGAGCTCGTCGGGGAAGGACGCCTGCAGGTCAACGTCAAGTACGGAGCTCAGTTCGACCGGCGGTGGACTGGCCGGGTGGTGGTCACGCTCAATGACAGTGCCGGGATCCGCGAGAGCCTGCCTTCGAATGAATCGGGAATGCTCGACAAGTTCCTCGTCATACGGTTGCCGGGGGCCCACGACGGCTCTGTCTGGCTGGCCGACCTCGGGGGCTATGCCATCCCCGACGCTGTCTTCAAAGCCGAGTGCCGTGCTCTGTGCCGGTGGCTCATGGAGACGGATCTGCATCCAAGCCTATCTGCCGGCGGCAGCAGGTATGGCTGTATCAAGCCCTGGATCGACCCAGGGTTGTACCAGGAAATCTCCGAAACGTCGAGGGAGGCCATGCTTGCCGCGGCCGTTGCCAGTGTCGCCCGGGAGGTGCACGGGAACATCACGACGGCGAACATCAAATCCCACGGCGACAAGCTTTTGATGTCGGCCGCCGGCGTCCAGCAGGCCTTTGCCCAGAACCCGGCGTTCCTTGAGTGGAGTAGGGCAGGAGGGAGGTTGGCCCGTATGCTCTCCGACCTTGCCCAGGACCCGACCTACGAGTGGATCACCAAGCCTTCGCGCCAGAGAGCCTCGGATCCCCGGTACTATGCGATCGAGATGAACAAGCTCCCGGCAGAAATCCCGGACTATGCATGACATGAACCCACCCCTACCCAACCACCCTTCCGAAAAGTGCTCCTGTGCCGTCTGCTGCTCGTGGACGGGGCGCAAACACGCCTGCCCGAACTGCGGCCGGGAATCCGGTTGCCCGAGAGCCGCGCATCATATTTTTTCCTGCCACTTCCCCTCCCTGCCCCCAACCCTCAGCCCAACAAAAACCATGCCAGCTACACAAAATCCGTTGACAACCCCCACGAGCGCCGCTACACAGGCCGTCGAGTATGTCAACTCCCCCGACCACTACAACCAGTCAGCCATCGAGACTATCGACGCCATCCAGGCCGCACTCACCCCGGAAGAGTTCCGCGGGTTCTGCAAAGGCAACGCCCTCAAGTACGTCTGGCGGGAGCGTTATAAGGGAGGCCCTCAGGACCTGGAAAAAGCCGCCTGGTACATCGAGCGGCTGGTCCGAGCTGACCGCGGAGCTTGAGGCGTACGAGCGCCGATGCACCCGGCTTGCGAAGATCATCCTTCGCGTCAGCTCACGAGCAGGCGTCCCTGTCGACATGGGACACATGCTCGTTGAGTACCTGATGGAAGGGCCCAAGCATTCCGAGTACGCCTGCCACACGTCCCTAGCTTCTGCCGCCCAGCACCCGGACTGGCAGTGGGGGATCCCGACCCCCAGCGCCCTTGTTTCAGACGCGTGGCGCCGGATTTTCGTTTACAGCGGGGAGGGGCACGGCCCGTTCCGCCGCCGGGTAGCCCAGTCATCCCGCGCCGACATCCGTGAAGCCGTGCGCAAGCTCTGGCATTTCCGGAAGCACACCCTCGACCTCAACGAACTGTGAACACCCCGCAAGCTCTCAGAATCCACGTGATACCCATCGGGGACTCCAAGCTCCATGCCGGGCAGACCGTGTGCTGGTGCCATCCTCTGGACGCCGGGGACAATGTGTGGGTGCACAATGCCGCCGACTGCCGCGAAGCGCAGGAGAGGCAGGGAGTCATCCGGACTTTAGGATGGACTAACGTAATCGAATACTCAACCCCCACCCCTCATCATGAAAACAATAGCCCTGTCTAACATGTATCCATCCGGAATCTCCCCTTTGACCCCGTTCCAGCAGCGGGCCGTCGTGGCGAACGCCTGCGCCCATCCCGAGTGCCCTGACTTTCTGCGCGAGCACATGGCATCGTGGCTCTCGACAGGCGTGTGGTCGGCACCTGCACGTCTGCCCCGGTGGTTTTCCGGACCCGTGCTCGATGTGTTCTGGTCTATGCTTCGGCTCAATTTGTCCTACGCGCACATCGGCCTCGCCGACGAGATCCGCGACACACACCGGCAGTCCGCGTTCAACCTGCTGGTGTTCATCTACGAGCGCGACGTGGGGCCCGTTCCGTTCGAGTCGATCTATGAAGAGCTCAACGTGCGCTCCGCTTCCTGGCCTTCCGGGCTGGGCGACACCATCACCTCTATCCCTTGCCCATGAACTCTCACCAGAAAAGCCTGCTCACCCATGCTTGTGCGCACCGTGACTGCCCTCCCGAGCTCCGTGAAGTTCTCGCTTCGCTCCTGATGACGGGGGACCTCCCGAAGGATGCCATGACGTGGAAGGCGCAAACCCTTTCTGAATCCGTGTGGGACCTGCTGCATTACCACTTGGCTGTCGCCAGCATGTCCCGCCCGGCTCAGCGGGATGCGTACATGGATTCCGTGTACCGGACGCTCGAGTACATCTCAACGGTCCTCGGTCGCTCCCATTATCCCCCCGTACGCCGCTACCTGTAACTGCCGGAGAGTCAATCCTGCTGCCCATGAACCCAACCCCTGACCCCATTGTTGTGAGGACTCTGTCCGCAGTGTGCTCGCATCCCGGGTGCCCCGAGCGCGTGCGCGAGCGCCTGTCCAGCATCCTCATGACGGGGGTGGATCCCGGAATGCTGGCTTTGGACCTCCGGGCTCCTCCCCTGAGCGAGACCTGGTACCTGGTTGAGTTCTGGGCACTCCGTACGTTCCTGGGCGGCCTGCGCCCTATCGACAAGTCCCTGTACTCCGAAAACACCCTGCAAACCCTGGCCCGTGTGCATGAACCCGATCATCCGTGACACCGTCGTTGCCGTGTGCTCGAGCCCGTGCACTCCCGAGGCGTTGCGCACCGCTCTTGCCCACTACCTTGCCACCGGGGACTACAGTCAGGTGGCAACGGAGCAGTCGCTAACCGGTGGTGGCAAGTTTCCCTTGTCGTACGTCCAGCCCGCCAAGGCCCTCGAGACCCTGCCGTGGGCCTGGAGGAGGATTGCGCACACGATTCTCTGGATGCAGCAGGGGGCGACGCCTGCTGCGCGCACCGCCTTCTCGCATACCGTGAAGGAAATCCTTGCCGACGCCGAGAAAAACCCCGACGATTTCCGTGAAATTCCCTAACTATGAATCCTGAAACCCGACACACCCTGTCCCGAGCCTGCGCTCACGACACCATTCCCGAGGAGCTCCGTGAAGCCTTCGCTGACTTCCTGATGACAGGAAGCATGCCTGTGGCCCCCATCGACAGGCTGTACGGCAAGTCAATTCCTAACCTCAAACCCTGGCACACGGTGACCTTCTGGGCGTGGGAGTGCGCGAACCAGCCGAACCCCAAAGGCCGTGACCTGGATCGCCTGATCACGGTACTCCGCGTTGTGCTGGACGGGCCCCTAGTCCTCGGGGATCTGGAAGTCCCGGAATATCGCGATGTCCTTGACTCCCTGCTCGCATGACTCCCCGTGCCGGCACTAACCTTGTTTTTCCCGTTCGCATGACCGAAGCCAGCCTCATCCTCCTGACTAAAGACATCCGCGCCTGCACGGCCCTCCCCGATTTCGTCCGCGCAGCCTTCGAAGAGTATGCCGACGGCGGTGGCCTGAGCAGACTGTCCGACGCCCATTACTGGGTCAGCAGCACCCGTGTTGTTGGCACCGAGCACGAGAACCCTCTTCTGTACGGGCTTATCGACGCCTTCGTAACCCTGCATGGAATCGTTTCGGCCGTGCCGGCGCTCCGTGTCCGCAAGTACCTCGAATGCTACGCATACCTGACTATTCTGAACCATGAACCCCGAGACCCTTGATCTCCTGCGCGAAGCGCTTGCGCGGGACGATTGCCCCGAGGACCTGCGCGGCGCTTTCGCCGATCTCCTCATGACGGGGACCATCCCTCCCTCGCACTTCGGCCTGAGGATTCCGTTCGACCGTGATTATGGTGTATGGTTCTACATGTACCTGTCTGCGAGGAAACTCGCCGATCCGTATGATCGATTCGGCCCCCACTTGTACGGGCCCCCAGTCCTGTCGGGCCACGACGAGGATGTTTTTGCTGCGAATCTCCGAACCACCCTGAACCTCCCCCAATGAACCCAGAACTCCCTCGCCATAGCTGGAAACCCCAACTCGTCGAACTCATCCGCAGTGTAACCCAAGCCCCGGGTGTGCACCCTGGGCTCCGGGATGCCTGTGCCGAGTATCTCATGACGGGGCAGCGGGTACCCTTCATCCCGAACGTACCGTATCTGTGGTGCCTCCACACAGTCACTGCCCCGGATTTCGAGTTCGGTGGGCCCTACGACGCAGATGACTCCATGGGCCGAATCTCCTTCCCTGATTTACTGTCGTTGGTGCAGTCTGGGCTCCGGGTTGCGTCAGCTAACGTGCAAGAAACCCATTGACATCAATCCTTCCCCGAGGATACATTATCCACCCAAAGATGAAACCTGAAACCCACCAACGCCGACCTTCGCGACGCCTTGTCGTTCCTCCTGCCACTGCTCTGCGCAGGGCCACACGCCTGGCCAAGTGGACGCTGCGCAAGTGGCCCGAGCATCCTGCTGTTGTTGCTTCCATCGTCCCCTTCCTGATGACGGGGGAAGATCCTGGAGGTGGAATCGCCTTGCTCTCCGGCACCGCGGGATACCGTCCACCACGCCTGACCGATAACGCCGTTTTGGGACTCCTTACCCGGTTGATCTCGGACGCCATCCACCAACGCGAGCACATTCTCGAAGCCCGGGTCGCGACAGTCGTGTTCGGGCTGTGGAGGTCCCGCTTCACCCCGGACATCGAGCCCATGTACCGGAACCTTGAAACTGGGAAACTGTACCGGATACACTAAGCTGCCCATGCCTGCCAACCCTAGCCTGTTCCCGAAAGAGCGGGAGGATCTCTTCAAGTTCGAGCCCCGAATGCGAACCCGCGTACGCCGCGCCCTGAAGAAATACCCGAATGGTCCGTATGCCTACGAGTTGTCCACCTGGCTCATGACGGGGGACACGCCGGCGGCGGCGAAAGCTTTGGACAGCGCTCGGGAGTTATGGCCACGGTACCCGGTGGCTCCGGCCGCGGGACCTCCCGAAATAGTTCATAGTCTCTGCGCTCAGCTCATCCAGCACCACTCCCTGTACGCCGGCCTCCACCTGTTCATCCCCGACTACCTCGCCCAGATGGAGTCCACCTTCAACGCCCTCAAAGCCCATGGAATCTGATTCACCAATGAATGCAGCCATTGCAGGCATGTCCGCGGTCTCCGCCATCCGGGAGCTCCTTGTTCTGCACCCCGACGGCCCGAATACTGAACCCTTCACCAGCATCCTCATGGGCACGAAGGCTGAGTTTCGTGGGTACCGCAACCCCCCGGGTCCCAACGAAGCCCCATGGAGCCGGGAAACTGTGATGGCCCACGTTCTCGGAGAAGCCATCTGGTTCATGTCTCTGGAAGTGAAAACAGCGGCACAGTTCAATCGTTTTCGGGGCATGTGCGCCCGGATGTGCCTGTCGATCGGACTTCTGAAGGACTCATGAGATCCCACGATGCCGAGGATGAGGCTCTGGCGAAGATGACCCCCAGCCAGCTCCAGTCTCTGAAGAAAGCGCACCACACCCTGCACAACCTGCTCCGTCGCTCGTTTCCCTACTTCACGTCGGCCAGTATTCTGCGCTGGGCCGGTGTGATCCTCGACCATCCTGACTACTTCCCCATCGACCCCTATGAGTTCAGCCCGTACTTCCGTCGGTTCGAACACCCGACCCGGTTCAAAGACTTCACCACCATCGAGCGTGCGGCCATCCTCTCAGTGTCTCGCTTTTATCGACTGGGCGGAGTCCCTGGCCGAAAGCCTTGGGGGGCCCGGCCGGGACCTTCCGCTTACCGAGATACTGTCCGCGACTGGCGGAATATCCTGCGGCTGCACGAAGTCGCAGCAGGAATCCCACTGGGTCCGGGCGATGCTTCCCATACTGTTCCGAAGACTCGTCGAACACCCCGTTGCGTTGCCGATGCTCATGTCGTTCCCCCGGGCGACGGTCAGTAGCATCCAGACTTCCTCGCTACGCACCCCACACATGTTGTCTCTGGCGGTCGAGAAGGCGATGACCCCGGCGAGCGACCCCGCATGGGATCGTGATCTGCTCCATGGACGCCCTTCTCCGCCTACAGTCTACATGTGGGACAACTGCTTCATTTCCCGGGTCTGCTGCGCTTCATCCAGCGAAGCCGCAAGCGTCCGCCGAGCCATGTACGCCGCCAACGGAGCGATGTGTCACTTGTTCCGGACGGTGAATTCTGACATGGTAGTCTCGGCTACCTGGCGCTACTACAGGTTCCCGGCCGTTAGAACAACCCTTCGGGAGCTCCGCAAAGCCTTCCTGGACCTGCACCATTCCAAGTGCTCCTACCTCAGGCGATCCGGGATCCGTAGGACGCGATCAGAATCGCATCAGCCGTCGCCAGACTCACTTTGAGGTGAGGGTTCCGTTCGGCCGCCAGATTTTTCAGGGCGTTCTTGTGCGCTGTCTTCTGCACGTGGCCCGGTAACCTGACGCCCAGAGACTTCTGCCATACGCGGGGTTCCACGTACTCTACCCGGATTCCATGGGCGGCCAGGAGCCCTTTCCAGAATCCAAAGTTCTCCCCGAAGGAGAACGCGGAAACCACCCCCTGCCCGGGGAACGCGTGCACGTTCTCCATGACGGCTTTGGTGATGTTGTACTGCTCCTTCCAGAGGCGCACCAAGACGGATGCGTTGAGCTCGGCGCGGAACGCCTCAGCTACCACCACGCTGCCGTCCGCCCGGGCCAGTGCCATTCCGCCGGACTTTCCCGGGTCTATCCCTAACGTGAGAAAGTCACTCATCGCCCATTACCGGTGGTCCCTCCTGCTGCGGGCTGCGCAGAATGCCGTGGTCCCTCATGCCCTTGTACAGGGCCACAGAGATCATGGTGGCCAGCGTCGTGGCCTCGTCTTCCTTGAACTTGGCTACTTTGACGTGGCCCGTTTCCGATCCGGGGAGATTACCCCCGTGATCAGCAACCATGGCGGTGAATTTGCCGTCGGAGCCTCGTTGCTCGACGACGACAGAGAAGTTTATTCGGCGGGGTTTTTTCATCAGGAGGCTTGCGTAGGGGTAGTGGATTCTGGATCGCCGCTGATCTCCGACATGCGGAGGCGGTCGATGTTGTGGGCGATGAGCTCGATCAGGGACGATGTCGTGGTCCCGAGCTCCATTGCCTTGCCTCTGATGGCCGCGATTCCTTCATCGCTGAGGTAGATGACGGTGCGGTTGCTCAGCTGCTTTTGTGGAGGCGGGGGCGGGAGCTTGACCTTTTTCGAGGGGTCGAAGAACGTCTTGGCGGTCTTTGCGGCGGGCATGGTGTGTACCGTATGGTGCCGCATCCCGTTTGTGCAAGGGTGGATTCCTGCTGGACGGATCGTGCGTTCCGTGGAACTGTCCGGGAGCCATGTCAAAGCCCGTGAAGTTCTCGACCGTTGAAGACGTCCCCGATCAGGTATGGGCAGCTGCCCGCGAAGCGGCTGCCGCCGGCGTCCCCCTTGCCGCCATTGCTTCGCGGGCCGGTCTCGGGAAGTCATGGCTCGAAGCCCGCTCCCGACAGGAGAAGTGGATGACCCCCGAGCGCCGGGCAGCCCTGCTCCGTGAATACGAGGCCAAGGACCCGGCGATGGTGCAGCAGGCGATCGATGAAATCACTCTGGCGACCGCGGCCCTGTCTTCCGACCGCGCCCTCCTTCACCGAGGAAAAATTGCCGACCTCACCGCCAGGAAGCTCGAGGAAGCCACAAAGACCATCGCGGCGCCGAAGACGTGGAAGGACGTACAGATCCTCGACACCATGGCCCGGAAGGCCCTGGGGCTCGAAGACGATGCCAAGCCCACCGCCATGATCCAGATGAACCTGCTGTCGACTACCGCGACAGTCGAACGCGAAGCTTGACAGCGACACGGATGTGGCGTAAAAGTGACGCCATGCCTAACGACAACGAGAAGAGGGTGAAACCTAACGAGGTGTTCCCGATCCTTCAGCCCGAAGGGTATATGCGGGTGCACCGCAAATCAAAAACGCTGAAGCGCAAGCCCTCTGACGACGTGCAGTTCACCGTCCGGTTCAAGCTCAGGGACCTGACAAAACTCCACGAAGTTGCTGCACGCGCCGGCCGCTCTGCCTGCAAACAAGCCCTGTTTTTCATTCTCGAAGGATTGAAGTCTAGCAAGAAATGATCTCCCTCTACCCGCCTCAGCAGATTTCAGCCGATACTTTGGCCAACAGCATCCGGGCCCACGGATCTGCGTTGTGCGGCAGCGCCGTAGGAACGGGCAAGACGTATGTCGCCCTCGACGTATGCAAACAGCTGCATCAGGGGCCGCTCATCATCTGCCCGAAAGCGGTGCGGACGGCATGGGAGCGGGCATGCGAAGCCATGGGAGTGACCCCCACCGGCATCATCAATTACGAAAAGCTCCGGATGGGAACAACCCCTTGGCTGCTGAAGGGGAAGGCGAAGAAAACCTTCGTGTGGAACCTCCCGAAGGGATCCCTTGTGATCTTCGACGAGGCCCACATGTGCAAAGGGCACGATTCCCTGAACTCCAAAATGCTGGCCACCGCCCGGTCGCAGGGACTCCGGTGCCTGATGCTCTCGGCCACCCCGTTCCAGGACCCCACCGACCTCAAAGCCATCGGCTATGCGCTCGGGCTGCACAATTACACTGATTACTTTCAGTGGTGTTTGAAGTGGGGCTGCCGACGTAATCAGTGGAACCAGCTCGAGTTCCCGAAGAATCAGGCCGACCGGCTCATCGACCTCGCAAAACAGATCTACCCCGACCGGGGGCACTTTCTGACCCGCGCCGATCTCGGCGACCACTTCGCCGAGTGCCAGATCGACTGGACGCCTCTCGACTTCGACGCGGCTGCCATCGCCAAAGCCTACGATTCCGTGGCCGACGAACTCGATGAACTGGCGGAGCGAATCGCAGCCGACGGCGAGGACACTATCCATTTGGTCGAACTTCTGCGCGCCCGGCAGAAGGTTGAACTCCTCAAAGTTCCCGTGATCGCGGATCTCGCTAACGAATACCTCGAAGCCGGGTTCTCTGTCTTCATCGCTGTGAACTTTGCGGCGAGCCTCACGGCCCTCGGGGATCGATTGCCCGGTGCCGTCTTCATTCACGGGGAACAGAAGAAGCCGAAGGATCGCCAGCCTGCGATCGATGCCTTCCAGAGCGGCGCCGCCAAAGTCTGCATCGCCAACATTCGGGCAGGGGGCGTCGGCATCAGCCTTCACGATACCGTTGGGGAATCCCCTCGCGTTTCCCTCATCTCGCCGTCGTTCAGTGCCATCGACCTGCAGCAGGCCCTGGGCCGCGTCGACCGGGCGGGATCCAAGTCCAACGTCCTGCAGCGGGTACTCGTCGCCGGCGGCACCATCGAGGAGAAAATCTGCCAGGCCCTCCGACACAAATTGGAGAAAATGCAGTTGACACAGACGTTTGGCGAGTCCAAGTCCCCGAACACGAAACCGATTATTCAGCAACCCGAAGCCATCACCATTCAAATGAGCGAAACCCCTGTTCTGTCCCCGAAACCCGCTGCCCCTTCCTCGGGCAACGGGCACGCCAAGTTCTCCCCCTCCCAGCTCAAGCACTTCGCCAAGTGCCCTGGGTACGGTCCCAACGACACAGAGAACGAAGCCGCCATCATCGGCACTCGAATCCACGAAGCCCTGGAAACTGACGACTTCACCAAGCTCCAGTCCGAGTGGGAGCACTGGATGGCGAATCAGTGCCAGCAGTCGATCAACGGGATCATCCGCCGCCACAAGCTGACCGCATTCGAAGATCACCGGGAGGTGCGCTTGTCGATTCGTGCGGGCACCGCCTCTACCTACGGCACCTGCGACCGCCTCTTCATTCAGGGGACCACTGCCGTCGCCGCCGACTACAAGACCGGGAAGGGATCGATCGACGATGCCGAGTCCAACTGGCAGGCGTTCGCGTACGCCGCGGGGATCCTCCAGAAGTTCCCGCACCTCAACGTCGTCCACTTCTACTTCATCGTTCCTCAGCGCGATGAGGTGTCCTACGGGAAGTTCACCCGGGCGATGCTGCCGAGTCTCCTGAAACGCATCGAGACCGTTCTCAACGACGCCGCCCTTGCCCACACGTTCTGGGGCCGCGGGGTTGCGCCACCTCCCGAGATGCTCCATCAGGACGCGGGGAACTGCCGGTTCTGCAAGTTCGTGGGAGAATGCCCGAAGCAGGGGGCGCTCGCACGCAACATCGCCAGGGCATACCAGTCGGACATCGAGATCCCCGAAGTCATCCACGGCTCCGACAACAGCAATCCCGACGAGATCTCTGCCATGATGAAGATCGTGCCCATCGTTGAAGCGTGGGCCGCCGGCGTGAAGAAGAAGGCCCGGTTCCTCGCCATCGATCAGGGGGTTGAGATCCCCGGCTTCGAAGTGACAACGCGGCAGGGCAAACGCTCTATCACCTCCGCCACCGTGGCCTACCAAGTTGCGTCCGCGCATGGAGTTTCGGTTGACGCATTCATCGGCGCCATCAATGCTGTCCCCGTGGGCGACTACGAGGACCTCATCTCCTCGGTCGCCCCTCACGGGAAAAAGCAGGCGCTCGTCGCGGAAGTGATGAGAGAGCTCTTCGCCCACGGCGCGCTGAAGCATGCGGAGGAATCCTTCGTGCTCTCCGCGAAGAAATGATTTTGCACACCCAAGAACAAGAGAAACACCCTAACAAACCAAATACTAATACCATGGCATCCATTGACCTCACTGCTGACGATACTGTTGTTGAAGACGAAACCACCGCCTCCGCTTCTCCTGCCGCGCTGACGGCACCTGCTGCTTCGTCCCTTGCCGTTTCCGCGCCACTCACCGGTGGCGTCGTCGGCGACTTCTCGAGCAAGGACATCAAAGTCCCCCGCTTAAATGTCGTTCAGAAGATGAGCGACGACCTGATCGAACTGGGGCACAGTCCTGGAGACGTCGCGTACAACCGCGAGGTCAAGTACATCCCGTTCGGGAAGTCCGGGTTGGTCACTGTTCTGGGACTGGTCCGCCAGTACCAGCAGAAGATCCCGTACGGCACCAAGGACGTGATCCCTGACATTGTGGACACCGAAGAGGAAGTGTACGCGAAGGGAGGGACGCTGGCCTATGACGGCGTGAACGTGTATCAGCCGATTGCCCACATCACCTGCCTCGTCGAGGCGACCGATGCGGTCACCGAAGATCACGAAGCGTACTTCCCGTTCGAGCACGGGGACAAGCTGTACGCACTCGCCAAGTGGACGGTCGCCTCGACCGCCTACAAGGACGTGGCGGTGCCACTCATCTCGGCTGCCAAGCTCTACCTGCGTGACGGCCTCCACAAGGTTAAGTGGAAGCTGTCCGTCCGGAAAAAGACCAACGGCCAGAACTCGTGGTTTGCCCCGAGCCTCGTGCAGGCTGGGAAGAACTCTCCTGAGTTCATCGAATTCGCCGCCGGGTTCCTCGGCTGACGATAGGGTGGAGTAACGGCGTCCTCCATCCCGAATTGACGTCGTGACAGCCGGGAGAGACCGGCACCGTGAGCAGAGTCCGGATAGGTAGTCCGGTCAGAAACAGGAGTGGCGCGGCCCGTTCGATTCGGGCTTTAATCCTCGGTGGATGAGGCCAGTCCGTGCGGGTTCAATTCCCGCCCTGCTCTCTTTTTTTTTCCAGTTCGGGCCGAATGCCGGGCGTGACTACAGGCACATTGTCACACCTACCAACTCGTCGGCCCCCCCATTTTCGGGCGTCAGTCACCGCTGATCCGCGTGTTGCGGATCACAGATATCCATACAAAACAAAAACACCCCGGGGGTACGGGTTGTTCGGAAGGAAGGAGGAATTATCTGAGGGGCTGGCGCCCGATTCTTTTTGCCCGATGCCTAACACAATGAAGACCTACGCTCTCGACACTGAAACCTACTACTCGTCCGACTGCTCCATCACCGTTGCAGGACTCGATGCCTACGTGCGCCATCCCGACTTCTCCTGCTACCTCCTCACCATTGCCGGGGACGACGGGTACAAGTACGCAGGGCCTCCCGAAGCCTTCGATTGGAGCCTCCTCGACGGGGCCACCGTCCTCTCCCACAACGCGGCGTTCGACGAGGGCATCGTGAACTGGATGGTGAAGCAGGGGCAGGTCTCCTCCTTTGCGCCGGCAGCATGGCACTGCACAGCCGACATGACGGCCTACTTCGGGATCCCGCGTTCCCTGAAGTCGGCGTGCGCCCATCTTCTGGGCGTGGAGATGAGCAAGGCCACTCGGGACGACATGAAGGGCAAGCGGTGGGAGGACATGAGCCCCGAGTTCCGGGACGAGGTCCTCAAGTACGCCACCGGGGACGCTGAGCGATGCCTTGAGCTCTGGCAGAAGTTCGGAGACCAGTGGCCCGAGCAGGAGCGCCGGATCTCGGCCCTTACGCGCAAGTCCGCCCAGCGCGGGCTCCACGTGGACACCGAGGCCCTCGCCGCCGCCGACCTGCGTCTGTCCACTATGCTCGGGGACATCGAGGGGCGTATTCCGTGGGTGCCCGAGGACAAGCTGCTTTCGTTCCCCGCTTTCTGCCGGGCCGTCCGACTCCTGGGCATCGATCCCCCCGCGAGCCTCGACAAGAAAAGCCCCGAGACGGCCGCGTGGTGCGCCCAGCACCCCGAGGTAACGTGGGTGCAGGACATGCAGGACTATCGGTCTGCCAACGCCCTGCGGGAGAAGCTCCGCTCCATTGCTGCGCGGGTCCGCGAGGATGGAACGGTGGCGACCCCGCTGCTGTACTTCGGCGGGCACACCGGGCGGGACAGCGGGACCGGGGGCGTCAACTTCCAGAACCTCCCGCGGGGAGAGGTGTTGGGCGTGAATATCAGGTCGATGCTCCAGGCGCGCCCGGGGCACGTTCTTGTCGCCGCCGACTTGTCCGCCATCGAGCCCCGCGCCCTGCTTCATCTTGCCCGGGACTTCGCCACCCTGCGGGAGATCGCGAAGACGACCGACCTGTACGAAGGACAGGCGCGTGCGTGGGGACTGTACTCTGATCCGCGCCCGTTGAAAGAGGGGGATATGCCTCTGCGCCACAAGGTGAAGGGCATGTCCATCGGTGCCGGGTATGGGATGAGTGCACGCAAGTTCGCCGAGGTGACAGGAAAGACGGTGGCCGAGGCGGAGGAAGTCATCGCCCTGTTCCGCGCCAAGAACCAGCCGATCGTTAGGCTCTGGGACAAGCTCAACAACGGCCTGCGCACCAGCCTCGGTGGTTCCTTCAGTGTGAAGATGCCTTCTGGTCGCTCGATGCACTATCGAGGCCTCGCCATGACGTCCCCAACAGAAGGGCAGCGCAGTAGCCTGTCGTGTCTCTTCCCCAAACAGGATCTTGTCAGAATGCGGGTATGGTACGGGACGGTGGTTGAGAATATCACCCAAGCCTACGCCCGGGATATTTTCATGCACAAGGTCCTTGCCGCGGAAGACGCTGGACTCCCTGTTGTTCTGCGGGTGCACGACGAAGTCGTCTGCGAGGTGCCGAAGGACGAGGCATATGAGGCCTCCCGAACCCTTCAGGAGATCATGACGGCGCCGGTACCGTACGCTCCGGAACTGCCACTTGCCAGCTCCGTAAATGTGGCCAAGACTTACTACGACGCCAAGTAGTACAGTCTTCCCGCATGTCGAGAGCCACCCCAGAGACCCCACGAATCGTTGTTCTCTCGGCCAAGGGCTCTGACATTGTCGTCCCCGAAGGAAAGGTCCTTGTGTGGGACCCGTGGAAAGGCAACGCCCCTCTCCGGGTGCGCAGGCCGAAGGTGAAGAAAGTAGTCCCCTCAGAGCCTCCGCCTGCGCCTCCGGATCCAGACCCTCCCGTACTGCTCCCGTCCCCCGTTGCTCCTCCAAAGCCGGGTGTCCGGAGGTACGGGAGGGTTTTTCCTGTTGGCACCAATGACCTGACGATCGAGCTCCACTGCTTCCTGCACGGGGTGACCGAGGAGGACGGTGGGCTTGGGAAGTTCGGCCACTTCAAGAACGTGGTCGACATGATCTGGAACCGGCCGGAATCCCCGAAGAAGTTCGTGTGGACCGACTGGGCCGAGGAGATGTTCCGCGCAGCCTGCGACAACAAGTACCTGGCCGTAGCGGGCTGCGCGTCCTCGGGCAAGTCGCACAACTTTGCTGTGTGGGGGATCGTCAACTACATCGCGGCCCCGCAGCAAACGCTGGTCCTGGCAACCTCTACGACACTCCGGGAAGCCCGCGGCCGTATCTGGAAGTCGATCTCCACGTATTGGACAGCAGTGCCCGGGCTCCCCGGCAAGATGGTGGACTCCGTCGGCCGGATCCGGGGCATCCATGAGTCCAACGCCGAGGAGTACTGGGACGGTACCGGTGTTCTTCTCGTCCCTTCCGAAAAAAAGTCCGAGCGGGAAGCCGTCGGCAAGCTGGTCGGGATCAAAGCCCCTCGGGTCATCCTGATCGCGGACGAGTTGCCGGAGCTTCCCGAGTCGATTCTCCACGCTGCCTACTCTAACCTCTCTGCCAACAAAGGGTTCCAGCTGATTGCGTTAGGGAACCCTGCCTCTCACTTCGACGCCTTCGGGGTTTTCTGTGAACCGAAGACCGGGTGGGGGACGATCTCCGAGGCTGATTACGAATGGGAGACGCGGAAGGGCAAGTGCATCCGGTTCAACGCCGAGCGCGGAGCAAACTATGTGACAGGAACGGAGGTCTATCCCTTCCTGCAGTCCAAGGAAACGATCGACGACATCCGCGAGATGTACGGCGAGCGCAGCATCCCATACTACCGGATGGTGCGCGCATTCTGGGCGCCCGTCGGTACGTCCAATGGGATTTACACGGAGGCCGATATCATCCGCGGGCCTGCCTCCCAGCGCGCAAGCTTCACCGGACCCACGACCCGTGTCGCCGGTCTTGACCCGTCCTTCACCGCCGGAGGCGACCGGACCATTGCCTACTTCGGAACCGTAGGCCCCTGCGACGGAGTCACCACGCTCCAGCTCGATGAATGGGTTACCCTGAAGGAGGATGCCTTCTCCAAGGAGATCCCGCGCACGCACCAGATCGCCCGGGCCTTCATTGCCGAGTGCCGGAAGCGGGGAGTCATGCCCAATGCAGCCGGTCTTGATGCCACCGGTGGCGGCGGCCCGTTCGGTGACATTCTTGCTGTTGAGTGGGGGAGCTCTGCATTCTTCCGCGTGAACTTCGGTGGCCCCGCAACGACCCGCCGCATGTCCGCCATCGATGAAGCCCCCGCCAAGGATCGTTTCTACAACCGCATGTCGGAAATCTGGCACGTGGGCAAGGAGCTGCTCCGGTCGGGACAGCTCCGGAATATCGGGCCGGATCTCGCCAAGGAGATGGTTGGTCGCCTCTACGAGACTATCAAGTCCGGGTCCATGAAGATCAAGGTGGAGCCGAAGCCCGAGTACCGGGCCCGCACGGGCCACAGCCCCGACATTGCTGACGCCGCTTTTGTGCTCATCGACCTGTGCCGGGAGCGGTTCGGTTTGTCGGGGAACGAGCGGTTCGAAGTCAACAGGACCCGCCATGCCTCCTTCAGCGAAAAGCTCAAAGCCTGGGACTCTGTGTACTGGACCGACCGGGAGCTTCTCCACTGAATCCAACCCTTGCGCAAATTCAGTCAAGCCGTAATCTTGCGCAACTCCGATGGAAGACGCCCTCAACAATTTCACCGACCTGCCCCTCGCCAACCTGACGGAGAAGGGGCCGGTGCCACCCTCGAGGCTGTCTACCGTGAAGGCGGCCACCGAGATCTACCAGGCCCTGCGCAAGGGCGACGAGATCAACTCCATCAACCGCGCCCGTGTTCAGGCCGCCATTGACGGGGCACCCCCGTTCGATGAAGCCCGGCTCAAGGCGACAGGCCAGGCGTTTCGGTGCAACCTGAATTTTGGCCAAGGTGAAGCCTTTCTCGATTCCGCCATGGCCGCGTACGTTGACCTGACGACGTCGGTCGAGCACCTCCTGCGCGTGGAAACCACTGTGGGCGAACTCGAGCAGCGCAACGAGTGGGGCGGGATCATATCCGAAGAAATCTCCCGGGCGCTGCGCCTCTGGGCCGACTTCAACCCTCGGTTCCTGAATCTTGCCCGCAACTTCGTTCTCCACGGAGTCGGGATCTCCTACTTCCGGGACGAATGGGACTGGCGCTTCAACACGACCGGTCTTGACGGCATCTTTGTCCCCCGGCAGACTTCGACATCGGAGCAGGAGCTCGAAGTGGCGTGCGCTTTCAAGACCCTGCACATCCACGAGATGTATGAGTTCATCCGGGATCGCGAGACGGCAGAGGCGCTAGGATGGAACTACATGCAGGTCCGCAAGGCCATCATGAAGGCCCAGTCCTACAATCCAGACAACGACATGGACTGGGAGCGGGTGCAGTCGGAGATGAAGAACAACGACCTGTACTCTCTGGCGAAGTCGGCCACCGTTCAGCTGATTCACCTGTGGGTCCGCGAGTTCTCAGGGAAGGTGTCCCACTTCATCAGTCTCGAGGACGGCAGCAACGACGACTTCCTGTACAAGCGTGAGGGCCGATACGAGGACATGCAGCAGGCCTTCATCTTCTTCCCGTACGGCAACGGCACTAACGGAACCCTGCACTCTGTCCGCGGGCTCGGGTACAAGATCTACCCGCACCTTCAGCTTTCCAACCGGTTGCGTTGTCAGATGGTTGACGGTGCCATGCTGTCCTCCTCGTTGATCATTCAGCCCGAGAGCGAAGCGGCGCTCGACAGTCTCGCCTTCAACTACATGGGCCAGTTCGCTGTGATGAGCCCTAACGTGAAGTTCATCGACCGACCGATCCCGAACATGTCGACGGCGGCCATCCCCGTGCTCAATGACCTGACGGACACGATGAACTCCCGGGTCGGGCAGTACAGCTCGGCGAATGTGCTCGGGGGCAATGGCGACAAGACGCGTTTCGAAGTGGCCGCCCGCCTCGATGCTGCGTCCAAGCTCAACGTCACCTCCCTGACTCTTTTCTACGCTCCCTGGGACCGTCTGCTGCGTGAAGTTGTGCGGCGGATGACCAACCGCGAGCTTTCCCCATCCATGCCCGGTGGGCGCGATGTGGCGGACATCCTTCAGCGGCTAGCCGAACGGGGCGTTCCTGCCGAGGCCTTCTATGCGATCGACTGGCGCAAGACCCGGGCTGTCCGGGCCGTTGGTGCCGGCTCCCAGTCCCAGCGAACTGTCTTCCTTCAGCAGATCACTGAGCTCTCCAGCTCCTTCGACCCGCTCGGCCGCCGGCGGCTGGTGCGCGACCAGGTTGCCTCCCTCGTCGGCTACGACCAGGCCGACAGGTATATCCCAGCGGACGACACCCCGCGCCTGCCGGTGGATGCAAAACTGGCGGAGCTCGAGAACAACCAGCTCGTCCAGGGAGTCGAGATTTCGGTGCAGCCGAACGAGATGCACCTCGTTCACCTCGACGTCCACATCCCGAAGATGGATCAGCTGGTCGCCGCTGTCGAGCAGGGGCAGATGTCCCTCGAAGACGCGACCACTCAGCTCATCCCCCTGTTCTCTCACTCCACCACACACCTGGAGATGGTGCAGTCCGACATCGTTGCGGAGACCATCGTCGCCGCATACCGGAATCGCCTCAAAGGGTTCAACGAGATCCTCACCAACGGCACCCGGAGGATCGAAAAACTGCAGCGTGAGCAGGAGGCCGCGGCACAGCAGGAAGCAGAAAATCCCGAAAATTCGGCGGATTCGGATGGAATTACGCCGGAATTGCGGGAAAAACTTGTTGAACACCGGCTGAAACTGAAGATGATGGAGGAGCAGAACCAGCTCAAACTGGCCAACCAGCAGGCAGAGTTCGCGCAGAAGATGCGGCTCCGCGACGCTGAGAAAGCCGTCGAGCTGCGGGACTTCCTCAAATGACATCTACCGATTGGAAAAAACAAGGGGCCCTGCGGGCCGTGTGGGCGCAGTTCAAAGCGACCGAGGCTTTCGTCCAGGGGATCGCATACGCCCGGTGGCTCAACCGCCCGTCTCTGATTGTCGGGGAGCCGACTCACGTGACCGCCTCCCGCCACGCCTTTCAGGCCGGTTTCGAAGCCGCCCTGCGGGCCATCGAAAAGCTGGACACTCTTCAGACCGCATCCACTCAGGAGGAAGTCATTCCTGAGTGGGAGCACATCAAAGCCAACCAAATCCCCATTGATTGATCATGGACACAAACCCCATCGCAGCAGCCTTCGGCATGACCGAAGCCACACCGCCCCCGTCCGACGCCGCAGCCGCCATTGTCGCTGAGAACAGTCAGCCATCCCCCTTTGAAATCTTGGCTGAGAAGTTCAAGGACATCGGAGCTGACGCAGACGCGAATCCCGGCCAACCAGAAACCCCCGTAGATACGCCTGCCGGCGCCGACAAGTTCCCCGACGCTGAGGCCCTTGGAGAATCTCTCAAGACTCCCGAGGCCAAGGCCAAGTGGAACGAGCTCCGCAATGAGCACAAGACCTTCGAGACCAAGGTCAAGGAGTATGAGGCCAAGGTTGCCGAGTACGAGGCGAAGCTGGCGGATGCCTCCAAGCTAGCGGTCAGCACCGAGCTCGAGTCGAAGGTCAAGACGTACGAGGAGAAGCTCAAGACCTACGAGCAGGAGCTCGCCATCTCCCGTGTGGAAGCCACCGCCGAGTACAAGCAGCTGGTGTCCGAACCCGCCGAGGCTTTGTCGGCCGCGGCGTCGGCCCTGGCGTCCCGTTATCAGATCGACGAGCAGAAGGTGCTCGATGCTCTGGTCGAAGGCGACGTCAAGCGGCAGAACGCCCTCCTAGACGAGATCGTCGATGGTATGAGCGAGCGCGACCGCTCCCGCCTCTACCGTCTGGTGGATGACATGTCGGCTGTGGTCGAGCAGGACAAGGCACTGCGTGAGCGGGCGTCGACGGCCTGGGAGGAAGCTCAGGCCCGGGCGCAGGCTGAGACGGAAGCGGGCGAACGTCAGCGCAAGCTCGGCCTGACGACTGCCACCGAGAAGATCATCAGCCTGTTCGAGACGAAGAAGCTCGACGCCTACGGTGTGGATCTTGCCGCTGTGAAGGCCGCGTCCCTGGAATCCGATATCGACCGCGCCAGCCCGGAGGTGAAGGCGTACGCGGCCGCCGCCGGCAACATGCTCCCGAACGTGCTCAAAGCGCTCGCGTCCAAGGAAGCCCGGATCCGCGAGCTCGAGGCCTCGGTGGCCAAGTTCACGAGGGCCACGCCTGGGGCCTCTGCGACCGAGTCCGTCAACGCCGCGCTCGGAGCCAACCCTGTTTCGAACTTCCTCTTCGGCGGCTGACAGTAACCCGGCCCCTCAAACCCCGCACTTTGGACGACACTCCCCTCGTTCGTGCGGGGTTTTTCATTTTGCGGGTTGACTGTATTGCGGGGTGAGTGAAATTGCGGACGAGTACCGGCGCTTCTTCACCGGTGAACAGATACACAGAGCTCTCAGCCCGCCTGGCTCTAGCGGGAACTCCGGTCGCCCACCCCCATTCAATGCGGGAAGGCATCCTTGTTAGTATCCGGCAGTAACCCCATAAAAATCTGTGCTCCGCGCTGCCCGGGGCAAACACCCACACCCCCACGCAAGCAATATGCCCATCAGCCAAAACACCAATGCGCCCGGCGCTCAGACCCTCCAGGGTTTCCTCGTTGAGGCGTCCACCATGTTCAGCCAGGACATTTATCGGCGCACTGTCGATACGTCCGTCTGGCTCAAGCTCATTCAGCAAGAGGCCTGGCCGGACGGCATGGGCGACACCATCTCCGTGCTGACCTACGAGCGGAGTCTCCCCCGTTCCGTCAACACATGGAACACGATCTCCGTTGACGCCGGAAGCTCGGCCTCCAGCGGAACCCCTTATGTCCCTTCCGCCACGCAAGTCGACGTGGCCCAGACCATCCGTACGTACGGGATCCAGCACACGGCCATTGAGTCGCAGAACATTCTGATGCACGATGCCATGTTCTCGTTCCGGATGCAGGAGCAGCTCAAGGCCGTGTACGACAACCTCGTCGAGAACGTGGCGTTTCTGTGGCAGAAGCGCTACCGCGACGAGTATCGCCGCCTCTGCGGGCACAAGGTCATCGCTGCACGGAACAACGCTGGGATCCTGTGGGACACTTCCGGGGACGACTACCCGAATACCCTGGATTCCGCGGGGGCAGGATGGCCTCTTGTGGCTACCAACGGGGTCGGTACCCTCACCCAAGGGCTCCTGAACAACCTGTACCTCCAGCTCATCCGTGAAGGAGGCGGGAACAAGCCGATGGGCCGCGAGAACGGTCGTCCCATTTTCACGCTCGTCTGCAGCCCTGAAATCAGTGATGCCCTCATCCGACTCAATGCGGCTACCCGCGATGACTTCCGGTACAGCCCCAATGTGAATGAGCTCCTCAAGCCTCTCGGTGTCGAGCGTTCGTTCCGTGGGTTCTACCATCTGATTGATGTGCAGATCCCCCGGTACAACTACGTCAAGGCGGCTCCCGTGTTGGGTACTGACGCGTTTGTGCTTTCGTTCAACGCGGACACCCAGGTCGGTGTGCTCCAGTACAACGGCGCCGGGACCAATCTTGTGAACGGCCAGAAGTTCAACTTCACCGGGCGCGGTACTGTGACTAACGGCACCGTGATCAGTTTCACGAGCACGCTGATCACGTTCATTGCTGATGCCGCTACGACCGGTACTACTGGTGGGGCGGGGACGTGGGCGACCCGTGATCGGTTCTTCGCGAACACCATCACGGAAGGGTTCGCCGAAGTTCCGTTCTACATTCCCGACGCCGCGTATACCCCGGGGACGGGGCTTGTGACTGGCCAAGGCGGGTCCACTCGGCGCCGTTGGATTGTGAACCCTGCGTACGATACCGCGGAGTTCGAAGAGGCGTTCATCATGCATCCTGAGGTGATGAAGAGCCTCATTCCGAAACCTATCACCAGCCCTGGCGGAAATACGCGCTTCGACCCGGTCAGCTACCGCGGGGACTTCCGGTTCCTGAACATCCCCGACCGGAACACCAACCCGGACGGGAACTACGGGTTCTTCCGCGGGGTGCTGGCTTCAGGCTCCAAGCCTTGCCGTCCTGAGTTCGGTTACGCCATCATGTTCACCCGTCAGGGGAACACCGGTATCTACCAGCTCCCTTCCTCGGACCTGGTAGCCTCGTCTTCGGCTCTCGTCGACACGCTCGGCGCGGCGATCACGACCAACGCCCAGGACTAATCCTGGTTCGGCTAGTGTACGCGAGAACCCCGGGAGCAATCCCGGGGTTCTTTTTGTGTCAGGGGAGAGCGAGGTCTTTCTTCTTCACTCCAGGCATGGCCCTGTACTCGGCGTACAAGGCGCTCAGCATCTCGTAGTCCCGCGGGCAGACGTTGTTGCGGTGGTTGAGGATGTAATGGCTCAGGGCTGCCGGGGTCGGGCGCGGTGCCGGAAGTTCGCCTCTGTCTGCGAGAACGGCATGGTCCCTTGGCTTGTAGTGGATGAGGCGGGGGAAGCCCCACATCTCGGTTCGCTTCTGAAGTGTTATCAGGTGGTCCGGCAGCTTGTTCTTGGTGGCAATGCACTTCTGCAGATCGTCCCACAGGACAGGTTCCTCTGGTGATCTGGCCAGGGTTTCGAGGATGCTCCACTGCGGTCGTACGAGGGGGGCGTGGGTGCCGTCAACGAATAGGCGCCGCTGGGAAAATGAGATGCGGAGGTGACCGTAGACGAAGTCCCCCGTTACTTTTTCACCGAACCTCCGCGTGGCTCCTTTGACTCTCGCCGCCAGTTCCAGCATATTCACCGGTGATGATAGGACGTCTTCGGCACCGAGGTCGATCCACCGGATTCTGTCTTCCACTCCGTCGTCGGTGAGCACTACAAAAGCCGTGTTCCTGAGTGCCATGATCCGGGGGATCAGAGTGCCTGCTCCCTCGAGCTCGGAATCCAAAACTACGGCTCCGAATTCCGAGCCTGCCATGGTCTCTTCTGCTGAGTCCCTGTTCGAAGCCCAATGCGGTATCAGAGAGTACTTCCTCGCCGCCGGCCTGAATTCTTCACTGGTTCGGTCGTCGTGGGTGATAAGGAGGACATGCATGCCGCGACGATGCGGCACGATCGCACCTTGTCAATCTTCCGCACTACGGTAGAATGGCGCGGTATGAGCCGAGAACGTGATTACGCGAAGGAGTACCGGGAACACGGAGGGACCCCCGAGCAGATCAAGCGGCGTGCAGCGCGAAACGCCGCCCGCCGCGCCATGCAGCGCAAGTACGGGAAGGAGGCACTCCGTGGCAAAGATGTTGACCACAAGAACTTCAACGCCAGTGACAATTCTCCCGGGAACCTCCGTCTCATGGACTGGCGCAAAAACCGCTCCCGTCAGCCGAAACGATCCTGATGCCACTGAACCCCGCACCGACTGTACGCCAAGTCCTTACCCGGCCCACGCCGAAGGTAACCGACTTGCTGTTCTATGACCTCAAGGACTCGAGGGCTCCGGCGAATGCGAACCCGCCCGCCTACGGGACTCCGCATCCTGACCGTACGAAGTACCGGGACCACAAGCTTGTTTTCGTTGAGACCGCGGACGAGTCCGGATGGATGCGGTGGTGGTATGCCGCGGATCGCGAAGCCCAGGACGAATACAACTTCGCTGTGTCCTACCCCTACGCGGGGGACGAAGCCTTCCCCCGGTACACTCGGACCTACATCATCCCCCGGGAGGACTACGCCCCCCTCATCATGGGATCGGCCGACCCGGTAGTCGATGACGCTGTCCTCGTAGCCCAGACCATGAAGCCCATCGACGGGCAGCTCGGTTCCCTGTACGTGGAGGTCACTCGCGTGTACGATGTGATCCCGGGAACTGACGATACCGAGGGCACCGGAGCCTCGCAGTCGGGAGGAGGGTATGTTGTGGAACGGCCGCTGGGTACGTTAGGTTTCCTGAAGCTGACATGGACGATCACGCTGCCCACAGCCATCGCTGAGAGCTCGACTGCCGACGGCCGGGCGGACTACGTGGCCTGCCCGATCACCGGGTACACCGACCTGACGCTCGTCGACGAGACGATCTCCAGCGACAGCGAGCAGGACAGTTCCAGAACCGTACGGCGCATTTACCTCAAGCAGCAGACAGATCAGAAGGTCGACAAGTTCCGCCTGACCCGGAATCTCGAGCCCCCGGAGCGGTTCACCTCGTACATTGAACGCCAGCGCAAGGAGCAAGTGGTCACGGCACAGACTGCCGACAACCCGGACTCGTGGACTGGTTCCGGCGCCTTCTCGTCTGTGCAGTCTGCGGTGACGATGGAGACGATGCTGGTGGGCTCGAAGCAGGTGGAGGAAGTCAGGTACTCGACGACTCCGCTTGTGGAGCAGGCATGGGATCCTAACTTGGGAGTTCTGGTTGAGACTTCCCGTTTTGCCGTGCTGAACTCCGAGCTGGCCGCGTGGCTTGCTGATACCTCTAACATTGTTCCCGCGACTGACTTCTACGAGACCGCTCCGCTGAATGCTTCATGGACTGTGGTGTCGCGGACCCGGATGCCGGTCGGGGCCTTGTCGGATGCCGAAGCATCCAATCCGACGAAGACGGGGCACGTGCTCGACTACTTCACTGCCCGCCCATTCTCGTGGCCCCGGGTCCTCACTAACTTGTACGACGAGTCCTACACCCTCAAGGATCGCGACGGTAACGTCGCCCAGACGGTGACTTCATGGGTTCCGGAGTACAAGGAAGCGTGGTCGGGGATCTGCCGAGCCCGTGTCCTTCGCTGGTGGCAGAAGACGGTGCTGGCGGACACAGTGCAGCCTATCCAGACTCTCATCCCGACCGCCATCGAGGTGGACTGGCCCGTGGGAAGCGTGTCGATTCTTCCTTGTCTCCATGCCGCCTTCACGTTCGAGGGGACCACTGGTACCGACAACCCACTGTACGGGAATGCCGTGTTCGAGCGGGATTTTGCCGCAACCTCTCTCACAAGTCGTGCGGGCAACACGACCGCCGCCGACTGGCCTTCGAAGCTCATCGCCGCATTTGAAGTCGAGCCGTACAGGAACGGGTACCTGTTCACCCGGGTCGACGTGTACAAGCCGTACTAACACTCATATGCTCGACCCCGCCGAAGACGACATCCCGCCAACTGACGGTCTCGTTCAGCTGTCTTCGTTCCCGGCATTCACGGCGGGCGATGGTGCCGCTGTCTCGCAGCCCTTGGGACAAGCCGTAATCGCGCTCAATCCGTACCGGCAACCCGCTCGTCGCAAGTACCCCGATCCCCAATCCGTATCCACCTACCGCCCATGGTTCAGCGCATACCAGTCCGGTCCCGGCCTAGTGACCGTCACGCCCGGGAAAGTCGTGTCGAGCGAGTACACAAGCATCTCCGCCGGCGATCCGAAGCCCTCGAAGATTGTGAAGATGCTGGATGCAGCGCCGGCGGAAAACCCGCAGGCCGTCGCGGACAACTCCATCGTGTACCTCAAGCTGACGTACTCGGACATCGACCTCACGCCGTCGGGCGCACTGACGGGGGGATCGACCGTCACGGTAACCGGGGGTCTCGGCGGTAAGGGCGGAGGCGGGGGCGGAGGGGGCGGCGGTGGAGGGGGTGGTCAAGGGGGTGGTGGCGGAGGCGGCGGTGGGGCAGGGACCCCTGGAGACGAAGGCGGGGACGCCACGAGTTGGGCGGGGGCTGAAGGTGGATTTGACGCGGGAGCTGGGGGCGATGCGGCAGGCTCCCCCGGGGGAGCGTACGGAGGTGGAGGTGGCGGGCTGGGAGGAGACGGGGGCGACGGGGCCGAGGGGGACTACGGAGATGACGCCCCAACTGACTTCGCCAGCGGCGGGCCTTCATCTGAAGACATCACAGTATTCACGACCGTCACCTTGAAGCTTCGTATCCGGTACTGCACCGCTGCCGAGATCGAGATCCATCCTGTGTCCACTCCTCCCACCGATACGGGAACGGTTGGGTACGTTCCGATCGCGACCATCGATGCGTCAGCATCCATCCCCAAAGTGGACCAGCATTGGATGGGAGTGTACACCGCTCCCGAACAATCGTTCACCTACGTGTGACGGCTTGCATGATTGCGGCAGGGGTGTATTTTCGACCCATCCGACATGGCTACCGCTGAACGCCCACTCACTCTTGCCGACTGCCGCCGGCTTCTGGCGGACTATGCCCTGCCGGACAAGTTCGATAGTGCCCTGAACCAGGCACTCGAGCGCATTTTCTCCGAAGGCCAGTGGCCGGGATGCAAAGTCGAAGCCGACCTGTCATCCTACATTGCGGACTACATCCTGACACTTCCCTACGAATACGAGACTCTGATGGCGGTGAACTGGCTCAAGCGGCCGGTGCTCATTGTCGACTTGAACGCGGAGTATGTGCGTGAGGGTGCGGGGACTCAGACAGCAGGCAACGGCAACGGAAACATCGTGGATCTGGGTCTCCAGCCTGTGGCAACGGACGACGGCGACTTTCCCGTGTATCTGCATCAGTACAAACTCACGTTCAACTACACTGAGGGCGAAGAGATTACGGGACTCCTCCGCAGGCGTTTCCAGTACCTGACTGATGAACAGGAAGCAGTGTATCCCGCGAACCTCGGCGCCCTGAAGAATGGAATGCTAGCCGTCAGGTACGAGGATGAGGGCGATCTGGACCGGGCTGCCGGGTACTGGACCAAGTGCTTTGATTTTCTCACTGCTGCCTCCGCTCAGACGCGGATCGGGGCCATGCAGCAGCTCAACGGAAGCTTCAACCTCGGAGGACACGGCCCGCACCTCGGGATGTACTAACAGAATGAAACCCTCGATCAAACGCAATGGATCCGGAAGCCTCGTGTACCGGGGTGAGACGTTCCCCGGCTACAACAAGCCCAAGAAAGCCCCTGCCGGCGACGACAAGAAGTTCGTCGTGCTTGGGAAGGAAGGGGACAAGGTCGCCAAGGTGAAGTTCGGCCAGCGCGGGTACGAGGACTTCACACAGCACAAGGATTCCGGACGACGGAAGAATTTCAGGTCGCGCATGAATTGCGACACGGCCACATCCAAACTGACGGCCCGGTACTGGGCCTGTTCGAAACTCTGGTAATCATTATGGGCGGACTCTCTTCAGGATCTGTTGGCGACACCCGAGGCCCCGATTTCACTCGGATGGCCATCCGCCGCATGTGGCGTTCCGCGAAGCAACGCAAGGACGGCAAGGGGATGCTCGAGGCGCTCGACCAGGCTGCCGAGCGCGGGTCTTCTGTGTCGGGGTCCATCACTCAGGATGACGACCAAGCCATGCGTTCAGTGCAGGCGCAGGAGGTGAAGAACGCCGGCGTCGTGGCGGAAGTGATCAACAAGAGCCCGCAGCGCAAGATCCTTGACGAAGCGAAGAAGCGCCTCCAGCCGCCTTCCGATAAGCAGACCGTCCTTCTCGATTCTGCGCCTCCGCCCAAACCACCGCCGGTGTCTGGCGGTGGTGATCTTGGGGCTACAGGGCAGCCGGGAGCCGCGGGCGGGGCAGGAGGTGCCCTGGCGAAGTCTGCCAGAGACTTGTTCCCAGATTCGCAGGAGATCGGGATGGACGAGGACGTGCCGTTTGGGTTCAGGGAGACGGGTGTGTCCCGCGGCCGGAAGCTGATCGCCCCCGTCGACGAACAGGGGCCCGCCGCCCCTCCTTCCATGACCGCCCGTACGTCAGGCCCTGCGGTCGCCCCTCTGAGTGAACGGGATCCGCTGACCGGAAAAGTCACCGGGCTCTCCGAGTACGGGAAACAGTTTCTGAAGGACCGGTACGCCAAAGGAGTGCCCCTCGAAACCCAGCGCGAACTGCGGGACAACAAGGCTCGCCTTGCGGCTGATCTTGAGACGAAGAAGACCCGGCGCGCTGCATTCCGTGCTCCCGAAGAAACGCTTCGCCGCACGGTGAACGCTGCTGCCGAGAAGCGCCGCGCACAGGAGATGGAGCGGAACGACAAAGTCACGGCGGCGAAGACCCGGAGGAATGAAACGACGGTTGAACGACTCTCCCGCGATCAGCAGGCTGTCGTAAACCGCATGCGGGAGCAGGCAGACTTCGAGGAAGAAAACCCCATCCGGGAACCTAACCAAACTCGAAACATCCTGACGGATACGGCACGGTACTACAACGGGAATCCGAAGTACGCCCGCCGGATCCTTCAGCGAAAACGCTAACACTTTATTATGGCCGACGCTCTGTCCAATTCCGCTTCCTCCGTGTTCACTGAATACGAGCTCCCGACAGCCCGTCGCATTTTCACGCCCGCAGCGTTCGGGCAGGCCATCGACATCAGCCAGCGGGCCGCCCTGACGAGGAAGGCCCTGAAGAACATGCTTGAGACCTCGGACATGATCTCCCGGGTGCAGCAGCAGAAGGTCCTTGAGTCCGAGCTTCAGTACCGTGGAGCCATGGCCGATGCCAACCGGGCCAACATCCCGGCCGACATTGAAGCCCGTCGCCTGAAGTCCCTGACGGACCTCGAGCGCATGAAGATGGAGCAGAAGATTCTCCCATACAAGCTCAAGACTGCGGAAGCCGATGCCCGGATCGCGGCAGCCGAGGCCCCGGTGCGCGAAGCGGAGGCGCAGTTCGAACTGCAGAATCTCCCTACCCGTCAGGACATGCTGAAGCGGGCGAACGATCTCAAGACCAAGGAAATCGAGGCAAAAACGCTCGAGCTTGGAGACGAGATCGAAATTCGTCAGCTGCAGCCGCAGATCAGTTCGCAGCTCGACGAAGTGGATATCTACAGCCCGGAGGCGCTTCCTCAGCTTAAAGCCTTCGAAGGTCTCGCCCGGGATCCAAAGCTCCAGATGGCCTTGAACACCAAGTACATGGCGGCGTCCTTCATGGCGCAGCAGCGCGAGCGGCTTGTCAGGGAGGTGTCCGGGGCGTTTGACGACCCCGCCCAGGGGCCGGCCCTCGTGGCTAAAGCGGACGAGGCGATCCGAACGAATCCCCGTGCCTATTCCGATGCGCTAGCCGAGATCCCTAACTACAATGCCCAGACGGCTCAGATGACCCAGAGGCAGCGGGAGCTGGATCGTCAGCAGAAGTCTGTGGAAAAAGAACAGGAGGCACTCGATGCTGCCGACGAGGCTACTCTTGAAGCGGGAGGAGGGGGGCCTCCTTCTGCCGCCGAAACCGCCATTCTCGATGAGGCTCTGGCGGATGCGGCCCGGTCAGGGGTGAAACTGTCTGCAGAAGACGAGGCTTCTTTCCGGAAAAACCCCAAACGATTTGCCGCTGGGAGGCCTTCCGCACGCGACGCAAAGAATTCGTCCCAGGGAACCCCGTTCGACGAAAAGGACTTCTTCCTGACAGTGGCTCGGCAGGTTCTGGCAGAGCGGAAAGCGCAGTACATCAAGGCACAGCAGATGAAGCAAGGAAAGGGACCTGCACCAGCCTCTTCGGGGGTTGCACCAACCCCTGCGAAGAGCGAGAGTGCGGCACCTCCCGCCACCCCCGCAGCAAAAGCCAGCGACCCTGTTGCCGAGCTTCTGATGCGGGCCAAGGGCGGGGCAAAGTAACCCGAACCCGCCTTCGCAAGGCTTCCGCCAGCTCGCCATGGACATCTACGCCGATCTCGACGCGATCGAGAAATCCCCCTCGTTTTCCGCAATGCCGCCGGACGACCGCACCACCGTCCTCAACGAGTGGGCCAAGGGTTCTCACCTGCCCCCCGAAGATCAGGCCCCTTTCCAGCAGGCCGCGAGCTCGGTGCTCAGTGAACGGAACTCTCAGCTCCGTGCCCGGATGCCCGTGGACCCTGCGACGGGCTCCCTGAAAGATCCTCCCGTCTCCTTGGGCACCATCGTCAACTCTCCCGTGTGGCAGGCTTCCCCAAAGGAAGATCGCGCCGCCATCATGTCCCAGTGGACGGCTGAGACGTCTGAAGCCCTGAGCCGCGCAGCCCTGCGCAAGGAGGACGCGCTCTCGGCCTACGCGCAGGTGCTCCAGGGCTCGTCCCTCGCTGCAGCCGAAACCCCTGAAGAGGCGGCCAAGGCGGCAGATGCCGAGTACCTGAAGGAATCGGCGGCCGATGCCGCGGCCCTCAAGGTCAAGGGGTTCAAGATGGGGAGGCTCAAGGCAGACCCGAACGAAGAGGGCGAGGGCCGGTTCACTGTCAGCCCGAATCTTGCCCTTGGAACCTTCGAAGCATATTCCAAGGCCATTGATTCCGATGCTTCAGCATCCCCCGTGGAGAAGCTGCGAGCGAAAGCCCTGTACGACAACAACCGGGCCGCTGCGCTCGGTGAGCTCGTGAAGACGACACAGAATGCTGTGTCCGGGTTCCGTATCGATTGGAAGAATGCGATCCCGTCGCTGTCCCCCGCAGGGCCTACCAAGATCGACACAGTCACCATCGCCGGCAAGGAAGTGGACTGGGATCAGGTCAACGAGATCGCCGTCACGAAGCAGCGCATCGCCAACTACGCCGAAAAGGGGGCGAGCCAGGAAGCCCTGTTCTCTGACAACCCTGCCGTGCGCAAGGAAGCCGAGATCCGTGCAGCGAAGCAACTCGCCACCCACGTCCTGCCAGCCATTGGCGCCGATGATGTGGCCAAACGCATCCTCGAGAATCCAGAGTCCCCTGAAGCCAAGGCCCTTGTTGAACAGCAGCGGGACGTTCTGAAGCAGTCCCTTTGGGTCCCGATGAAGGGGCTCAAAGACAACGCGTTCGAGAAGGTCCGCGTGCTGTCGGACGGCTCGGCCGCCATCAATCCAGCCTGGGCCCTGACAAATCCCCAGGACGCCGAAGCCGTGGCCAAGGCGCAGGGTGTTTCGAAGGGGCTCGGCCGAATTCAGGAACAGGTCACCGAGACCGCCCGTAAAGGGGCCGAGAACCTCATCGCGTTTGCCGAGTGGGAGGATGGCGCAGAAAGCGTCAGCACATGGTCGGCCATTGTTGCCCCATCCATTGCCGTAGCCCGGAGGACATTCGGCCGGGCGCTTCCCGCCAAGTTCGCCAAGTTCATCGCCGACAAGAAACAGGCAGGGATCACAGACCCACTGACCATTGTCCAAGCCTACGAGAAGGAGTTCGGGACGATGGACAGCGCCCAGATCGGATTTTCGCAGGCGGGCTCTCAGGTCAAGCAGATCGGAGGAGGTATCGCCGGCATCCTGTCATTGGCGGGAAGTGACTCTCTGGCCAAGCTCGCCGGCGACATCATGAAGGACACTGCCAGGGAGCAGCAACTCCAGGAGCAACTGACGGGGCCCAACTCCGGTATCTACAGCTCTGCCGTCCAGTCCATTGCAACCGAACTCCCGTTCATGGCGGGCGGTGTCGTGGCCGGGAGACTGGCAGCAGGGGCCCGGACGGTGGCGGGTGTGGCGGCCCAGAAGACCTTAGTGGCCAACGCCATGCGTACAGCCTCTGTCGTGTCGAAGGAAGCCCTCGAGGCCTCCATGGCAGAGGCGGCAAAGGCGGGGTCCAACATCCTGCGGGCGTACGGTGCAGCGCAAGCCTCCCGTTCGTTCGGCGGCATGTACCAGTCGGCCTACCTGACGCAGAAGGAGACGGCGCTGCGCCTGGGTAAGACCGAGGAGGAAGCCGATCGCTCCGCCCGTCTCGGTGCCGTTGTTCCTGCCATCGCCGCCGGTGCCGGGACATACATGCTCATGAAGGCGTTCCCGGGAGGGACTGAAGCCGCCCTTGAGCGCATGGCTACCAACATGCCCCTCAAGGAAGTCGTCAGCCGGGTAGGGAAGACCAATCTGCTCAACGCCCTGAAGGACCGGAAGATCGTGCAGGCCACCGCCGATCTCCTCAGGAAGCACTTCCCAGCCCCTGCGGCCAAGCGCGCAGGCCTCGTGACCATTGCCGGGATGCTCGATGAAGGGGCGGAGGAAATGGCGGACGAACTTCTCCAGAGCGCCATCACTAACGTATTTGACGAGACGATCACGCTCCAGAAGTCGCTGGAGAATGCCGCCCACGCCGGGGCCCTCGGTGCCTGGATGGGAGCAGTCTCGTCCTCGATGGCCAACGTCTGGGATCAGCGGCAGAAGGCTGCCGAGTGGGTCACTGCCAAGTTCAAAGCCAAGCCTCTTGGAACTCAGTCTCAGGCGGCCACGGACAAGCTGCGATCGGAAGGAGACACCGAAACGGCCGATGCGCTGGAGGAAGTGGTGCTGCAGTCGGCCCCACTTAGCCAGGCGCTGAAAGCCATCCCTGCGGGCACCGTGTTCACTCAACCGGAAGCAGGATCCGACCTCGACGGCCTTGTGCATGTGGTCCCCGACGGGGCCGACGCCAACACGGTGCTTGAAGAGATCCGCACTTCCCTTGACGGGGTCGAAGGCGTCGATGTGTCCCTGGTCGACGGGAACAAACGTGTGCTTCTGCGGGATACGACCGATCCTACGCTGGGGATGACGGTGCTCGAGAAAAAGAAATCCTGGGCGGACACGGCCCGCGGGAAAATGGACGCCGAAGCCGCTGGCGGTCCTAACGTAACCGAAGAGGCCAAGGCCCTGGCCGAAACGCGTCAGGCGGAGTACCTGAGCAGCGGGCGGATGGTGGCCGAGGAAGCCAAGAAACTCGGGGAGCTGGACCCCAAGTTCGCGAATCCCACGGAGGGAACGCCTTTGGCGCAACTGGCGAACATGTCCCGGGGAGAGGGCGTTCTCGGAAGGGCGGTCAAGGGGACAACGTCCAGGAAGCCCGTAACTACCGCGGCGGGGGTCGAACCCTATCTGAAGGATCGCGTTGCCCGGAAGCAGAAGGCGCTGGACACCGCCAAGTCTACTAACAAGCCCCTGGACAAAATCGAGGATGCTGAAACCGCGTTGAAAGCCGCCCAGGCCGATCTGGCGGCGTGGACGGATCCGGCCAACAAGGACTTCCAGGAGTTTGCTTTGCAGCGCGCCACCGCTCAGGTCAACGTCAGGACCGCTCAGAAGATCCAGGACGACATTCTCCAGCAGTATGGAGATCCTGAAGAGTACAGCCGTTTGTTCGGGCCGAAGAAGGACAAGGCCCCTGCTGCGCCTGCGCCTGCTGCTGGTTCTACGCCTACGCCTACGCCTACGCCTACGGCGGCCCCTGCTCCCGCCCCTACGCCTGCGCCTGCCGCCCCGCGTCCAGAGGTCAAGGAAGCCGACATCCTGGCTGCCCTGATGGAGGCCGCCAAGAATGTGCCCGGGTACGCAGAGGCGTCGGACAAAGCGAAGGAACTGTTCCATGCCCGCCTCGAGAAAGCCGCGGGTGAGTACGCTGCGCTCTACGACCGGGCATCGACTGCCGCCGATGCCGAGCAGAACCCCGAGAGGAAGAAAGCCCTCGAGGCCCGCCTGACCACCTTTGCTGCGGCCCTTGCAGGACAAGGCAGTGTGTCGGATGCGATCTCCCGGCTCCGCGGCACGTTGAAGGATTCCACGTTTGCGACTCCCACCAACCCACTGCAGGGGTGGATGCTGAAACGTGACGTGGAGGCGACGAAGCCCGAGGAAGAAAAGAAACCCCCCGTCGCCAAGAAGCAAGCCACGGGGAAACGGGACGCCCGAAAGAAAGGGAGCGACGAGAAGAAGGCTGCTGAGCCGCCGAAGGCTGAAGCCGCCCCGGCGCCTGTGGCTGAAACTCCGAAAGCAGAGGCGCCGAAAGAACCGGAGAAGCCCTGGTACGTCAGGTTCCGGGAAGCCCTGAACGATCCCGCCAACGTGGACATTCTGGAGACCAATGAGGTCGACGAATCCTTGCGCTCCAAGGCGCAGAAAGCCGCGCAGAAAGGGAAGGACGTGGCCTGGGATGATCTGGACGCCTACGAGCAGCAGCAAGTGAGCGATGTGATCGCCGGCAAGCGGAAGCGTGGTCGGGCCCCCAGGAACTGGCTCGAGCGTTTCGCCTCCCATGCGGCTACGGATGCCGCGTCGGCCGAAGAAAAACGGGTGTTTGAACTGGTGCGCGAGGAGAACGAAGACGCGCTCCCGTGGCGGATGCTATCGGCCGACGACCAGAACATCATCGCGGCCGTGACGGGTGACGACACGACAGAAGCAAAGACGCCGGGCCACACGGCTATCTGGGCGGCGGTTACTCCCGCCGTTGACGGGCTGGACACGGCGGGGGTGACCGAGTTCAAGGCCCGCGGAGTTCGTGGATCCGGGATCATCGACAAAATCGCCGACGCCGCAGATGCGGAAGAAACCGTGGTCGCGGTGGAGGAGGAAGTTACTGCGGGCCCGGGGGCCAAAGAGGTCCCTCTGTCTCTGGACGATCTGTTGGAAGATGTGGCAGCGGCCCCCAAAAAGGCCAGCGAGTCCACCTCTTTTGCCAGTCGTTTTGTCGACAAGAATGCCAGGGACAAAGGAACCATCCCCGTGGATGTGGCCAATGCCGCGGCGGGCGACGGCGCTCGTACGGCCCTGGCTTTGACCCAGTGGAAGACCGTTCTCTGGTTCCTGCGGCAGTTCGCCAAAGCCAATCCCGGCGAGTACGATACGTCGTCGCCGAAGTACCTGGCGGTAGTGAAGTTCCTCACCGATCTTCTGGAAGGCATGAAGGCCAGCCGCATCGAGAAGAAGCTGTCCGGGCTAGGGATTGAAGCGCTCAAGGATATCGTGTTCGGATCAGAGCCATCCGAGAACGCGCAGGTCATGTCCTGGAGGAAGTACCTCGATTTGCCTTGGTCCCACTTCCGGTCGTCTACCGTGGGGAGCGGCGTAAAGGTGCTGGAAAACAAGCTGGCGGCTGAACGCCGGGCCCGGGCGAACGACCAGAAAGCGTCTGATGCCAGGGGTGTGCTGGAAGGGGACAACACAGGGGGCCGCACCTCCCGCACGGAAACCCGAACCCCCGAAACAAGTGCCGAGGATCAGGCCGCCAATGCGCAGGCGTTCCGTGACGCCGTGCTCGAGATGGGCGGAGACGCGACCGACGGAACATCCATGCTTGAAGCTCTGGCCGGATCGCGTGGCCGCTACCAGGCGGTGGCAAAGATCCTTCTGGCCAGCAAAGTAGCTGCGGGAACGACCGTCCGTGTTGTCGAGGATCCTAACGGCAGCCCGGCCTACTTCTCGACCATAAATGGGAAGCCCGTGATCACCTTCAACCCGCTGGCCAAGTCTGTCCGCGGGGTCAAGGACGATGTGATCCACGAGTTCCTGCACGCCCTTACGGACAAGCTCCTGGGCACGACGCATCCAGACGGGTCACCCCAAGCCAACGCTGTCGCCTCCCTCCTCGACCTCCAGAAGAAAGTCCGAGCCCGGGTGGAAGCGGCCCTCGATTCGTGGAAGGACGTCGTGGGCGAGGGAGAAGTTCCGGGGACCATGCAGCAGTCCATCGAGGCTCACGCTGAATCGACGCCCGAGAGCGTCCAGCGGGAGTTCCTGGCTGGCGACCCCGAGTACAGCCCGGACATGACGGCCGCCGACGTCCTCGAGCTGTACTTCGTCCGGCAGATGGAAGCGTCGCCGATCACCAAGCTCCAGGAGCAGATTTCCGATTTCGAGTATGCCCTGGGCCTGAACGAGGGCGCGGACTTCTATTCGTCCGGCCTCAGCGTCGAGTTCGTGACGCACATGATGACGGATCCATGGTTCATGGATGCCGTGGACTTTGTGGCCTCGGGCAAGGAAGCCAAGCCCCTCAAGGCCTTCGACCGGTTCGTCCGGGCCATCAAGCTCCTCGTCGACCCGTCCCGTTCCTCGCAGGTGCAGTACACCCTCCTGCGCGAGCTCATCGGCGACACGGAGCAGGCGACCAACCCCCGAGGAGTCTCTGTTGTGGCCGGGAAGGCTGCGGAGATGGCGGACAAGGCTCGCGAGTTCTGGGGCGGCAGCGACCGTCGGGCGAATACGAGGACGGTCGGCTACCGTCCTAGCCGACCACGGAGGTTGTCCCAGGAGGAGATTGATATTGCGCGGCAGGAGCAAGCCGCTAAGGAGGAAGAACGCCGTCGGAAGGAATCGGAAGACTGGGAAGCGTTCAAGGCGATGTCCCCGGAGGAGCGGCTCCGCAAGGAAGCGCAGGACCGCGAAGCTTCGGAGCGTGCGTGGGAGCAGTACCAAAAGGACCAGGAACAGGGGCGTGTGCAAAGCCTCAAAGCCGAGGCAGACGCCATCCGGAAGGAAGAGGAGCGTGCTTTGGCTGACGCGCGTGATGCGCTAGCCCGCATGCCCCGTCCCGTCAACCCGCAGGATGCCGAGTACATCGACGCGGCCGTCTCAGGAGACGTGGATCGCGCACGAAGCATTCTGGATTCCGCTGCCCGCTCTAAAGGGTACCCGGACACTGTGTTCCGGGGAAGCGAGATGGACGAACTCACAGCTTACGACCGTCCTGTGTGGGTTGCGGTCAGCCGCTCTCTTGCCGAGTTGTATTCCAAAAGGGTTGGCGGAGAGTCCGGGTATGTGCGCCCGATGTACTTCGACAAAGGGGAATCACTCGAGCTTTGGAAGTTCCGGTACTGGCCTGAGGTCGTCGAGTACATTGCTAGCCGCGGGGCGGTTCCGGCGAAAGTTGAGCGTCTCAAGGAAGAGATCGCCCGCACGTTGTGGCCGAATCAGTTCGACGAAGGCCCTCCTACCTGGGACAATTTTGCGGCCAGATACGACCGCTATCGCGAAGATCGGGGGGAAGACGACGAGGACGGAGGGATGTTGTGGGACCCTGACGGGGGGAACATCCCGTCTTCGTGGATGACCGAAGACCAGGGCGGGCGCACGGCCAACAACCGGGCCCTTGTGGATACCTTGTTCGGCTTTGGGTTTGATTCGATCAGCCAGCTTGAGGGGGCGTATGATCCGGCGGACGGGGCGACGTATGTGGTCAGGGACTCTGCGCGTCTGAAGTCTGCGGACCTTGTCACCTACGACGACGAGGGAAATCCTGTGCTCCCAAGCCAGCGATTCAACGATCAGGTCACCGACATCAGGTACACCCGGACACCTGCCGCCAGGCTCCCTGTATCCCTGCGCCCGGCGCCGGGGTCCTTTGAAGAGGACGCCGTGAACAGCGCATACAATGCCGTGACATCTGGAGCTCCTAACGGTTATACTCTTGCAGACGCTCCCCTCGACGAGATCACGCACCTGCTCAACGCAGACGTCCGTGAAGCCATTGCCGCGGCCGACAGGAAAGAGAAGACCCGCTCGGGTGACACCCTCTCTGCCCTCGAGAACCTTGCCCGCCCCTACGCCTACGCGATTGCTGGCCCTGCCGGCGTTCCGACCGCCCCCGGGACATCCGGCCCCCTCAAAGCATTCTCGCAGACGGGTCTCAGGCTGCGCAGCCGCATTGCTGCCTCCCACGGGTTCCTGACGCCTGCGTCCTTGCCGTATGGTGACAGGATGCACGACATCACGGAAGCCCTGACGACGCTGACCGAGCTCATTGGGCCCGAGCGCACTGTCGCCTACCTCACTGCTGTCGATCCCATGAAGGTCCCTGCCGGTGCCCAGAAAGCCCGTGCACAGATCCACAAGCACCTGCCTCTGGTGTCCAGGCGCACGCTGGCCCGGGTCTTCACAGGCAACACGTTCGCGGACCCTGAGCAGGGCATCGAGTACTCTGTCGCTCCACTGCAAGCTGAGGGTGTGGGTATCGGGCGCTCTGTACTCTGGCACGAGCTCACGGGGGCAAGAGCTGCCCTCGAAGGCTTCAGGGACCGCGAAGCTGTGGCTCTGGTTGAAGGCGGCAAGATCCTGTCGGTGACCCGCGGGACGCTCGAGAAGCCCGCAGAGGCGTCGGATGCAGAGAAGCAGGCGTGGATGACGGAACACGGGGCTGTTGAAGACGGTGGAGTCCTCAAGGTCCGCGACGCCGCCGGCTTTGTTCGGGTAGTCGATGCGCTGTATACCCTGGGAGAAGTGACCTTTGCCGACGGTCCCGGGCTCCTGGCTGAGGGTGACGTGCACGAGGGTGTCCGGTACAACACTCGGCGCGCAGGCATGGGCCGGAAGGCCTTCTTCTCGGTCAAGGGAGCGTTCCTGAACTACGGAAGGTCCATGACGCCCGCGGAGGTGCGCGCCGACTACCACGAGCGATTCCTGGGTATCCGCACGGGAGTTATGGGCATGGTGACCCAGGAAGGGGTCTGGGGGAAAGCCCTCTACAACATCAAGAAGGAGAACGAGGCCGGGCTGGCCGCGGTCTTCACGACTGTCGACCGTTTGGAGCGACACCTGAGCCGGACGAAACAAGGGTTGGCTCCGCAGGTTGTTGCCGATGTCGACATGGTGCTGGGGACCATTGATGACGTGTACGACGAAGCCATGCGCAAAGCTGCCGTGAAGGCGCGCTCCGAAGGGCGCCGGGCTGTCCTGAAGGCAGCGTCGGCGGCGCGCAAGGCAGCTAGTGCTCTTGTCGGGGACGAGCGCAAACTCCGAATCCGAGAAGCCGACAAGGAGCAGAACGACGAGCTTGCCCGCCTCGAAACGGAATACTCGGATGCCATGATTGCGGCGGCCGAAAAGGGAAGGCTTGCGTTCCTTGCCCGCCGAGACCAATCCATCCAGCGCCTCAAGGACGGGAAGTACGACGACGCATTGAAGGCAGCCTTGGCCTTGAGGGGGCATCTGGACAACCTTCAAGGCACCATGACAACCAAGGTCGGGATTGACGAGCGGGTGAAGGCTCACTTCTCGGCCCGTGGCGGAATCCACCTGACTCGGTCCTACCAGATCCATGACGACCCGCACTACGCCCGGTGGATCGGCTCGACCGACCCTGTTGCCGTGGCCAAGCGCCAGGCCGCGTTGAACTGGATCCGGGACAACCGGAAGGAGCGCTTCGCCAAAGAGTTCCTGGCCAAGAACCCGACGGCTGATGCTGCTACCGTTGACGCCTACGCTACGTCTGCCACTGCTTCCATCCCCGAGTACGCCATCCTGTCGGAGCTCGACCAGATCCTCGACAAGCACTCTCGAAAAGGGGGCACAGGGGTCGCAGGAGCCATGAATGCCAGTATCTTCCTCGAGCGATCCGATGTGCCCAAGCCTATCCGCGAGCTCCTCGGGGAATACCGGGATCACACGGCCGCGGCCGTCCGCACCGCCCTGGAGATGGGGATCTACTACGCGAACTACCGGATGTTCGACGACATCAAAACCAAGCTCGAGGAGCACGAAGCGGCCCGGGTGAAACGCGTGGACGACCTGGACAAGAAGGAGCGCTCCAAGGGGTTGACCCCGGAGGAGGCAAAAGAGTTCAACGACCTCAAGGCCACCCGGTTCTTCACCACGGACGACAAGGAAGGCGTCACCCACGGGCTCCTGCAGTTCAGCCCGGACACCCGCGGCCTGCGCTCGTCCGCCTACGGCCCGCTGCAAGGAGGGTATGGCCCTGAGGTTGTCGTTCGGGCGATTCAGGAGCTCAATGAAGCCAGGAACTCGAACCTTGCGTTCGACCTCTACGCCAAGTTCCTGGGCCAGGTGATGGCGGCGGTGACGACGCGGAACCTGCGAGGACAAGCTCGGAACTTTGCTGCTTCGCTTCTGTACGTCCCTGCTTCCGGCATGATGAGCTTGGCGCTTCCCGTTATTAGGGCCAACGACACTGATCTCCCGGGCCTCGCAGGAAAGGTCGTGAAGAAGTTCGGTGCGTTCGGCGGCCGGCGGCTCAAGGAGCGCATCGCCGCTGTCGGAGAGCGCGAGGCTTTCGATGAGTTCTTCCAGCTCTACGCTTCGGCGGGAATCATCGGTGGCTCCGAGCGCGCAGCCATCATGGAGGACATGCGCAAGATGGCCGGGCTCGACAGCGACGCGATGCTGCAGCAAGCCATGGAGCGGCACTTCAAAAAGTTTTCTGCCCTGCCTGTGGGGGTGGCTAACGCCGCTACGGCCCTCAAGAACCTCGACAAGTTCGCCGGCGATCTGTACCAGGGGTCTGACGACTACTTCAAGCGGATCATCTTCGACATGACGTACGACAACTACCTGGCGGCGTTCGGTGTGCCGATTTTCAAAGGGAAGGCGGAGTACTCGGACGCGCAGGTCGATCGGATCATCGAGGTCTACGACGGCAAGGGGCTGCTCACGCCTTCGTCGGAGAAGGAGACCGAAAATGACAGGAAAGCCCGGGCGGACCGTCTGATTGTGGCGGCTGCCGCCCAGGCAACATTTGCCAGCATACCCTTCTACAACCGTCTCCCCGAAGGGCTCAACTGGCTCCAGAAGAGCAAGCTCTCGGCCGTGTTTGCCCCTCTGACCAAGTACCCTGCCGCGGTGCTCCAGATGCCGATCCTCCTGACCCGTCAGGCGATGTTCGACATGCAGACGCCCGAGACCCGGATGCTTGGAGTACGCCGGATTGCGTCGACCCTGGCCACGTTCACAATGGCTAGTGCCGTCACGAGCACAGTTGTCAGGGCGATCATCTACGCGCTGTCCATGCTGCCCGGCGGCGACGACAAGCTCGAAGTTCTGGCCCCGTCACTCGTATCGGGAGCCCGGGAGCGGGCGCTCAAGGATCTCGTCACCAATCCGTACTACAAGAACCGGGACTTGTCCCTGATCGCCATGCGCGGGAACAACCCTGTGTGGGTGGATCTTTCCTACCTCAATCCGTTTGCCGTGTACTCGGACATGATGGCCCCGCTCATGAGCTCGCGGTCCCGGGAAACCATGGGCGACTTCCAGGATGCCGTGGCCGAGACGGTTTCGACCGTCCCGAAAATGTTCTTCAGCCCGCAACTGCCGATCCAGGAGATCTACAAGATCGCTTCGGACCCGACGTACGATGCGCAGGAGCGTCGCTCGACCATTGGTCTCGGGCGGGATATTACTGCGGGGCTCGTGAAGATGGCGATCCCACTCACGTTCAAGGACCTTGCGGCAACGGGCGAAGCGTACGGCACCAGTCGCTTCATGCCTCAGCTTCTGTCCACGGGCCTCGGGTTCAAGGTGCAGGAGACCGATGTGGCAGAGGCCCTGCGTTCGTCGCTCGGGAAAGCCGACAAGTTCGAAGCCGAGACCATGGATCAGGTGCGCCGGATGCTTGGTTCCCGGAAGTCGGTGGATCCTGCCGATCTCCGGGCGGCCTACGTCGAGGGGCTCGACAACCGACGGGCGCTGCTTGTGGAACTCGACCGGGCGCGCAAAGCGGCCGCCATGTTCTTCGGAGACGACGCCAAGGCCCGCAGGATCATGTTCGACAGCGGCCGGGGACTCGGGCAGGCAAACGTGAGGGCTTTGCTGGACGGACACATGCGTCAGTGGGACCCGTCAGCCATGACCTGGGAGCGTGCGGCCGAGAGGGGCAAAGACAACGCCGACAACCGGGTCGAGACCATGCGCCGGCTCATGCGCGGCACGCCCGAGCAGATCCCGCTCTACGAGAGCATCGAGGTCAAATGAGGATCTCGCGGTACACTTTGCCGTCACTCGGAAAAGTTCCGATGGCCCCTGACGCCGCGTAGTAATAGCTACCGTTGTTAGGGGCAGGGCGCAGGGGGCTGGAACGGTAGTATCTCCCCAGCGCCCCCGAGTGGGCGTTGGCTTCGACCGTCCCCCACGAAGGAATTGCCGTTCCCATGACTGGATCCCTGACCAGGTATTTGACGTTCCCGGATACAAGCCCTTCAGCGGTCACCCGCATGTGCGACGGAGTGTTGGTCAGCGTCCGCACGTTGGCCGCGCCGAACGGGCTGGGAACGGCTCCATCGATAACGAGCATTGAGGACCAGTCGTAGACGGTGGCGTAGTCGGCCGTGCCGGGGGTGAGTACAGGGAGCTGCGTGCTGGTGACCACCGACCCGCCAGCCGTCATGTCGCTGTCGTAGCCGCCCGTCATGTCCACTCCTCGGAGAAATACGGACTGTCCCTGCGAGTTGGAACCGCGCACCAGAACGCCGATGCGTGTGGCTTCGATGTGGACGTTGTCGATCAGGGTATGGGCTCCTTGAGCCCAGATTCCCGTGTCGACGATGGGACGGGAACCGTCTGTCCGCATGTCGATGGTCCCTGACGTGATGCTTGCAACCGTGGAATACTGCCCGATGGCGATAGGCACTGCGTATCTGTGCATGCCGGCCGTGATCCAGAAATCCTTGATCGAAAGTCCGTTGATGATTGCCTGCTGCGCGGACGTTGTCGGGTGAGAGATCTTTCCGATGCCGTACCCCGAAAAGTTGCTGATCGAGACGTTCCGGATGACGGAGTTCTCTTCGATCCACCCGTAGGTCGAGATTCCGCTGATGAACTTGGTAGGGTTGGCAGCGCATGCGTAGGCTGCATTGAGCCCCAGTCCGCGCACGTTCGCGTTGAACGACTGGGATGTTCCGGGAGATGCACTCCCGATCCAGATCATCGAGGAATGGGAGGCAGTGCCGAAATACCCATCGTCCCGCCAGGTGTCAGCCGTCCACCCGGACGTTGCCACGATGAGCGTGCGCCCGGCGCCCATACCGCGCAGCTCGCAGTTTCGCCCGGCCATGTCGAGCGGGCGGGCGACGTAGTAGGACCCGGCATCGAGCTCGATTGTGTTCCCGGGCATGTTCGGCGGCGTCGTCTGGATCGCGCAGTTGATGCCGATGTCGTCCCGGGACGTTGTGTCCTCGGCTGACGGGTAGGTTGTGAGCCGGGCGTACGCGCCCCACCAGGCAGGGTGCACTACGTCTTTTCGGAAGTTCCCGGTGATCTGGCCGGGCGAGAAGCCAAAGAAAACCTGGCGGTGTTCGCATTCGAGTGTCCCGTCGAACTGAATGGTACCGGCTCCCTGCTGCACAAAACCATGTGCCCCGGTGATGACGGTGTGGCGCTCGGGAATGGTGACAGGTTCGGCAACTGCTATGGACGCCCCCAGAGTTATCCGTGTAGCCGGCGTTCGGGCGAGGGCTGTCCGGAATGCGCTGTATGTCCGGACGGTGTAGGCGGGAGTGGATGCCATGGCGCCCTTACAGTACAGGGGCAACAAGTGCGGGACAACCCGAATTATAGGGTTGCCATACCCCGGGGAAGAGGCACACTGTGCGCACGCATAACCCCACCATGGAAGCCCACGTACTGCGCATCGTTTCAAGGGGTAAAACCCCGGCGGCCGGAAGGCTCGAACACCTTCCCAAGCTCTGGCTCCATGCACCCGTGCGCTTCGAGCTCGCCTGCGCGGCCCCCGAGGACACGGAAGCGGCGCTCGACGACACGCCGACGTACTCGATCTCGATTCATTCTCTCGATGCTTCGCGCAACCCTGTCGACTCCCCCCTCGTCTGGTACGCTGAAGTCGATGCCGAAGGCAACACGGACAAGAGCAAAGGACCGCACGCTGTATTCGAACTGAGCGCCGCGGACATTGCTAACGTAACAGAGGCCGGGGAGTACTGGCTCGCGTTTCATGCGTACTCCGGCGGCGAGCGGATTGTCAGGGCTGCCGGCTACCTCACGTTCACCGACGACGGTTTCCCGACCGACCCTCCTACGCCTACTCCGCCCGGAACCGTCTACCTGACTCAGGCTGCAGGGGACGCGAGGTACGTGCGGGATCCGGGGACCGTCGCAGACAACCGTCTCGTGCGCTGGGATGGGGTCTCAGGGAACCAGGTTCAGAGCTCCTTGGTGACAGTCGATGACTCCGGAAACGTGTCGACCCCCGGGACCCTTACGGTAGGCAGCATCACCGCTACGGGAGGGATTTCAGCCAGCACGCTTCAGGTGTTTGGCACTACGCGGCAAGTCGATTTATTCGCGGAGAACCTGACTCAAGACCGAACTTTTGAATTTCCCGACACGCCTTCCGGAGTTCTAGCCGCGACGGCCAATGTCAACGGAGCTCCAGATCGCTTGGAGCTCTACGCAAAGTGCGATGAGGTTGGAGGCGTGACGCTGGGGCAGGCCGTCTACATCTACGGGGCGAACGGCGGGAACAAACTCATTCGCAAAGCCATCGCCTCGGGAGAGTCCACGAGTACGAAGACCATCGGCATTGTGTCTCAGGCTTTGGGCCACAATGCGTTCGGGTACGTGGTGACCGAAGGGCCGGTGGCGGTTTCTCTGGCTAAAGGTCCTGCAGTGGAAGGCGACCCTGTGTGGCTGTCCCCCTCGACTGCCGGGGGTGTTGTCTTCGGCCTGGCGAACAAGCCGTCTGCTCCCAACCACATGGTTTTCATGGGTTACGTGACAAGGATCACAGGGGCCAACGTCACGGAGATTTTCGTCAAGGTTCAGAATGGATTCGAGCTCGAAGAGCTCCACAACGTCGCGATCTCAGCCCCGTCCACAGGGCACGTACTGACATGGAACGGGACGCTCTGGGTCAATGCCGCACCTTCGGGCGGAGGAGGGGGCGGCGGGTCAGTTACAATCACGGGGAACGACGGGATCGGTGTCGCAGGGAGCCCTGGCACTTCGATCACACTGAGCTTGGGGAACATCACCCCTGATGCGCTGGACGTCACTGGTACGACCGTCCTGCGCGGGGCTGTTACCATGATCCATGCGGGGGACTTGGATATTGCTATTTCTGCCGCAAATCTCGCTGAAGGAGGATCGACGGTGTTTTGGCCGAGTGCCGGTGGTAACCTGGCTATTGTAGCGGGCACAGACGGGGCTATTCTAGCCAGCGACATTACGGACGGAACGACCGTCGGACGCAACATTCTGAAGCTTACGAACCCCGGTGCGATCACGTTTCTGCGGATGAACGCGGACAACACTGTGACTGCACTCAGTGATTCCGGCATGCGAAGCGCTCTCGGGCTCGGGAATGTCGCAACAAGGAATGTGGGGACTTCGTCAGGAACGGCTGCCGCAGGGGATGACTCACGGTTCCACACGGCGGTCACTCTGGATAGCGCCTTGTCCCTTGTGTTCACGCTGACGGGCCAAGCCCTGGGTCCCAGCGCAACGCTCTCGGCTGACGGGCTAGTGTTCTGGGACGAGACTGCCGGGCAGTTCGATGTCATAACTCTTCCAGGAACGACTACAGTATTTCTGCGCGGAGACGGCACGTTTGCGGCGTCAGGAGATGTTACAGGGCCCGCATCGTCCACAGCATTCGCCGTCGCGAGATTCAGCGGGACGGGCGGGAAAACCCTTCTCAATTCCTCCATCGTCATCGACGACGAAACTGCCAGCACTCAGCAGAACGTCGCGATCCGAAATGTCGATTCGGCGGCCAACAGCGCATTTGTTCTAACTCCAAAAGGCACGGGCGCATTGATCGTCGGGCCGAAGCCAGACGGAATGCCCACCGGCGGGAATGCTCGCGGAGCAAACGCAGTGGACATGCAAACCGTCCGCAACGCGGCTGGTCAAGTTGCTGGCGCTCCAGGGTCTTTTATTGCGGGAGGCGGCAGAAACACCACGTCGGGCGGAGCTGGTCAAGAATACTCGTTCGTTGGTGGCGGGTTTCAGAACACCGTTTCCGGATATTCTGCTGCCGTGTTTGGTGCCGGATGCACAGCCAGCGGGAGTAGGTCGTTTGCAGCAGGTCAGAGTTCAACGGCAAGTGGAATCATTAGCACTGCGTTTGGCGCGTCCACTGCATCAACGACGCACTCTTTTTCTATTGGGAATGCGTCGCTCGCCAACCGCCTGTCTTCATTTGCTCACTCAGGGGGTAGCTTTTCGACCTCCGGGGACGCTCAACGAATGTCAGTCCCCATGCGATGTCAAACGACCGACGCGACGCCTCTTGATTTGACAATTAACGGATCGGCTGCGGCGGCAGATGGCGTTATTACCTCATCGAATCGCCTGATTCTTCTCAACAACCAGACGTGCATGGTGGAGGTTCAGGTTGTTGCCAGAAGTGCAGCCGGGGCTGATGTTGCCGGTTTCCGTCGAAATGCGGTGATTTCTCGCAACGCCAACGCCGCGTCCACCGCAATTACTGGGTTACAGACCATTGGAACAGACATCAAAACCGCCGGGGCAACAGCATGGGATGTTACTCTTGCGGCTGAGACAACCCACGGAAGTCTCCGCGTAATCGCCACGGGGGCTGCTGCTACCAACATCAACTGGTTTGCTGAAGTCCGCATCGTCGAAACAATCCGCACCTAACACATTATGCCCGAGATCCTGCTTCCAACCGTTGACGCGCCCACTGAGGCTGCCGACGAACGCGCCGCCCGCGAGATCCTGCAACGCATGACGCAGGCAGGGATCGACTTCGTCGACAGCCACCAGTGGTGCTTCCAACGCCTGTGGAATTCAGACGACGCGACACCGGAGCAGATTCTAGCAAAGATTGGCTCTCGAGCGCTCGAGCTGTTCCAGCGGGGAGGAGACGGTGTTGCGTTTGTGCTGGGGGTGCACAACGGGCGACCTATTGCAACAATGGACCCCGAGGAGTACACGCCTCCACGCCCCTACACAGTTCACCAGGACGGATCCATCACACTCGACCCCCTATGACTCTCTCCGAAACCATCATCTCCGCCATCCTGCTGATTCTGTCGGGCGCTGTCGGGAAACTCTGGTACGACAACCGCAAGCTCTCGGCGCAGGTGGCCAAGCTTTCGGAAATCCTGGGCATGTTCGACGGGCTCAAGGCGTCGGTCATGTCCTGCCCGGTGCAGGGGTGCATGCTGCGCAGCATTGTTCCTACCGCCTTCGACTACCGGACGCTCAAGGAGCGGGTTGACGCATCCTGATGTTACCCGTACACTCTGCCCCCATGAACCTCAAACCTTTCCTCTCGTCCCGGAAGACTCTGCTCGGTGCCGTGGTTACTTTGCTCGGGGCTACGGCTGCCATCGTCCAGCACCTTCTGATGGTCGCCGACGGCGCTCCGTTGAGCCTCGAAGTTGTGTTTGCCGCGCTCGCCGCTGCTGGCTCGGCCATCACAGGGTTTTTTGCGAAGGATGCTGACAAGACGGGGGTGACCAAGTGAAGGCTTATCTAGCAGTTTCCGCCGTTCTTGTCGCGTTCCCGTCCTGTTCGTCCCTGCCGCCGGGCACCCTACGCCTTGTCCCCGCGAATTTTGCATTCGAGTACACGACCTCGATTGGCGGGATGCCTGTGACGGCCAGACATACGGTTGGAGGGAAGACGGTGGTGTCGGTGGACGGGCGGAGGCCCCTTGGTCAGAAGTAGTGGATTTATTGGTTGACGGACCCCTGCGGCAAAGCCATGATCTTCGGCATGACTGACGACCAGAAAGAGTATGCCGCCTTCATCGACCGTCTGGGGTTGAAGTTTTTCGAAGGGCGGGAGTTTGCAATCTACGCCGACCGTGTCCGCGATGGGGTCAGGAACAGCGTTCCCCCGGAGGCTCTGTGGATGAACATCATCCCGACGCTGATTGTTCTGGACGAAATCCGCCGCCGGGCCAAGACGCCCATCACGGTGCTCTCGGCGTACCGGTCTCCCGCGTACAACCGGGCAGTGGGCGGTGAGCGCGCCAGCTTCCACATGCGGCACATGGCGATCGATTTCAATGCGGCTGGCATGAGCGCCCGGGACCTCTGGACGCATGCGGTAGCCGCCCGGAACAAGAAATACAAGCTCCCCGATAACGCGGGCGAATTCGTATGGCGTGGGGGCATCGGGCAGTACCCGGGCTTCGTTCACATCGACTGCCGAGGTTACAACGCCAACTGGTGACACATGGCCCACGTTTCCAAAGGCAGGATTCTCGATCCCCGGATCTGTGAAACCCCGGGCGCACGCCTGGCGTTTCTGCGGCTGGCGGTCCATGAAGTCCACAAGCCTCTTCCAGTGTCGCAAGACACTCTCTCCCAGATGTCCGGCGTCAGTCACGAAGTGATCCGCCGGTTTGAGCACGGGCGCCAGCGCCCTAAACCGAGAACTCTTGAAGCCCTGTGCGGGGCGCTCAAGGTGCCCGTGTCTCTACTTTCTCTCCCTCAGGACCGCTGGCTCAAGGCAGTCCGGGGGCTCGAAGCACGTATCCTTGTCTCCGGGCGCAAGGATCTCGTGATCCTGCAGCCCGGGAAACCATCGAACACCCCACACCAGATCCCATGAAAGGCAAAAATCCATTCGGCGCCGGCGGCAAAGACAAAGGCAAGGGCAGCAAGACCACGGCCAAAGGCGGCAAGTCCTGTTGCGGCCGCTGCTGACCTGCAGTCCACGAAACGAAAAGAACCCCGAAGAGCCGTAACAAGCTCTTCGGGGTTTTTGTTGTGGTCTGAGAGAGGAAGGGAACACCGGCTCATTTCTACCCGGAGTTCGGGCGCCCGTGAAAGAACCGGTACACAAAACGGACGTATAACTTCAACTACCCTCTACACTCCGGGCATCATAGACGGGGCGCTTGCGCACCTCCGTATGTCGAAACAAGAGCGAAACAACAACGACGACCTCTTGGCGCTGGCCGCGAAGCGATTATGGTGGGAGCATCCGCGCTCTGCAAGCCCTTTCTGCGGCCTCGGCAGCATCGTCCATGGCTTTGTGGACGCGGGTGTAGGCCTCGGGTGTGAGGTCATTGGCTTGTGATAGGAAGGCCGAGAAGAAGGCGTCGAGCATGTCCGACGCCGTTTGCGTGTGGAGGCCGGCGAGCTTGGCGGCCGTGCGCACTTGAGTCGCCCGCGCCCACGCTTCCTCCCAGCGTGTGGCGTTTGATTGGGGGATGGGAGGGTTCATAGCTTCCCCCATTCGTCTCCATTGGGCCCCACGAAAAGCAGGAGCAAGGCCACGGCCCCCGTGAGAAACGGGGCTTCTCGGCTTGCGTTGGGGTCAGTGGCTGTGGCCCAGGAAGCCCACGCCAGAAAGAGCACGCCCGCCGCCCAACTACCTACAACATACCAAGGACACCTTTTCATAGCTTCCTTGCCCTCCTCGTGAGCAGAACAGCCCCGGCAACAGCCAGCAGAACGCCCGGGTTCGAGGGCTCGGGGACGGGGTGCGGAGGCGGGGGAGTAGTGTCTCGGCTATCGGTCCACCATTGCGTCGTCTCCTTGGTGTCCTCCTTCGTCTTGTCCTTGTCCTTCTCCTTCGTCTTCTCCTTGCCCTTGTCCTTGGCTTCCTCGACTCGGGCTGCCTCCTCAGCTCGCTCCCCTTCTTGGGCTACGACGTCGCCCGGATCCGTCAGCAGGAAGCCCAGCGCCAGCAGCACCATCGGGGGCCCGAAGACCTTCGACGCGTAGGGCGAGCGCGCTGAAGCCGAACAGTAGGAGGAGCAGAAGCGTTTCTTCCGCCAGAGGTGTTTCTTGGTGGTGGGTGCGGGGATCATGGGTTCTTCGCAGTATTCACAGGGTTTGGTTTCGTTGAGCCTCCAGTCATCTGAGGGCTTGTGGTAGTTGGTGCATGGGGAGTTTCGCTTACTCATTTGGGGATTCAATGGAGGTGGGTGGTGGAGGTAGGTACCCGGTGACTGCCTCGATGCAAGCCGTACAGTAGGGGCCGGGAGGCATCGAGGGAAAGCTGGATTTCACGACGACCCGAACGGATCTTGTCTTCTTGCAGCGGCGGCACGTCTTCGGGTATTTTGAAGAATGGACTTCGCTCAGGGTTTTCATGGCAGCACTGGATCTGGGGCTTGACCGTGACGCTCCCGGTACTCGATGAGTGCATCGACGTACCAGCCCTCGGCATTCAGGACGGTGACGATCTCCTGCTTTGTTTGTGCGGCTTTCAGTTCCTCAATTCGGGCTCTGCGGTATCGGAGCTGGGCGACGATTTCTTGGTTATTCATGGAGCAAAGGTGCAGAGGTGAAGGAACCACCAGATCCAGAGGACCGTGGCAATGGTTCCAAGGACGATGGACCAGGGTTTTGTCATGGGCTTTCAGTGGCGGTGCGTTCGACTTCCTGGATCTGTGTGGGGGCTGGATTCAGCTGGCAGTAATGCTCTGCCTGCTCCCGGGTCTCGAAGACGCCAGGCCACTTGGCGCCCTCAATCCACACGAGGAAGGCTTTCTGCGGCACCGGCTTCAGGCGCCAGTTGGAGGGCATGGACCTAACGTGTGGCCCGCTGCTAGCTGGTTCCCATCCTCTGGTCTGCAGACATTGAATCTCGCGTCCAGTGTCGGCGGCTTCCTTGTAGAAGGACGCGAGCCATTCGAGTTGTGCTTTGTCAGACTGTTTCATCGGTGGTGTTTTGTTTGGTTGGGTTGTTAGTATCCAAACGCAGCGATTGTGCGTTCGAAGGGTTTGTCGGGCAGTTCACGGACCATCTCGAGCATGGTGCTGGCGATCTCGCGCACTTCATCCTGGGCATTGGGTTTTTTCCGCAGGCTCAGGAAGTGGTGGAAACTGCGCCAATTAAAGCAAATGTCTAGCGTAATCTGATTGCTGTATGGGAGAAAGAAGCGGGCACTCTCCTTCGCCCGTGCCCGCCCGATGACAGGAGTCAATTCCCGCAGGGCATCTTTGTACTCCTGAACCGCTGCGTCGTGGTGTAGCTGAAGCCGGCGTTGCAAAGCTTCGGGCCAGTCGTCAGGGATCAGTGCAGTCGGAGCACCAAGCTCTTTATACCGTGCCGACTCCCCGTTGATCGAAACCCCAATCCTGTGCTTGAGGAGATGGATGTGGGTTGCTGTGTCCACCCGCACCAGGAAGTGCAGGAGGCTCTTTTCAAACGGCGAATGATGTCCTTCTCCACCCAGCATCTTGAGGAGGTCGCCCACTCGAGCACGTTTCCCATCGTCCATGTATCGGCTGGTTGATGTCCATGCCGACAGGGCGTGAATTTCATCGTTTCCATAGTACTTGTTTCCAGTCCATTCTACAGTGTTTTTCATGCGTTGTTGTTTTTGGTTAGATTGAGGACGATGCTCCGAGCTCGCTGGCCCTTTCGAGCCACTGCCGCTTCCATGTCGTGTTGTAGGGGCCTTCCGGCTTCCAGATTTCGACGATGTCGTAGGCGCCGTCTATGAGCGAAACTGCCGAGGCCAAGTCGAGCGCGTGCTTCTTGTGGATCGCTCTGATTTCCAGTCTGGCGCACGCCCACCCGAAGATGCAGGCGCACGTGGACAAGAGAAGGAGGCTTTCAATAAGGGTCATTTGATTTTAGTTAGTGCTGTTCTGTTTGATTTCTCTGGCTTTGGTTCGGGCGATTCTGTACCCGCTGACCACACCCGAGTAATGGGCCGACAGGGCTGCGCTCGTTATGACCTCTTCGTCGGTGTCGAGCAACTTCTCCACGTGGGCGACTGCGCCGTCCATCCACTCGAGCAGCTTGTCGATGGGTTCTTTGGGCTTGGGATCGGGGGTAGTGGATCCCGTCTGTATGGTCGGCACTGTCTCGAGGAGCGTGCAGCGTTTGAAGTGGTTGGGAGGGGTCATGAGTCCCTCCTCTCTGCTTGGGCGATGACGGCTTCCGCTTTGCCGAACGCTTCGCGCCACGTGTACGGGAGTCTGGCAAGCTCTCCGCATCCGTTTGACATCAGCGAAACCATCGTTTTCAACGCATCCAGCAACTCTGCCTTTTCCTGCCTCAGTCGATCAATCTCCGCGGCTGCACGGTCCCCGCTTTCGCGGCACCGCTGGATCACTTCATCACTTCCCTCTGCCGTTTCTGCGTCCGTGATTATTAGCTGCCGGAGTGTCAGGTTCGCCCATTCAAGATTAGCCACCCGGTGCCGCCATGGGTATCTGGCAACGGACCGGTTGGAGCAGAAGTCGGGCACCCACACGCCAGTTTTTGTCAGGCGTTCCAGTTTATGGCCAACCCCGAGCGCGTAGAACAGCGAGGCGATCCGCAAGCACTCATCCTTTCTCAGTGGCTTCAATGGTTCGCCGCTCACTTCGCACCTCCCCCTTTCCGTGCAGCAATCATGGCGTCGGCGTAGGCATATTTTGCCGCCTCCCTTGTCCTACATGATGTGATCATGCTAGTTTCGGGACAAACCCGATAATCCCGGTGTTCCTCGACGTCAACTTCCGTTGCGTGTGCCGCGATCCAGTCGCGGAGGGACATTCCGGGAAATTTAGTCGGCTCCGTGTCTCTGCGGTCTGCCAGCACTTCGCATGGAAAAGCAGGCCCGCCGTCGTCAACAGCTGCGCGGCTCACGCTTCACCTCCTTTCTCCTTCAACCGAGCGATCCGTTCGTCGGCCATCTCTACAGCTAAGCCCACCACGTCCGTCATGGAGCAGTTGCAGAACCCCCAGCCGCTCATGCCGTTGGCTTGGAGAGGGCCGCCTGGATTGGCGCAGAGACCGGCCAGAATGTGCTTGGCTGCGTCTGCGCGGAAGGACTGGCCCGCGGATCCCTTTTGGCAGATGGAGCCATCCGCGTTCCATTTGGTATCGCGAGGGAACGCCCGGCCCCCGTCGTCAACAGCTGCGCGGCTCACGATTCACCTCCTTCATCCACAGCATCGCTCCCATCCGCCATGCCTTCAACAGCACTGAAGTCATGAGCAGGGCCGTCCTTCCAGTCGTCGACCCAGGTCAGTACCTGACCGAATTGAGCGTAGGCGTTCCCTGAACCGTACGTGTGGGTCTCGGTGTTGGAGGTCGTGCTCCCGGGATGGTGAACCGAGACAAAGACGCGCACGGTTTCAAAGTGTTCTCCAAGATCAGATACGGCTTTGCGGACGCGGGCTTCGTTTTCGAAGAAGCCTTCGGGCGGCTGAGGCATGGTGTCGTCAGGGGTATTCATGGTTTGTTTTTGTCGTGTTGGGTGTCTGGGTTTCCTTTGGGGGTGTAAGGGAGCTCAGCCCACGTGAACTCGTACAAGTTCAGCAGCGGGTTGTTCTCCCAGGGGATTGGTCTGAAGCCTGACTTCCAGAAGGCTTCGAATTCTGCGGCGCTCGCGAGCCCTTCCTTCCGGGCGTCGTCGTCAGTGAGCTCGTGCGCCCGCTTTGTGGTGATCTTGGTGACTGTGATCTCGAACCTCGACTGCCAGCGCGCCATGTACATGGGCGTTTTCCATCGGAAGAAGCCGTCGAGCTCATGTGAATCGGGCTTCCCGCAGCGGTAGGGCCCTCCAGCTTGAAAGGCCACGCATTCGGATCCATCGTGGTGGTGCGTCCGCCTCCAGGTCTCCTTGACCCGGAGGCGGTCACCCAGCTCCAGCGGCACCCAACTCTCTCGGCAAAGGACAGCAATCTGGGTCTTGAGTCCTTCAAGCATGGCTTTCACTTCCCGTGTTCTGAAGTGAATGCTGCGGGGCTTGCAGAGGTGGGTGCGGCGTGGAGGCATCGTGTGTGTATGGGTGGTTAGGGTTGTTCCGTTCGGATGTTCTGGAACGTCTCGTCCGGACGCTCAGATCGGAGGGACTTCAAGGCCGCATCGAGATTTTCGTCCCACTCGGAACTGAATCTCTTGAGCATCAGGATCAGGCGCTCGCGGTCTTTTTGCATGCGACGGTAGGCTTCGACTGATGCGTTGTCGGTTCGGTCCCGAGCGGCTTTTTCCGATTCGAGCCACCGGTCCCTGTATTCCTCCACGCGAGCCCGCAAACCCCGCACGGACAGATACCAGCAGAGGAAGCCGAAGGCCCACCCGCAGGCATAACAGACGTTCCAGATGAGATCCGGGGCGTTCATTGCGCACCTCCCACTTCAATCACCACCGCAGCAACAGGGGTACCCCCATCCTCGCCCGTAATGGGCTCACCCCCGTCTTCGCCCGTAATGGGCTCACCTCCGTCCTCGGTAGGCGTTTCCGTACCCGAAGCAAGGACAGCGAGGGACTGGAGGTGCTCGGGCAGGAACTCAGGATCGAGCCCCTCGGCCAGCATGATGCGCACGGCTTCACGGCGCTTGCGCTCGCGGACCTGGTCGGACAGCGCATTGTACGAGGTGGTGTATTCCCGTTTGGCGATGTTGCTGATGCGGCAGTTGGTCGTGTCGCCGTCGAGGTAAACAGGAGGGCCGTCGAGCTCTTCTCCCTTGTGCATGAGCCAGACGGCTGCCGCCATGCTCATGTTGCGGCGCTCCCCGATACTGAGCCGACGGGAGGTGTATTTCCCGTCGGGGGTGGTCATGGTCGTCCCGACTTTGCGGTACATCGTGTTGTTCACATCGTCCCACATGAAGTTGGTCTTGAGGTTTTCGATGTCCTCGGGGGTGAGATGGACCTTGGAATTGCGGGGCTTGCGTGCTTTTTTGGTGGCTTCGATGCTTGTGCTCATGTGCGAGTGTGTTGTTTTGGTGGTTGTTGTTATTTCGTCGTCAGGGGTGTGCTAGAAGGAGGGTTTCGAAAGCCTGCGGAGCTCAATGGCGGCCATCAGGAGGACCAGGAAGCCGATCATTTCGATTGGCGGAATCTCGGAGATGTCGTTGTACAGTCTAATGAGAGAGTCAATCAGTAATTGCAGATATTTCATGGGTTTTTTGTGGGTTGTCGAGGAGACTGATCGCCAGGCCCAGACGCTCTCTCGCTGTTTTGTCCCAGTTGGAGCGGCTTGCCGCCCAGGAGAAATCCCTGCCTGAGAGTTCATTGGTTACCGGGGCCAACATATGGAGAGCTCCGCAGATCGAGTACCATACGGAGGAGTCCTTTGAACCCAGAAGCTTTCCGGCCGCCTCGTCCGAGCAGAGGTTCGTTGGGTTGTAATGTTCGTTGGCTGTGTGCGCGTCCATGGAACCTGAGAGCAGTCCCGTTACAACTACGCGCAGGCACTCAGGAACCTCTGTTTCTACGCACGCACGTTTCAGGGTTTCAAGGAACAGGGCGTCGAGATCAGTGGTCAGATGTGGAGGTCTCATGCAGTCTGTCGAGGAATTGTGTTATGTCAGCAATGCAGGTCCGGCACTGGTCGTCCCAGTACCCGCGGTCGGAATGTCCGTTGCCGGGTTTCTCTTTGATCACCGGGCAGAAGTAATTCATCAGCGTCAAGAGTTCATGGAACAGTGCGGTCGTGCTTGCGCAGCCCAGGCGTCCCAGGAAAAGCTTTTCATGGGCTGCAACGCTATCTATCGCCCCGGACAGCAGACCGACAAGGGTCTCGGATAACACGGAATGGAGGTCGGGGACCTCCGCCAGGATGCGTTTAATCACGGAGAGAACCGACGCATCGACGTCGTTATAGAGGTGTGGGGGTCTCATGGCTTTGGTTGTCCAGCATGTGGTTTGCTTCGGTGAGCGCACGGAACGCCATTCGGTCCCATTCAGACCGGTGTGCGTTTCGGTGGCCCGTATCCATCTCGTCTGAGGTAGGCGCCATATAGTTTATACCGGAATCAATTCGCATCCAGACAGAATCGGGGCTGCGCAGCGGAGGGAAGGTGTCGTACACGTCTTTCAAAGACATACACCCAGTTGCCAGCCCCGCCACTATCTCCCCATACCCTTCGGGGATCGTGTCCCCAGCCTCAATGAGCGCACGTTTCAGAACGCTCAGAAACATGGCGTCGAGTTCAGTGGTCAGGTGTGGGGGTCTCATCGGCAGCGGGTGTTGGGGGACGGTTCAGAAGGTATCGCGCTCGACTAATGTGCGCCTCGGCTTCTCCCTCCCAATAGGTGCGGCTTTCCTCCCAGAACGTGCTTCCTCGAATGTGGGCTGCCTGTTCGGTATCCGTTGGTGCCAGCATGTGGAGGGCGTCGGCGATCTCGCGCCACATACCGTCAAAATCCCAGTCCTGGAGCAGGTCGGGGTTCGCGGGGTTGTACATCTCGTTGACCGTGAAGAGATCCATGGAGCCTGAGAGCAGGCTAACGACAGCTTCCCGCATGCATTCAGGGACTTCGGTCTCGGCGGATGCGCGCTTCAGAAGATCAAAGAATTGAGTATCGAGTTCACTAGCCAGGTGTGGAGGTCTCATCGGCGGCGTCGGCGTTGTTGTTTGGTTTGTTCAGGTCGTGTGCTTGCATCAGCCTTCGTATTTCGCGAACCACTTCGGCGTTTCCATACACGTACACTTGCTCAATGGAGTCTTCTGGGGTGAACGGGGACAGCAGCCACAGGGCTCTAACGAACTGAATTGCCGGCTCCTTTATGTTCGCAGCCCATTCGGGTTCGTATTGGCCGTAATCGCCGTAGTAACCAACGTCCCCGGTCGCCAGAAAGTTGACGACCGGGGGCACCAGATGGTCAGGCACGTATCCCCCTTTTAGAAGATCCCGGGCAAGGGCGAGAAGACGATCAATTTCAATCTGCTCGTGCGTTGTGTAGACAGGCATTATCTCGAAGCAGCGGCGATGAGTTTCGTGACGTCGATAACATCACCGAAGGGATACTTGACCTCAGGGCCGAAGTGGATCCAGACGACAGGATACTCGGGAGCCGTCGCGGGGAAGGGAGTGCAGCCGTCGGTGAAGCACACGAGCAGCTTCGCGTCATCGGCATGCTTGGCAACCCAGGTGAAGCCTGATGTGAGGTCGGTACCACCGCGCCCCTTGAACTCGCGGGAACAACGATCCCCGGGAAGGAGCTCCTCGGCAGCGACGACTTCGGTATCGACATCGAGTACCACGAACCGGCGTGCATTGAGCCGGGCAACAGAGTCCTCGACCACGGAGATCACGGCCTCGGCTTCCTTGGTGGAGACAGATCCCGAGGTATCTTTGATGAACACGATGGTCCCCGCGGCAAACTCCGTGTCGTCGGGGATGACGAGGTCGTGGGAGGCAAGGTACCGGCGGTCGGTGCGCTGGCCCCAGTCGGTCTGGATGAGTTCAGTTAAGACCCGCTCGAAGACGTCGTCCAGCGTGATAGGAGGACGCATGAAGGACTCGAGCTTCTCGACGAACCCGCCGCTGCCCATGCCCTGCATCCGGGCAGCGTTGACCGTGTTGGCCCGGACCTCGTTCCACTTGCGTCGGAGATCCTCGGCATCTTCGGGGTTGGCCGCAGGTACGAACTCACCGCAGCTGGAGGCCTGGTGCCCGGAGTTGTATGGGTCGGCGGGGTTGAATCCGTCGCCTTGTTCGTCGCCCTCATCGCCTTCGCCTTCGCCTTCACCTTCGCCCTCACCCTCTCCTTCGCCGTCGCTTTTCTTCCCCTTCTGCTTCTTCCCGCGCTTTTGCTGCTCCTCCTCGGCTTTCTTGATCAGATCATCGGCGATGCGCTCGGCGGCCAGTGCTTTGTAGTTGGTGCCCTGGATCGTGTCACTGATGGTCCCGGTGATGGCTTCGAGAGCACCGGCGCCGGCAACCGTCCTCGAATACTCATCGAACATGTTGTTGATTTCGAAATCCGTGGCGATGTTCGCAGTGCGTGGATCGTACTCGCGCATCCGGGAAAGGTGCTCCATGAGCGGGTGGAAGATCTCGTGAAGGATCAGATACATCCGTTGAAGGTCGTTGGGAAGCTCGGTGAAGAACACGGGATTGATGACGACCTTGCGGCCGTTGGTGTAGGCAGTCGGGCACGGGAGGTACCGGCCCGTCTTCTCCATCTCCTGCCGCGGGTCCCACATTTCCCAGTCGAGGGCGAGGGCAGAAGGCATCAGGAGCGGGTGGTTGTGCGTCATGCGCACGAAGGCCGCGGAGATGGCGGAGGCGGCGAGGGGCAGGGCCGCATCGAGCTTGGCGTCGTACGCTTTGAAGGCGGCGTCGCGTTCTTCGGGCGTGTGGAACTTAGCTTTGGCGGATGGTGGGTTCATGGGTTATGTGTTGTTTAGGTTAGAGATAGCGGACAGTGCGGAGGTCGATCTTTTTCTCGCGGATCCTGCGGCGGCGGCGCCGCCGATGGCGTGGGGGAGAAAAAGGAGGACGGGAGGAAAGGGTCACGAGCACCCATGCAAGGGCGCCGAGGCAGCCGAGGGAGAGTAGGATGTGCATGGGTGCTCGTGTATGTGTTCGGGGTAGTGGGGCTATAGAGAGGGGGATCAGACGGTGGCGGACTTCGCTGCCTTAGTAGCTTTCTTGGCAGCGGGCGCAGGCGTGGAAGATGCAGCCGTCATCACGGCACGGGACCGGTCAGTGAGCTCGTGCCACGCTTTGAACCCGAACACCTTGTGGGACTTGGCCGACGCCTTGAGGAGGAAGACTTCGAAGGCAGTGATGCCACCGTCGGCAGGCTTCATCGACGCGGGCGTGAGACGCCGGCAGAGAGTCACACACTTGGTGAACAGGTCCTCGTTCTTCGTGGCGTAGGACACGCAGCGTGCAGCCACACCCCACTTGACGGAAGGCGACTCGGGCAGCGCGCACGTCTCGGCGTTGGCGATCATGTCCTCGATGTTTCCTGCCTCCACGCTCATGCGCACGAACTCGCTGAACTTCGTGCCGGCGACAGCCCCGATGTTGCCCGCGCAGAGAACAGGGAACAGGCGATCGGACAGCATGGCCCGGTCGTCCGTGCCGTACTGCTGCGTCAGCAGCGCAGCCAGCTTGAACATCGAGCGTGCCGAGTCCAGGGGCTCCTCGCCATTCCACGACGCCAGATCCGTCGTCCACATGCCACCCTCACCGGTGGCAGCATAGGCGCGCAGGTAGGCGATGACCCACGGGTTGGCATTCTGCTCGGTGAAGAAGTCGATGATCGCATTGGACTCGGGGGCGACCGAATAGATGGCGAACCGGTCGGCAACAGAGGCAGTGAGCTTGTTGGACCCGGACTTCATGGCTGATGTGTTCCCGGCGGCCACGACAAAGACGTCGTCGAAAAGCTTGTTGTCGCCGATGCGGCGTTCGTTGACGAGCTGCAGGCACATGTTGAACACCTGGATGCTGGCGTTGGTGATTTCGTCAATGAACAACAGGGGCTTGAGGCCGCCCGACTCCGGATGGTCAGCGTAGTTGCCGGGCCCGAAGGGCAATTCTGCGGACGGGAGGAAGCGCATGACCTGAGCTTCGCGGTCGGGAACACCGAACCCCTTGAGATCCTGTGGGGTATAGTGCGGGGCCATGAACGAGAAGACCTTGTAGCCGTTGGCCGCGGCCCACGCGTGCATCTGTTCTGTCTTGGACGAGCCGGGCAGTCCGAGGAACAACACAGGCTTGGCGCCGGGCGACTGGGCGTGGGACGTGAGGATCCGGGGCATGTCGGCAGGGGACACGGATGCAGTGCGGGAGGTGGAGGAGATGATGTTGGATTTCATATACTTTGGCTTTGTTGTTATGTGTTGTTTTGGTTGTTGTTATTTCGTCGTCAGGGGTGTGCTAGAAACTGATGCGATTGCATTGCCGAGTTCGTGCAGCGTATTGTACTCGCTGTGTCCTCTCAGAAGCAGGCATTGGATGGACCGGGCGGCCCAGTAATCCACGGAGTTACTGCCGTAGCCACCTAGCGATCTGTACCGTTCCCGGGTCACCTCTACACCCATCAGGGCATCGGTCACAAAGGCAATACGCTCGCTGCTCGTCATCAGAGGCAGGGCACGGCGCAGGAGGTCGAGGTGCTCGGGAGTCAAGGAGGGTTCAGGGTTCATAGCGTTCAAGTGCGTCTTCTAGCGCTTCCGCAGGATCGTACGCGGCTCCGTTCCCGCACATTACGACCTGCAGAAGTCGGACGGCCCAGTAGTCAAGTCTAGGACGGTTCCAGTTGCCCGGGAGGTCGGAAGGAGCCGCCCCGCCCAATCCGCTGACGACGATGTCGATTGCCTCAGGCCGCGTCATATGGGGCAGGGCACGGCGCAGGAGTTTAATGTGGGACTCCGTGAGTTGAGATGGGGTGGACGGTGGGATCATGGCTGGGAAACTACTGGGGCTTGACGTCTGCGTTTCCGTACTTCCACCCACTCCGGGATCTGGCGCGTACGGACATTGATCCCGCTGAGCTCGGAGTCGTCGTACCTCGCCAGGAATTCAGCGTCGGTGATTTCGGATCGCATGATCACATCCCTCAGCAACCGGCCGACCTGCCAGTGAATGCCCGCCATCTGCGCGGTATGCAGCCCCCGTATGATGAACCGGGACTTGTGATCGATATGCCCGGTCATGAGGATCTCGGCGACGAGGGTCTTGAGCACTTTGTGCCTGATGTACGGGAACGCCAGCTTCAGGGAATCAATGACTTTGGGGATGGTTATGGGAATGGGCGGAGGAGGAAAGGAGCTCATGGGTGTTGCGTGGAATTGTTGAAGCGTTCTTGCAGGCTCCTCAGGTTTCTCGCGAAGATGGTATCGGGCTCCGTGTCGAAGTTCTCTCGTTGGCTCGGTGACATGGAATCGCGAATAATCCACCACGCTACAACAAAGCCTACCTGTCGGTGCACGTCTTTCATGCGCTTCGGTTTCACGCCCTGCTTGAAAGCCAGTCGGTCTTTCCTAGCCAGCTGCCCTACCATCAGGATAGTCAGAACGGATGCTTTCAGCTGCTTGTGTTTGATGTGCTTGAGCGCAGGTTTGAGGACATCAATGATTTCTTCGGGGAATACAGTTGGCGGGCGGATTGGTTTAGCCGCCGGTGGAGACAGGGGCGAGTAGTAGCTCATGGGTGATGCGAGGAATTGTTGAAGCGGTCAAGCATTGCCTTCAGGTAGCGAGTTAGCTCGGCTTGTGGGAGGGGCCAGACGGCAGACGATATGGCCCACCAGGCAGCAAAGTCCGGGCCGTCGGCGGGGAGGTGCCAGAGTGTTCGGTGGATGGTTGGTGAGACGACTGCGCGCCCCGTGGACAGTGCCTCGACGACGGCAGTCGCCAGCGCGGGGATTGTCACACGGGGCGCGACAACCCGCAGGACCGCAAGGGCCTCGGGCGTCAGGAGAGGGGGCATGGACGCGGGGTTACTTGATGACGAAACCGGACGCGTCCTTCTTGCCCCATACCCCCTTAGGTGTCAGCCCGAAGATAACACCCTTCGGTCGCAGGAACGTCAGGTCGTCCTGATCACCATCTATGACAGGAAACCCCCAGTAGGTGGCCGGGCGCTTGCCTGCGAAGACAGCCGCGACATTGCCTCCCGATTCCAGGAACGAGATACAGAGCCGGTGGTTCGTGGCCTGTTCGGATCGACTGAACGTGAGGTGGTAGTTGTCAGGTAACTCACCAGCAAGGAACGCCGTCATGCGGCCGGGGTCCTTGGTGTAGTCATACACCTGAAGATCAGGGAACTCATCGAAGAGCGTGGACCCCGTCGACGTGCGCACCTTTGCCCAGTGCACGTCGGAAGTCAGGTTGGGGCGGAGCGCTGGGATGAGATGGTGCTTGGCTGCCTTGCGCGTGAACGCTCTGATCTCCCGTACCAGCTTGTCCATAAACTGGCGGGTGTGTGTACTGAAGTACCGGGTGCGGGCGATGCGTGCGATCTGCGTATTGCTGAAGGCACCGTGTCCTGCTTTATCCAGGCAGGCCCGGATGCACCCGGGAGAGGCGTGGAAGCACATGTTCTTGCCCGACGCCTTGTGCGGCGACAGGTGGATCCCTGCGGTCAGGTAGCCCTGCGCCAGGCCCTTGGTGATCTTGGCGTTGGCAGCAGTGAGCAGGTCGCGCAGGCCGGCGACGTAGGCCTTGTATGCCTTGTCGATGGCTGCGTCGTTGGAGGAGGAGGAGGAGTTGGGAGGTTTCATGTGTTGTTATGGGAGGTTTCTTCTTGTATTACTTTCTTGACTCTCGCCAGATTATGTTTCATTTCAGCGAGATTGGATAAAAAGACGTCGTTACGGCTGACGTCGAGGGCCAGCAAAGCGTACCGGAGATCTCCCATAAGGCGCGCTTCGTACAGGTGAGCCACCGCAGGGAAACCTACAGGGATATGTGATAGCGAGCCCGTCGACAAGTACTCGGAGTAACGGTCGTATACCGATGGATGCAGGCCGGGAGTAGCGAGCACCTTCCGCACCTGCTTAATAAGCTGTGCTTCGAGGATCTTGCGTGTCATACCTGTTGGAGCAGAGTTTTTGATAGTCGAGGGAAGAGGACAATAAATCCTTCAGTTTGCCCATACATCGCGCCCCTTCCCTCAAGGAACCCGTGGCGATCGAGGAAACGGCATCCTGCAGCCGCAAGCGCATCCCCCTGCCGTTGTGCATATCAAGCTGCCCTCCCTTATCATCCTCGTTCACTACACGTACGTTTACCACCCCAGTCGCCAGGTACTCGGAGAAGCAGTCATAGATCACAGGATGCAGGCCGGGGGTTATGAGAACTTCTCTCACAAGAGCCAGCAGGGAGGATTCAAGTTCTTCGCGGTTCATGGTTTTGAAGTTCTTTATCCAGGGAGCGGGCGTACGTGTCGATGTAGCCGGAAGCGATCTCCGACGGATACCTATGGTTATATGTTATCCAGTAACAGAAACGCACAACAATGTCGTCGAGAAAAGGTTGGGTCGGCATAGTGTCATGGACCACATGTTCAAGACCCTCCGCAAGGAAAGCCACGATTTCATCCACCACCCATGCCTGCTCGATGAATGGAAGGGCACGGCGCAGGAGTTCAATGTGATGCTCGGGTGTCATCGTCGTCGCCGTCGGTGTCGTCTTGTGGAGGGGGAAGGAGCCGCAGCATACTTTTGATGCATTCATCGAGAGAAAGTATCTCCCCGGGAGAAGTAATATTGGCCAGGAAATGGACTGCATACCGCTCATGTAGCCGGTCTACCCCCGGCATCATGTCCTCGCACTCCGAACTAGAGGGGGTTTGTCCGGTCGCAAGGAAATCCACAACGGCGTCCCGCACCGCGTCAGTAGTTATGGCCGGAAGTGCCCGGCGAAGGGCGTCAAGGTGCTCGGGTTTCATGGGTGTCATCGGTCTCAGTAACGTAGGCATAGAGCCAGCCAATGCATTCTGTAACCCCCAACACACTGGCACCATTCACCGCGCTTGGACTGAGGAAATGTACCACATACCGCTCGTGCATTTTGTCAATTCCGGGCATCATTGCGTTGGTGTCCGTAATGGCGGGTCTGGCCCCAGTCATGAGGAATTCAAGAAGAGCCTCGCGGACTGCGTCAGTAGTTATGGTCGGAAGTACCCGGCGAAGTACTTCAATGTGGTGCTCGGGATTCATATGCGTCGGGGATTGCCGGGAGGGATTGTGTTGTGGCGCAAGTACGCGTGAAGGTTTCGCGTGTACTTCCGGATGTAGGCTCCCTTACGCCCTATGTCATCGGGCACGCGTGTGGTTAGCCAGTACACGAGCCTTGCGGCGGAATGGTTGACCCCGTAGACTCTCCAGTGATTCGGTGGGGCGTGGTCCCCTGCAATGAACCCGACAACGATGTCCACCGTAGTCTCGTCCGTGAGATGGGGGAGTATCTGTCGTAGCAGCTCGACATGGTCTCTAGCTTTAGGCATCGTCGTCGTTCGTTTCTTCATGGTTTTGGCTAGTGGCACTCAGGACAAGGCTGCGCATGCGGATGTACCTGGATACTTTGTCGTCGAGCTCATCGAGGAAATGACCGGCTTGTATGCGGGTTGTATGCAGCGCCACTCCGTTCCTGAGGAACCCTCGGAGATTTCCGCCATCCGACAAAGGAAGCAACGGGCGGATAGCGGGCAACTCTCTCCCCATCAGGTACTCGGCGTAGAACTCACGGACAACAGGATGCACGACGTCCGACGTCACGACTCTCCTTACTATTTCAAGCAGCCGGGTGTGTTGTTCAGGGGTCATACGTGTTCAGATTTTGCCGTCGTCTGCCGATGGTGGAGGTGAAGGCATGTATGACAGGAGCCAGTTCCACATCGCCTGCGCCTCGTCTTCAAGGTGCATGACGTCAGTGTTGCCGGCGCGCACGAGGTCTATTAAGTCGAGGACCCGCTCAAGATCGCCCACAGTGAAGGGTACAGGCTGCATGCGGCGGAACTCATTGCGTTTCGCCTCGGCCCAGGTAGTGGATTCAACAGAAGGCGGGAGCACACGGATCTCGCAATCCGGGGTTCCCGGTGCCCGGGTAGCTGAATTGATTGTGGTCTCGAGAGTACAGGCACAGTTGAGGCAGACTTTCCTCTCGAGGAGTACGCCATTTTTGAGCCCGAACACCCCGGGGTTGGCTTCGTGGCCCCCGACAATGTGGATGGGAGCCCAAAGGTCGTGGCCCTCGCCGTTGCATTCGCCCTCTCCCCTTGCCGAAGGTTCCGAGCAACGAGGTACTTCGTCGGAGAGCAGGACTTCGAGCAGGACCTCTACAGCGTCCTCAGGAGGGTCGTACTCGTGGCCTTCGACAATGAACGAGATGCGGGCTTTGGCGTTACCATCCTGAATGAGATGAAGCCCGGCATGCTCAGGCAGGGCTGCGCGCAACAGGTCAAACCAACGGAGATCTTGGACATGCTCGTACAGGAACTCGACGTAGCCTTCAACACCGCCATCGTCTGTCTCCCCGAAATCCTCTGGGTCAAAGCCAAACCCACGAACGATCTCCAGCATGCCGTCCATCGTGGTGCGGCTGGTGTAATCGAGGGTCAGGGAGCCTGTGATTCGTCGGCGGATGGCGTAGGTGCCGTTGGTCGAAGGAGGGTACAGAGCGAGGGCGATCTGACGGAGCTCAGAGTAGGCCTTCTCTCGGGCCACGAAGTCATTCGGGGCGTCGAAGCAGCAGGCGTGGCCGGTGGCGGTGGTGGCTTTGAGGATGTATGAGGGCATGGCGTAGAGGTGTTGGGTTACTCGTATGGTACTTCAATTCCGTGGGGCCCGGGGATCTCGAGCCACTCGAGAGCAAGAGATCCATCCTCATCCTCGTCATCTTCGTCCAGTTCAGGGCTGTGCTCGGCTTCGACGGTGACTTTCCTGATTCCGGGCAACTTGAGGATCCGCTTGATGTCTTCGGCCGAGGTGAGAACGCCGTCGCAGTCCCCGTCGCTCGCACACCACCAGACCTCTCTTGTTGATGGGTTCACATACAGGTTGCCGTAGTCCCCGCAGTGCTTGATCTGCTTGGCCGCGGCCTTGAGCTTGGCCATTGAACAGGAGTCCGGGAGCTGGGGGAACCGGTCGCCGTGAAACACTTTCAATGGGGGTTTGCCTTCTTCCGCAGCGTCCGCATCAGCCGCCGAATACACAACGGTCATGAGCTCCTTGGTAGTCCTGTTCTCGAACACCCGGACGATGTTCATCCAGTGCGTGTTGCCGGTGGAGTACTTGCGGAGGCGCTTCCACGCAGTCGAGGGCGGGGGAAGCAGCGCAAGGCAGGCCGCTGTGGTGTTCATGGATTTGTATTTGGCCTGGCGGCTATCGAAGTCGGGATCTTTGGGAGTGACTGGCCACTGGGGCGAGCCGTAGGTTCTGATGATAATCATGGCAGATAGAGGTGTTGGGTTGATAGATGCTATGGGTTGTAGGGTTGCCCCGTGGTGTACCAAGGGGTCTTGTCTCCAAGACGGCGGGCCATCTCCTCAATCCTCCGATCGCGACCGGCGATAGCGTCGCGCAGGTCGGAGGTGCAGTTGGCGCAGGGGAGCAGGAACACCTCAGAAGGGGCCACGTCAGACGGTTGTGGTTCGGCTTTTCGCAGGTGCCCGTAGCAGTGGGCGCAAATGAAGGTCATGCTCTGAGGCCGATGAGGTTCATCAGTAGGAGCTCGGAGTAGCCGAATACCTTTGGTGCGCCGCAGGACTCGCACTTGTATCTCCGGGCGTCGGGTTCGACGCCGTCGGCTTCTTCTCCGCACGCGAGGCAGAAGCCTTTGGTTCCATCGTACAGGATGTCGTTGAGCTCGTGCTCATCGTCCATTCTGGGTTTGAACTGGCTGTCGCCTCGGCGGGTGGTGTATGGGATGGGGGTCATGTGTCGAAGATGAAGTATGTGACGTTGTTGTCGTTGGGTCCACGGGCGGCTTCGAAGGGCATGCCCGCGGTATGAGGCCAGTGCATGGCGGCAAGGGACTCGGCTGCGTGGGCATACACATTCGGGACGTTGTAATCGTACGGCATAGTATAGGACCCGAGGAAACATGTGGCCTTGACCCGGGCGCCGAGCCTGTTCGTCGGTCCCATGTACTTGACGGAGATGATGGTTTTCATGCGATGGCGGGAATGTACTCGGCAACAAGAGCCCCGGCATCAGATACCAAGGCGACAGAGCAGCCGGCAGCAACGCCTCGGGATTCGGAGGCAAGGCCCACGGCGATGTCGTAGGCCTCCTCTGCATCGGATTGCACGGCGAACTGGACGGGAGAATATTCTCCTACATGCAGCGCCCACTGGCGCTCGTTGCTCTGGGCGTGATGATAGGAAGAAGGGGATGTATTAGTCATATGTGGTTGAGTTATGTGGTTCGGGTGATTTCAATTTATCGAGATACTCACGAGCGCGTTCAGTGTATTCATCAGTAAAAGCCATATGGCAGGCCATGGAAAGTCCGGACCAAACCATGAACCAGCCTTGGTCTACGCTATGGTGCGGGTACGGCACGCGGCTGGCGGCGCCGGACAGATATTCGGCGGCGGAGGCTCGGAGATCCTCAGGACAGTCTTCACGGGCGCAGGCTTCGTTGATCAAGGCTCTCAGTTCAGGGTGCATGGTGCGTAGGCAAAGGAGGAAGCAAGGAGCGAAGAGTAAGGACCTGGTCTTCGTCGATACTTGCAACCCGGAAGCTAGCAGGGCTTGTGCCTGGGGTCCAGTTGTATAGAAGCCCGGAGAACTCACCCCACGCTCCAAGCGAGGCGAAATTTGTGACGTCGAACCCACGCTCGCTCATTCCATGAAGACTCATCCCCGAGTCGTCGCAAGTAGCCAGGTATTCAGCGATTCCACAACGTAGGGGTTCGGGGCAATCCTCCCGTGCACCTACTTCGCGGAGCAAGGATACAAAGGACTCAGGCAGGGGGGTCATTAGGCGGGATGGGAGGAAGAAGTGTGCGGGCGTGGGTAGCTTGGTCCTCGGTGAAGCCCAGATCCTTGTAACCCGGGTGCGAGGTCCCGGGTGCGTTCATGTAAACAGCATCGGCGAAATCTCCCCACGGACCGTTTGATATCTCTAGGGATACAGAGTGACCGAAAGTCAAAGTACGGTTGCGCTGGCTCAACACATAGTCATTCCCGGTGGCCAGATACTCGGCGATGCAGTGACGATAGGGTGCCGGGCAGTCCTCACGCGCTATGACTTCGCGCAGGAGATTGAGTAGAGGGTCAGGGATCATAGATTATACAGTAACGGGGGCAGCGCGTTGCGTGCGGCGACGGCTCTGCGAGGAACGTCATGGGCCCGGATGTCCGAATGCACTGCCCAGTTGAACAGGGCGTCGGAAAACCCGTACCAAGGGGACTCTCGGACTTCTTCGAGGAACGGGTGGATGCTTGGACTTTCAAACATCAGCTCTCTCCAGTCACCCGTAGCGAGGTAGGCGGCGATGGCTGCGCGCTGCCACGGTGGGCAGTCCTCTCGCGCACCTGCTTCAAGGCACAGGGCTTTGATGTCGTCGGGGATGTTCATGATTCGTGGGGGAGGCTGCCCATTACACGGGGATTGTGCAGGAAGTTGTCAAGCCAGGCGAGGGATTCGCGTGCGCGTCCCGTCCATTTAGCGTGTTCGTCCCGATTGGGGGACATGAGGGAGGACCAGTACGCCCGCCAGCAAAGCCGGTATGCATTCTGCAGCAGAACATCAGGCGTATGGAACTCGAGGATCTGCCCGAGGTTCGATGGTGCTCCGGAGGATAGGTATGACGCCAGCACTTCACGTATTTCAGGAGTGCACCGGTTTTCGAGCGCACACACTTCGGCAAGGCAGGAGCGTATGCGCTTGTATTCGTCGTCGGAGAGGTTATCGGCGTGGATGTTCATCACCGTTGTTGTTGTTGGAGTCTTCGCAGACGACTGGCGGCGTCTATTTTGTTGGCTTCGTATATCTCAAACGATTGGAAGCCCTGATCTCCGGCCTCGTGCACAAGCGCCCAGTACACGGAAACAAGGAAGTAGGTCCACCCCTGCCCGGCTCCGTGCATCAGGGTGTTGTCGTATGCAGGGTGGTAACAGGAACCTTCAGACAAAAGGCGTGTGATCCAATCCAGCACAGGAGCAGGGCAGCTCGGGGTCTGCGCTGCTTCAGCTAAGAGGCCTTGAAGCTCGGCAGAAAGGTTAGGTACTTTGATCATAGGAAGGTACGAAACTCTGAATCGGGTTTGCCCAGTTCATCGAGGCTCAAGCGCAGGTTCTGGAGCCCTTGCTGGGCGGCTTCCCTGTATCTGTACCCGGTCTCGATTCCTTTGATATCCGAAATCACCCAGGTCACGGCTGCGCCGAACCGGTACCATGCATAGTGGATTGGATCGCTCCCGTTCTTGACGGGTTTTTCAAACGTCATCCTGCCTGTGGTGAACCACTCTGACAAGGCTTCGCGGATGTCTTCGGGGCAGTCCTCCCGCGCACATGCTTCGTGGATCAATGATGACAGGACGGCATATATTGCCACGTCATTCTCGGGGATCATCGTCATGGTGGTGGTGTTCGCGCATTATTTGATCGAGATTCTGGCGGATCAGGGACAATCTATTCTTGTATAGCTGGCTACCACCTGGCCTCCTTTTCCACTGGTAGTTGGCATTGGACACGCTCATGGCGAACAGGAACCACATAGACGGCTTAACTGATATCGCTTCATCGTGGGATAACAAAGGACTGATTCCTGTACTGAGGAAGCCTACAAGGCGCGCACGAACGCAGTCAGGGCAGTACGGGAGGGCACAGGCTTCAGTGATCAGGGAGCGGAGGTCATCGGGGATCATCGTCATGGTGGTGGTCTTGCTGTATCTGATTGAGATGCCTGCGGGCACGGGACAGCGTGTCTTTGTAGTAGTCGTTGCCTGCAGGTCCGCGAGACGCCTGGTAGTGAGCGTTGACAATGCCTATAGTGAATACTTGCCACAGAGTGTAACGCAAAGGAAATGCTTCATCGTAGGATAAGTCGGGGCTGCTTTCGGTACTGAGGAAGCCTACAAGGCGCGCACGAACGCAGTCAGGGCAGTGAGGCAGGGAGCAAGCCTCAGTGATCAGGGAGCGGAGGTCATCGGGGATCATCGTCATGGCAGGAGGGGGTGGGGCAGTAATCTGAGAAGTAATCCTCGGCACAGTGCAGCCAGTACGAGTAGATTTGGGGGCGTTCGTCGGCAAATGCTTTAGCAGCATCGGAGACCGCCGTGTAGAACAGCCACCAGATATCCGCCTCGCGGCTCCCTGGCTCCCCGAAGTAGACGTCCCTGGCGGGCACGATATGACCTGTGGCAAGGTAGTGGGCAAGGGCGGTGCGCACGCTGTCGGGGCAGCGCGCGAGAGAGCAGGCTTTGGTGATCAGGGAACGCAGGAGATGGTCGTCAGCGTTGGGCGGCATCATGTTCGTTTTGGATGGCAATCAGATATCCCATGTAGCGCCGGGCTCTGGATATCATGGTTTCGTATTCTCTAGGGAATCGTGTGGAATCCCGGATGCTGAGGTAAAAGTAGAACCATTCATCGGACATGCCCCGTGATGCGTCGTGTCTGAGAATGCTGGGGCAGGTACCTGTGGAAAGAAACTCAGCGAAGCACGAACGCACGATCTCGGGGCAGTGGTGCATAGAGCACGCCTCGTTAATCAGGGTTCTTTGCTCGTGGGTTATCATGGGCGTGTTTGATGCCTTCGAGGGCGGCTCGGGCCGAAGCCATGTGCCGTATCCGACCAGGATCATCCGGGTAAGAAAACAACACGGCCCAGTAAAGATTGATCCTGACGCTTATCCACCTGGCGTCCGGAATTCGGATCAGGGCGGCAGCCGATCCTGTGGATAGGGTGTTCGCTGCCCACACACGGAACTCCACAGGACAGTACTCTAGGGAGCAGGCTTCAGTGATCAGGTCTTTGATCTCATCAGGGATGTTCGACATACTCTTCGCGTAGTGGGTAGAGTTCCTGGATATCGGCGATGGCCTCCCTGGCTTTCTTCAGGCGTACCTTGTACGCATAGTCGTAGCCGGGGCTTCCTTTCTTTTCGATATACAGGAAGGCCCAGTACACGGACTCGGTGAACCCGCTCCAGTATCTGTACCCCCAGTCGACCTTTATGACAGGAAGGTACGGCAACGAGTCCGTAGACAAGACCTCGACACACCATGCCCTCACGGCATCGGGGCAGTACTCGAGGGAGCAGGCCTCGATAATCAGGTCTTTGATTTCGGCTGGGATGTCATTCATGGCAGTTCGGCGGCGTGCAGCTTAGGGATTACCTTCAGTAATCTGCGGAGGGGCGTGAAGGTGTAGTACTCGGCACTCGGAATATCTCCCGCCTTCATAACGTACAGGGTATGAAAGCCGTGCACGTGGTCGAGTACGTCGCACCAATACAGGTTGATCCCAGACCTTCCCAAAGAGATCCTGCAAGAGTACACATCCCCCAGATCGCCCGTCATGAGGAAGGAAGACAGGGCTTCACGGATGCCCGATGGGCAGCACTCGAGCGCACAGAACTGGGATACAAGGTCTCGAAGGACCGGGTGCATCATCGTCGTCGCCGTCATTACATCGCAAAGAGCAGGAATTCTCTGTCGGCGAACACACGCAACCGGTACAAGGCCGCCCAGGCATCGGGGAGGCAATCCCTATTCCTCCACGCGTATGTCCACTCAAAGTCGTTGATCACCTGCCACCAGAAGGAGCCTGCTGTGTGCCTGTTTTGGGCGAGCGTTCCACCCGACTTCAAGGCAGTGACATCCTCGCGCACCTCTACAGGGCAGTCAGGGTTACCACAGATTTCTCCGACCAGGGTCTCGATGGCACGATCAAGACAATTCAGCTGGTATGGGAGGACGGGAGGCGGAGGGCTAGGATGATGGTCGTCGCTCATAGGTGGATTTGAGTTTGGCATCGGCGGCTGCCTTCAATGCTTTGAGGTGATGGCGCCGACGAAGGCGTTCTCCGAACTCGAGAAGGCGGTCGACGAAGACGGCGATGACGAGCACAATGAATGCGAAGATGACGACAGACGGTGCTGCGAGCGTGATGATCTTGTAGGCAGTGTCGGGGTGCATATGGCTATGATGGTGTATGGTTTTCTGCGATCGCGGCGTAGCGATAGGCGCGTCTGGACAGGCGGCGGAGCTTCAGGAATTCATTGTTCGAGACGTCGTCGAGTGCCGTAGACAGGTAATGCTTGCCGTCTTTGGGATCGAGCAACACCGTGCCCAGGAGCTTGAGCTTCCGTGATGACAGGTACATGTGTGTATCCGTATGCAGCACAAGGAGGCCCGCGTCAGTGGCCAGGTGCTCCAAGTGCAGGGAGTAGGGGGAGTGCTTCACGGGATTCGAGGTGTTGAGCATGGGCTTCGGCGGCAGTGAGCACGTGGTACAGGGCACAGAGGTGACCGAACGGGAGGGAAGGCGTCGAGGTGGCAAAGGTGCCTACCCAGGAGATCATGTGGCGGATACCTGCCGGCCCCAGGGAGTCCCAGTAGGCGAGGCGGTGCCGGGATGGGTGGAGAGGGATCATGGCGCCCGGTAGCATGGGTAGTTACGGATCCTCGAAAGCTTGTCCCCTTTGGTGTGAACACGCTTCAAGGTGATCTGATACCGGGATTTCAGGTATCCGAGCACAAGGTCGGCATCGCAGTCCTCCTCTGCGTAGATGGTCTTGTGGGGCCCCTTCCCCCGGCGTTCGTAACTGAAGGATGTGATCTTGCGCTGGATGTCGATGGGTAAGAGCTTGGAGCTCACAGCGATCCAGCCGTGCCCCGGGTCCTGATGGTAGATGAGGGTGAGGCTAGGGTTCATGGCAGACAGAACGAAGAGTCAAAGGGCTTGATGGTGGGGTGCACGTGATGGGGGTCCCAGCGATCTGATCGCCGGTACGCGGCGGGGAGTTTATGAGTGCTTGTGAAAGGGGTGTCGGGGCTGACTTCGCCGTTGAGTATCCCTTCGGCGTGCCTGATCCAGTCCCATATGTAGTGGAGCACATCGAGTCCTTCCATGACCTGATGCTGGGGGACGTAGCCAGGATGGTGGTCGAGGCGGTCTGTGAGGTGATCGGCGACCTTGCGCCATTTGACGACGCGGATTGTCGGTCGGTTCAAGGCTCGGGGCAGAGGAGGCTTGATGGGTGAGCGCATGCGCTCGTAGACGGGGAGCTTGGGGTTCATGTGGGCTTGGAAGAATCGAGAGCTTCGACGAGAGCTTCAAGCATCTCGAGTTTCAAGGCTGCGCGGGTTCGTTTCTTGAGGGATCGCTTGGTGGTGCGCATGGTGTCCTTTGAAGCATTGCAGTTACGATAAGGAGCGGGCTTGTGGCTTGTGGAGTAATGGGGCACGTACCCGGAGGTCAGGAGGCGGGCGTAGGGTTTCATGTGGTTTTGGTGGCTTTGAGTGAGTCCAGGGTGGAGCGGTGCTCTGAAATCTGGCGTTCGGTTTCTTCGATGCGTCTTGCCAAGCACGCCAGGAAAGCACGGGACTGACCTACGGGGATGCCGAGGTCGGGGGCAGTGCCCATGAGCCTGTCGGCGCTGCGTCTGACTTGTGCCTGCAGGCTGGCCAAATCGGTCTCGCAGATCCTGAGCTTGATCTGCGTGATGTGCTCGATGCCCTGATCTCTGATCGTCATGGCTTGTGGCTGATGCAGAAGGACAGGCGCACTTTGAAGATCCTGAGCCACCACATCCCTCCGACTTTCTTCAGGGTGATGTTGCGCTGAATGACAGGAAGCAGGGCATCGATGCTTTCGCGGATGGCGGGCGGCCCGTACGTGATGCCGGCGGCGCTGATGTACGATGCCACGAGAATGTAGAGGCTTACAGGCAGCACGAGTTCGGGGTTCATGGTGCTTTGTACTGGGAGGAGAGTTCAAGGGCTTTGGGGGTACGGGCGCACATGCCGTAGGGGTCTGAGTTGTCGAGAAGGCCTTCTTCGTGAGCCGCGTGGAAGATTTCGTCGAGCGTGTCTGCGCTCCAATCTTCGTCGTCAGTAAGGATTACGAGAGTGCGCAGGGCGAAGGTGATCAGGGATTGAAGGTCGGGGTTCATCACAGGGCGAGGTGGGTTGAGAGTTCAAGGGCTTTGGGAGCATCAAGGCGGGCCTCGATGGCGCGAAGAAGTTCCTCAGCCGCGGCCTCGGCAGCACGAGCCACGAGAACCCGCACTGAGGAAGCAACAGGGACAAGATCCGGGTATAGGAATTGAGTCTCTTTCAGCGCCAGCTCGGCTTCCTCGCGCAAGGCATCGGCATCGTCGAGGGCTTGGGTTGCTTTCCTCTTTGCGTCACGGAGCAGGGATGGGTGGAGATTGTCAACAAAGGCTTGAATGGTGGTGTCTGGGTTCATGGCTTTTTGGGTTAGGTTTCTGAGCACAAAAAAACCCCACGCCTTCCGGCGCAGGGTTTCGAGGGTGATGGATGGTGTGGGGGAGACTAGCGGCAGAGCAACGAGGCAAGCTCGGCGCGTGAGGCAGGGCGCAGGGCCCGTACGGCGGAGGCAAGGTCGCTGACGACGGCTTGCTTGCGTCGCATGTCGGCGAGCTGAGCCTTCACAGCCCTCTTGAACGAGGGGCTTGCGGCCGGCACGTGGGAGGAGAGGGTGCGATCGTGGCGCAAGACCCACTCACTGGACCGCTTCTGCTTTCGTTGGCGCTTGGGGAGCGCTTCGGGGGGAGGGGGACCTGAAGGACGGTAGTTCCGGGCTTTCATGGGGGTGTCGGGGATGCGGCGAGAACGAACAGGACAATCGCCGCGTAGACACACAGCATGGCGAGCAGGAACCACAAAGTCCCTCCCTTGGGGGCGTGGATGTTCATGGCTTCTTAGGGATGTAGATCAGACCAACAAGGACCCACTGCTTGTGGGTGAAAGTGGGGCGGCCGCCCTCGGGAGTCCTGCTGACATTCCATGCCGCGAAGCAAGGGATGTCCCGGGGCGAGTAATCGCCCGCCAACACGGCGCTGTATGAGGTGTTGTGGAGCGATCCCAATACAGGCGTGGGGAACACCCCGAAGATGGCTTGGGCGTCGTCAGCCCAGGCAAGTGCCCGGAGAGAAGAGAGGACGGAGCACAGGTCCTCATCGGTTTCAATGCTGCGGGAGCCCAGGGCAAGGCCGGCTTCCACTGATTCTTTGGTCAGGGCAAAGCCCCGAGAGGTGATCTCCCCGATCTGCTCCGGGGTTGGCGAATGCCTGGAAAACCAGAGAGCAGGCTTTGGCGACGAGGGTGGTGGGGTCGTGGATGTCATATGTTGCGTGGTTCAGTGCATGATGGTTCAAGGATGCACTGAATCCGGAACATGGATGCTCAGGGCGCGGGTGCACGGTGATGACAGGACGCGGTGAAGCATAGGCGTCGCGTAGGACGGTCGTGATCCCATGAATCAGAGCAGCTTTGTCTGTCTCGCGTTGTGCCGGATGCGATAAGGGCCGTGATTTCCGTGAACCTTCTGTCTGGTTCAGGGATAAGAGCACGGAGCATCCATGCGGCAAGGCATTAGGCTCTGAGATTCAAGGTGCATTACTGCACGTAGCGGATCTCCCGCCGGATTGAAGGGACGGCCCTTCTTTCCTTCCCCATGTACGGTCGTCAGGGTGTCATGCCTGACGCATCCGGGTTTTTGTTCACGTGAACCGGGGTTGCACCCTTACGGGAATCACGGTCGGGCGCGTGGCCTTCCATGACGACGGGCTTATTAGCCTATCTGCTTTCGACGCTGCGGGCGAAACCGCATTACCTTGATGCACCGCAATCGCTGCGGGTGTCAGCTGTCAGCCTGACAAGCTAGGGCGTAAGGTGCCTTGCCAGTGTCCCGAAAGAGAGTACCCGTATCCCTACGGCCCTTTCGATTGTGGTTGCAAGGCATCCCTGCCTTGCAATCCATCCCGCCCCATAAGGGGAGCGGGAAAGATACGTCGTCTTTTTAGGCGTATCTTTCCCACCCCCTACCTAATCCAACGGATCAGATAGGGGGCGGAGGGTGCGGGGATTAGTCAATCCCCTTGCATGATGCCGATACGCTGACGCTACTGGCGAAAATCACGGCAGATACTGATTTGATCGCGCCTTTGCTAATACCGCCGTTTAGAGCGGAATCATAAGCCGCAGTCTGCCACCGCGCGAGCGCAAGCGCCCCGTGCTCAAGTGCCTTTCGCTCCCTCACTTCGTCCTCACTTGTTCCGGCAATGGCCTTAGCCGATTCCGTGAACCGATCGCGGCAACGTTTGAGCGTATCGGGGGCGGTGCGGATGCGGAGAGCAACCAACGCGCCCCCAGCGTGCACCTGTTCCCGCAGCGTCCCTTCCGGGAGCCACCCACGCTCTTGCGCGGTTTCAATGGTAGCGGACAGGATGGCAGATTCGGCACCGGCTTCACGGAACTGGGCTTTCCTCTTATCCGACCCGCCTTTCCTGATCCGGCATCCGCTCATCTGCCATTCACTGTCCGCACCGTTGTCAGCGTCCGCAGGCGCACCGTTGTCAGCGTCCACGGGAGCGCCGTTGTCAGCGTCCACGGGAGCGCCGTTGTCAGCGTCCACGGGAGCGCCGTTGTCAGCGTCCACGGGAGCGCCGTTGTCAGCGTCCACGGGAGCGCCGTTG